>Ga0163149_10004093_pt1 | contig 16182 bp, 17 predicted proteins | sample OliLakLV19MP5G1_FD_148604 | JGI IMG/M metagenome (GOLD analysis project Ga0163149, IMG submission 148604) | Freshwater microbial mat bacterial communities from Lake Vanda, McMurdo Dry Valleys, Antarctica - Oligotrophic Lake LV.19.MP5.G1 | ecosystem: Environmental > Aquatic > Freshwater > Lake >...
GGTTTCTTTTTTTATGAAATTTTCATATTCTAAGGTGCTCAATTCTCCTTTCTTGAACTTGGCTCTGGCCGTTCTCACTTCTTCTGTCTGAGGGAATGAGCCAATGGTGGTGGTGGGCATTAATGGCAATTGAAGGGTATCAAATTGGATTTTTTGCCTTAAATTAAAGGGCTGACTTCTGGTAAAATCTTCAGGTTGTATTTTACTCAATCGCAGCTTTACATGGTTTTTATGAATAAGGGTTGACTCTCTTCTTGATTGAATGGCATTTTGATTTTCTCTAAATTTTTCAATGGCGTCACCTGCCTCTATTCCCCCAGCTATGGTTTTCAAATCGAGCAATTCATGCAATTTCTGTTTAGCAAAAGCCAACCAGTTCTTTATTTGATGATTGAGTTTCTTTTCCAAATCCAGATCGATAGGCACGTGTAAAAGTGAACACGATGGTGCAATCATTACCCTCGATTCGCCCAATACTTCTACCGCTTTATGGATAAATGAAAGAGATTTTTTATAATCGTTTTTCCAAATATTCCGTCCATCAACTAACCCGAGTGAAAGCGTTGTAGTAGCTTTTTTAAAAGTACTGTCAAGTAAATCATCAAGTTGGGAAGGACATCTGACTAAATCTACGTGTAAAACATCAATCTGCAAATTGACTGCTACTTCTATGTTTTCTCCAGTACAATCGAAATAAGTAGCTAACATCAATTTTAAAAAAGGGAACTTTCTTCTCAGAAACTCATAGGTTGTGGCAACAGCTTTTCGTTCATTATCATTAAGAATAGTAACCAAACAAGGCTCGTCAAATTGAATCCAATTAGCACCATAATTTTCTAGTTTTGTTAAAATAGTTTCATACACCAGTAGTAAGCGGTCAAGTAATTCAATGCGGTGAAAACCTTCTTCCTTCTCCTTCCCACTTAACAAATAAGAAACAGGTCCCAATAAAACTACTTTTGGAGTTTGTTTTAAAGCTTCCTTGGCTTCGTAAAACTCCTTTAAAACCTGTTCTGAAAAGAAGGAGAATTTTTGGTTTTTTGTAAATTCTGGAACAATGTAATGATAATTTGTATCATACCACTTGGTCATTTCCATGGCAGTAATATCCAGTCCTTCTTTTTGATAACCTCTGGCCATAGCAAAATACAAGTCCAACTCCGTATTGGCTCTATTTTCAATCACGGGGAAATAACGCTCTGGAATGGCATTTACCATTATGGAAGTATCCAACACATGGTCGTAATAAGAAAAATCGTTGCATGGAATGAGATCAATCCCTGCTTCCAGTTGGGTGTTCCAATTGGCTTTTTTAATATTACTGGCCACCACCTGCAGCTTTTGCTGATTGATTTTACCACTCCAGTATTGTTCATTGGCTTTTTTGAGTTCTCTTTGACTGCCAACTCTAGGATAGCCAAGATTGTGTGTTTGCATTTGTTTTTTAGTTAAATTGTTTGCTGCAAAACTATAATTAAGATTATTTAACTGGTAAAAAGAAATTTATTAAGATTATTTACCTAATACTTAGCTATTATTAAGTGAATTTTTATATTTTTACATTACAATTCACCTATATTCAGATAAAATGGCTGCTTCTTCCCTCGACCAAACCGATAAAGCATTGCTTAGGCTACTTCAGGACAATGCTAATCTCACCACAAAAGAGCTTTCGGAAAAGCTTCATTTGTCGCCTACACCTGTCTATGAGCGGCAAAAAAGATTGGAAAAAGAAGGCTACATTGAAAAATATGTGGCAGTGTTGAATAAAGAAAAACTTGGCAAAAAGCTGATTGTATTTTGCAATGTGAAGCTAAAACAACATGAGAGAGGGATGGGAGAAAAATTTGTGAATGCAATCAATAATATGCCTGATGTGATGGAATGCTATAATATATCAGGCGAATATGATTTTATGCTCAAAATTTTGGTTGAAGATATGCCTCAATACCAAGATTTCATCATGAACAAACTGACCTTGATTGAAAACATAGGCAGTACCCACAGCATGTTTGTAATGGGAGAAATCAAGCGCAGTTTAGCTTATACTATTTAATTTATAATAATTTATCACCCTCTCCCTTAGAGATCTTCTGCTATTACTCCTTAAAACTCCTGCAATCTTTGTGCAATGTTCCATCGAATGCCGCCTGTAGTAAATAGCAAATTTTCGTTGCCTGCGGCAGAATTTTCCCTCCTTAAAGTTTGCTTTACATCAATATAAAAATTATGGAAAAGCTGATAGCTTAAATTCAGACTTAGAAATAATGTATTGGTTCTGATGCCTTGCCCTACTAAGTTATTAAACTCATTTTCAGGCGTATAGCCAGGTTTCATAATATTAGACCCATAGTTTTTGCCTGCTGTATCTTTCCCTTGCACAATGTAGAATCCTTTGCCTGTAATATTAAGCCTTGGCAAGGGCTGGTATCTTACAATACCCATAAATTCATAAAAATTAGCCCCAAGCGGATGTGCCAAAGGCTGCCCGTAATTTGAGAGATTTGTTAATACATTTTTATCGGTGTACATATAAGGTCGCACGAAATTATGTTCTAACTGAATGTCTAAGTTTTTCACCCCTAGCACATCTATATATTTCATGCCTATTTGCCAAGCATATTTATTGCCCCACCAGCCATTTTGAGCTGCTATGTTTTTGTATAAAAATTCATTGATTACAAATTGACCATAAAACGACAATCTGTTTGCCAAATTCCATTTGAAATCCGCCCCAATCTGCACTTTATCCTTTCCACCCAAAAACGATTCTATTTCTCGGTAGAAGATTACAGGATTCAAATAATTTAGCTCAAAACCGCTATTGCCAGTGGCAGAATCGCTGCGATGAAAAACAATGCCTTCAAAAATGCCAATATTGAAGTTTTTGGTAAGTTTAAAATCTAAGTGGTGAATTGCCATATATTTCCTGGGATTGTAATTGTTGCCATTTATTACTTGCCCTGTCATTTCTGAAAAAATATTGGTGTAGTTAAACCGCCAAATTTTGGTATTAAACTTTAGAAAAAGATATTTGCCCGAATAATCAGAAAGTAAAAGCGAGCGGTATCCATTACCAATAAAATTTTTATCGTGCCCAAATTGCACAGAAATTGGCTTAATGATATTAAAACTAATATAGCCTCGTGCAGAGAAAAAATCATAGCCCTTTACTTTGTATGGCTTGGAAAAGCCTTCATTGGGGAATGCCTTGGCAGAATCGGCTACTTCTTTCACATAATCTGGTATATAAGCTTGATTATCAGTTACTAAAGTATAAAAACCTATTTTTTTCCCAATAGAGCCTCTTAATTCTATCCCTCTTGTATTAAGGCTGTAAGCAGCATCTTTATTGATAGTATTTTGCTCAAAATTGATAACCGGATTCGCCACTAGCGTAAAATCTTTGGTGTTCACACTGTATGCGGCATTATAATGGCGGTAAAAGGTTTTCGAGAAGCGTTGTTTCGATTTTCCTACATTCAAAGTATCGTCAAATTGTTCCCAATTGTCGTTTCTCAAGTAGTTGAGATTAAATTTATCGGAGGTAGATAAATTTGAAATCGTAGCCATGCTGTCTGATAATAAGGCAATATCTTTTCGTAATGTAGGCTTTAATGTGGTAAAATAATTGGGCTTTTTTTTGCCGAGTTTTATTTCGTATCTATCTAAAAGCCAATAATAATCGGCATTGAGCGGTGCGTACACACTTTGAGCAATACAAAAAAGAGAAGTAAAGAGAATGGAGATTGCAAATAAAAGTCGCAACATGGCTAGAAATTGAAGTGTATAAACAATGTCATTAATTAAGGAATAATTCATTTGGGTACTCTTCAGTTCATTGCAGATGGATTAAACCATCGGCAATAATTGGATAGAGAATATATTAATTTAATGACATTGTGTATAAAAGTAAAAATATTTTTTAATCTATCGGAAATAGGCCTCCCCATCTTTTCAATTCTGAAGTTCTCTCCTTTACAAAAATTTAATGTCAAAAACAGGAACTAATCTAAATAAATGTTGTTAAAGTAGAATAAATGTACCTACATTAATTATTTTCCTTTTTAACAAAAAAATTAAACATCATACAAGTATGGCAACAACTAAATGGACACTGGACCCTGCACACAGCGAAGTGCAATTTAAGGTAAAACACCTTATGATTACTAACGTGACTGGAACGCTAAAAATAATTGAAGGCTCACTTGAAAGTGAAAACTAAAAATTTACTCACGCAAAAATCGCTTTTAAAGCCGAACTGGCTGGAATTGATACTGGAAGCGAACAAAGAGATGGGCATTTGAAAAGTGCGGAATTTTTCGATGTAGAAAAATATCCTACCATTGGTTTTGAATCAGCAAATTACAATGCTGCGGAAGGCAAAATAAGCGGAAGCATAACCATAAAAGATGTAACTAAACAAATTACACTAGATGTAGAATTTGGAGGCGTAAATAAAGACCCTTGGGGAAATCAAAAAGCAGGTTTTTCTACCTCTGGCAAAATAAACAGAGCCGATTTTGGGCTTACTTGGAATGCGGCATTAGAATCGAGTGGCGTAATGGTAAGCGAAGAAGTAAAACTTTTGGCAGAAGTTCAGTTTGTAAAACAGGCTTAATTATCATTCAAAATCAACGAAACACTAATTCACAGATTGAGTTAGTGATTTTTTCGTATCTAATGTTGACGACATTTTATTCTAAAGTTATTTGCAAAAATACTTGCCCACAAAATTGTCGTATTGCAAACATCTCACAATTGAACTATCAGTTAACAAACAATTAACACATCTGCTTTATATTTGCCGTTTGGTTACCAAAGATAAATGTAAAATACTATGCCTATTCTAGGTGATTTGCTGCGAAGAGGGGTGGAGATTGGCAAGCGTTACGCTATTAAGGCACTTAGCCCTTACGATTTGCAGAAAAAAGAACTCAAAAAACTGCTAAAAACTGCCAAAGAAACCGAATTCGGCAAAAATTTCCATTTCGACTTCATCATCGAGGCCTACAAACTAAAGCAGAAACGTAATGCAGATACTTTTCGATACTACTATCGTATTTTTTCTGAAAATATCCCTATTTATACCTACAACAAAATTTACAATGAATGGTGGTATAAAGCACTAAATGGCGAAACTGATGTGTGCTGGCCAGGAAAGGTAAAATATTTCGCCTTGAGTTCGGGTACATCAGGTTCTTCAAGCAAGCATATTCCCATCACCAAAGAACTGATGAAAGCCAATAAAAAGGCAGGAATTAGGCAGATGCTAACTTTGCGAAATTTCAATGTCGATTATAAAGATATTCTCACCAGAGGGGTGCTTATGCTTGGCGGTAGCACCGACTTATACAAACAGCAAGATTATTATGAGGGAGATTTGAGTGGAATAATGGCTAGCAAACTTCCTTTTTGGTTTTCATCACTATACAAACCAGGCAAAAGAATAGCCTCAATTCGTGATTGGAATAAAAAACTAAGTCAAATTACCTTGCGTGCCGAAAATTGGGATATGGGCTATGTAGCTGGTGTGCCAGCTTGGATGACAATACTTTTCGAACGAATTATCAAACATCACAATGTAAATAACATTCATGAAGTATGGCCAAATTTATCGGTTTATGCCCATGGTGGGGTAGCATTTGAGCCGTATAGAGCCAATTTTGAAAAGTTGTTGGGCAAGCCATTAATATATATTGAGACATATTTAGCCTCTGAAGGCTTTATCGCATTGCAGCTGCACCCCGATAAACACATGAAATTGTTGCTTGATAATGGTATATTTTTTGAATTTGTACCCTTTACCGAGATTAATTTTGATAATGAAGGCGAGATAAAGCCCAAAGCTCAGACTTTACTGATAGATGAAGTAGAGGAAGGCAAAGATTATGCACTGTTAATTTCTACTGTGGCTGGCACTTGGCGGTACTTGATTGGAGATACAATTCGATTTGTAAATAAAGCGGAAGCCGAGATAATAATTTCAGGTCGAACCAAACACTATATAAGTATGTGTGGCGAGCATTTGTCGGTCGACAACATGAACAAAGCCATTGAAAAGGCGTCTAAAGACCTCAATATCAGGGTGTTGGAATATGCTGTAGCCGGCATCCCAAATGGAAAACTATTTGCTCACAAATGGTTTATTGGCTGCGATGAAGCGGTAGATGAAGAAGCTTTCAAGACCAAGATAGATTATTATTTGGGTGAGCTGAATGACGATTACAAAACCGAACGTCTGGAAGCCATCAAAGACATATATATAAACGTATTACCAACTTCTGCCTTTTATGGCTGGCTCAAAACACAGGGCAAGGAAGGTGGCCAAAATAAATTTCCCCGTGTACTCAAAAAAGGCAAACTAGAAGAATGGGAGAGCTATTTGAAAGAAAATAATCTGGCAACAAAACCCCAATTGGAACTAGCATAGCATGATATTTATAATTGTGAAAGGTATTGGCTTAGGCTTGGTGATTGCCACTTTGGTTGGGCCAGTTTTCTTCGCATTGCTTCAAGCCAGTATCAAGCATGGGGTTCGGCAGGCACTTTTTATGGCTTTGGGTATAAGCCTTAGTGATGCTACATATATTTTTCTCACCTATTATGGATTAGCTCAATTTTCTGAAAACCCAATGTTTATCAAGTGGATGGGACTTGGAGGCGGCTCAATATTAATAGCCACGGGCTTATATGCCATATTCAAAAAAGCCCATCGCACGGAAACATCTACAGAGGATCTACCCCAACACCACAGACTCAAGTTTTTTATCAAGGGTTTTGTATTGAATTTTATTAACCCAGCTGTACTAATCTTTTGGGTGGGAGCGGTAGGTGTGGTGTCACTTGATTTCGATTATATAAATACCAAAGTTGGTTTGTTTTTTCTCTGCACCTTGCTTACAGTATTTGCTACAGATGTAATAAAAATATACGTGGCTACCCTATTGAGCCGCATTATAAATGATACTATTTTAAATTGGCTAAATAAAATTGTAGGTATTGCCATGGTGGTGTATGGCATTATATTGATTGTAGATAAGTTTTAGTAGTTATATTCTATTCAATCAATCGCAGCTTAAATTGATTTCAATATCCCCAGTCAATAAACATTCACACTCAATTATACCTTTATTTTAGTATGTTTATTATCTACCTTTGCACCCCATTTAAAACTGACCATTAAATCATTTCATGATGTCAACAATTACAGCTTCTATTCTTTCCGACAGAATTAACGCCCTTGCAGAATCGCAAACTATTGCCATGTCGAAAAAAGCCCGCGAATTATCAAATGCAGGCCATAATGTGGTAAATCTCACCCTTGGTGAGCCTGATTTTGCAACACCGCAACATATCAAAGAGGCTGGTGCGAAGGCCATTATGGATAATTTTTCTTATTACACCCCTGTAGCCGGCATTCCTGAACTTAGAAAAGGCATTGCCGAAAAGCTAAAACGCGACAATAATATCGATTGGAAACCTGAAAACATTATTGTATCGACTGGAGCAAAACAATCGCTTGCCAATGCACTTTCTGTATTGGTAAACCCCGGTGATGAAGTGATAATTTATTCCCCTTATTGGGTTAGCTATGCTGAATTGGTGAAATTGAACGAAGGCGATGTGGTAGAATTAGTAGGTACTTTTGAAAATGATTTCAAACCAACTATCGAAGATTTAAAAGCTGCAATTACCGACAGAACCAAAGTAATCATGTATTCTTCGCCTTGCAACCCTACAGGTTCGGTGTTTTCGAAAGCTGAGTTGATGGAAATAGCTCACGTAGTAGCACAAAATGAAAATATATATGTGATTGCCGATGAAATATATGAGTACATCAACTATGGCGAGCCACATTTTTCTATTGGTTCGGTAGAAGCTATTAAAGATAGAGTAGTAACCGTAAATGGTTTCTCGAAAGGTTATGCGATGACGGGCTGGAGGGTAGGCTATATGGCTGCCAACAAAACCATAGCCGATGCCTGCGACAAAATGCAAAGTCAAATTACTTCAGGAGCCTGTTCTATTGCTCAAAAAGCGGCATATGCAGGCATTGTAGGGCCACTAGAGCCATCAATGGAAATGACCAAAACATTTACCAAACGTAGAGAATTGATGTATGGGCTTTTGAAAGGTATTCCCAATTTGAAAATCAACAATCCGAAAGGAGCGTTTTATTTCTTCCCTGATGTAAGCGCCTATTTTGGTAAATCCGATGGCAAAGTCACTATCAACAATTCTGAAGATTTGAGTATGTGGTTACTGAATGTATCTTATTTATCTACTGTACCTGGAAGTGCTTTTGGTTACGAAGGTTGCATTCGCATTTCCTATGCAGCTGCCGATGAAAAGCTAATTGAAGGCTGCAAAAGATTGAAAGATGCCTTAGCAACGTTGAAATAGATATTTTAGATTAGTCACAAAAAAGCCTCAAATTTATTGAGGCTTTTTTATGTGCTAAAATGGCAATTTCAAATCTTTGAAATGAAAATTATCCCAATTGTGTCTGTATTCATCATAGCGAGAATGATAGGCAGCATCAAAATCAGCCAGTATATTTTGGACTGTTAGTTGGCTTCCGAAGGCTTTTAAAAGTTTGTCGGCCAAAATAGCTGTCATAAAGCCTACAGCTCCTACATACACAACTACAACAAGCGATGCTACGCCTACGGTTGTCAAAACGATATTTTTTGCGAATTCTACTACTTTTTGCATAAGTATAAATGATAAAGGTTAAGAATAAATATTAATGTTGGTTTGAAAGTACCATCAAAAGGCAATTTTCATTGTTTTAATATAAAGACTAATTTGGAATTAATTTTACTATTTTAAAAAATAATTCGTCAATAATTCAAAAGAATCGAATTCCAGTTCCGACTGTGCCTTGCCAAAACCATAGCTCACAAATACAAAAGGAACTCCAGCAAGTTCCGATTGTATTTTGTCGCCTTCAGTATCTCCAATGTATACAGATGAAGAAAAATGGTTACGTTTCATTAATAAATTGATGTTATGGTTCTTGGGCATTCCATTTTCACCATGGGCAAACGAATCAGCTATTAAATGATCTATTTGCGAGTATTTCATCATCAGCTTTATCACATTGGCAGGGCAATTGCTAACAATACATAGCTTGTATTTCTCACTCAATGCCTGCAACCCTTTTTGCACTCCATCATATAGGTTCCCACCTTCTGTTCTCAGTAAATCGTCTTGAATTTGTTCTACCAAGTCGGCAATTTTATCTTGTTCTTTAATAGGCTTGTCTTTAAATAAATCAGCCAAAAATTTCCGCCTTTCCCACCCCATATAGTAATTGAGTCGCTCTCTGGTTAGCGATTCATTCATTCCAAGGTGAAAAAATGCAGTGTTCCAAGCTTTTAGGTAAGTATCTGTTGCATCCCAAAGGGTGCCATCCATATCGAAAATAAGGCTGTCTGGTTTTGAAATCATCAACTTTTGAATATAAAAATAGAGTTTTTACGAATACTGCAACAAAAATGGTGATATTAGAGGTGAAATTTTCCAAACCCTATATAGTTGTCAATGTAAAGTAAACTTTGTTAAAATCATAAAGCTCAGTTTAGCCAAATAGAATGTACAATAAATATAAAATATCATGTGGAAGGTAGAAAAAAACGCATTAATAAGAACATTCGAATTTAAAAATTTCATTGAAGCTTTCGGATTTATGGCTCAAGTAGCCCTATTGGCCGAAAAAGCCAACCACCATCCATGGTGGTGCAATTCATACAATAAAGTTGAAATAAAACTCAATACGCACGATGCTGGTGATGTGGTAACAGAAAAAGACCACAAGCTAGCTACTCAGATTTCTAAGCTTGTGGATAAGTGATTTTTAAATATTTACAATTGCATTTTTAATCTGCATATTTATACCTTAGTTTTGTAATTGTCCCTTTCAACAACCCTTTTTCTTCTTCTCACACCACCATTATGGGATTATTCGATTTCTTCACCAGTGATTTGGCTATCGATTTAGGCACAGCGAACACACTCATTATTCATAACGACAAAATTACTGTTGACGAACCATCTATCATTGCACTTGACAAACTAACAGGCAAAGTATTGGCTGTTGGAAAGCAAGCCATGCAAATGCACGAGAAAACGCACGATAATATAAAAACCATCCGGCCGCTCAAAGATGGAGTGATTGCCGATTTCCATGCTGCCGAACACATGATTCGGGAGATGATAAAAATGATAGATGGCGGTAGAAACCGACTTTTTGCCCCTTCGCATCGCATGGTAATTTGTATTCCTTCGGGCATTACCGAGGTGGAGAAACGTGCCGTACGCGACTCAGCCGAACATGCAGGTGCAAAAGAGGTATACATGGTTTATGAGCCAATTGCTGCCGCTATTGGGGTGGGTATAGATATTGAACAGCCCATAGGCAACATGGTAGTAGATATTGGTGGTGGTACTACTGAAATTGCAGTGATAGCTCTTTCAGGTATTGTTTGCGACCAATCAATTCGTATTGCAGGCGATGTATTCAACAAAGACATTTTAGATTATATGCGTAGGCAGCACAATTTACTTATTGGCGAGCGTTCGGCAGAGAAAGTGAAAATGGAAGTAGGTTCGGCACTTACGGAACTCGACAATCCACCAAACGATTACGAAATAAGAGGTAGAGATTTGATGACGGGCATTCCTAAAGTAATTAAAGTATCGTATTCGGAAATAGCGTTCGCACTCGATAAGTCGGTGTCAAAAATTGAAGAAGCTGTATTAAAAGCTTTAGAAACGGCACCTCCCGAACTTTCGGCCGATATTTACGACAGAGGCATATACCTAACTGGTGGTGGTGCATTACTCAAAGGGCTTGACAAACGCCTTTCTATGAAAACTCGCTTGCCAATTCACGTTGCCGAAGACCCTCTTAGGGCAGTTGTGCGTGGCACTGGTGCTGTGCTTAAAAACATTCCTAAATACAGGGCAGTACTTATGCAATAGTTTATAAATTCTCACATAAAAAAAGCATAGTGGTGTAACATCACAATGCTTTTTTATTTTTTACACTTCCAGATTTAAAACTTTGAGGAGCTCACTTCCCTAATTGTCGCATTATTATATTTTGAATTCTTAGCCAATAGCTTTAAATTTGATAAAACAGATGCGACTAATGACAACAGATACTGACGTATTATTAGAAACCGATTTTTTAACTTTTGAACGCAACAGCGATACAAAGCATGAACTTATTTTTAATGAGATTATTGAAATGAGCGGAGCAAGCAAAGAACACAATAGAATCGTACATAGTTTGGCAGGATTGTTTTACGTTCTATTTTCAAAAAATGCCGAATTCGATACTTTTCACAACGATATGAGGGTATTTGACAGCATTTCATCCAGCTATTTTTACCCCGATCTAATAGTAGTAGAAGGCACATCTGAATTTTTAGATAATGAATTCGACACGCTTATAAATCCATTATTTATAGTAGAAGTATTATCTCCTTCCACTGAAAAAAGAGATTTAAGCGACAAATTTGAAATTTACAAATCTATTCCATCGCTTAAAGAATATATGATAGTGGCCCAACACAAGCCCTATATTAAGCTTTTCAAGAAAATACCCATCAATCATTGGGAATTGTTTGAGTTTGATAAGTTGACAGAAATGGTATCAATTCTTGACAATAAATTTCAACTGCCACTTAGTGAAATTTATAAAAAGGTGTTTTAAATAAAAGTCTAATATCTATCTCATACATTTTCTAGCCTTTTCCACATTTTGCAAATTTCGCTTAGCTTTGGTGTATGGAAAGTGTAGCAAAGTTTTGGAATCTATTAGGGCAGTACATCATTCTTGAAAATAGCCTCCAAAACATTGTTATATCCACTACAATTCTGCTGGGGGCATTTGTACTGAGGCGATTTTTATCTATACAGCTCAATAAATTTATTTATCGGTTTGTAAAATCAATTTCAAGCGACATTCCAGTTAAAGAATTTGTAGACTTGCTTCATAGGCCTATCGCCTTCTTCATTTCTCTTCTACTCCTTTACTTTGCCTTTATTTTTATCGAATATCCTTCGGCTTGGCATCTTTCGTCTTCTCGCAGATTTGGCATGAAAATGCTTATTGAGAAAAGCTACCAATTGCTTTTGTTTATTTCTGTAATATGGACCGTTTTTAGGATTATCGATTTCTTCGCGTTGGTGTTGAAGAAAAAGGCATTGGAAACAGAGTCGAAAGTACAGGAACAATTGGTGCCTTTTATGAGGCAGCTTACCAAGCTTATCATAGGTTTGGTTTTCTTTTTTGTGATATTGGCAATTGTGTTCAAGGTGAATGTAGGGGCTGTAATTGCAGGTTTGGGCATCGGAGGCTTGGCAGTGGCGTTGGCTGGTAAAGAAACGTTGGAAAACTTATTGGCCTCATTTGCCATATTTGTAGACCGCCCTTTTGTAACTGGCGATTTAATAAAAGCGGCTGGCTATACAGGAAGCGTGGAAACCGTAGGATTTCGTACCACACGCATACGAACTATAGATAAAAGCCTGCTTACCATTCCAAACAAACAATTGGTAGATCAACCGTTGGAAAATTTATCATCGAGAATCTACCACCGAGCTAAATTCAATATTAGTCTGTATTCGCAAACGCCAAATGAAACCATAAAAATCATTATCAAAAAAATTGAAGAAGCTATTACCTCTCATTCTAAAACAAATGAAAACTACAATGTGTTCTTAGATGATATTTCAGGCCATACATTAGATATTTCCGTTATCTATCAAGTAAATGCTGCAGAATATGAAGATTTCTGTAAAGTAAAAGAAGAACTTAATTACACAATCAAAGAAATAGTAGATGTGTTTGGCGAAGAACTAGAATATCCTGCATCAATTGTTTACTTAAGAGCAGCAAAAGAGAATACAAGCAATCTATCTATAACCAGTACATTACCGACCTCACAAATCCATTAAAATAGTATTATCATGCTTTCTAATAAAATATTTACGGTATTAATAATTTTCACAATTGCCCTAAATGCTTGTAAAAATGACAACGAGCAAGATTTGAAACCCAAAAACACCTTCACTACTACTCCTGGTGAAAATACCACTACAGATGGCAACAATACAGGCTCTATACCCGATGTGGTGCAGTTGAGTGTACATATTCAACCTATTTTTACAACCTACAAATGTACAAACAGCAATTGTCATGGAGGGAATGCCGGGGAAGGGGGTGTAAATTTGGGAACTTACAATGCCATAAATATAGTAGTAAAAAACGGAAGCCTTTATGGGGCGATTTCACACGCTTCTGGTTACCGTCCAATGCCACTAGGCTCTCAAAAATTAAATAATACCGAACTTGCCATTATCAAAAAATGGATTGATAATGGCGCACTAAACAATTAGGCTATGAAATCTAGCTTTCCACTCAGATAGTTTCAGAATCGTATATCAATACCTTTTCCCACAGCATTTTATTTTCATCTGCAAATTTCAGGTGAATTGGGTGCACTTGGTAGGCATCGTGTCCAGCCTTGTTTTTAAAAACTGTAAGCAAACTGTAACTGTAGCTTCTGTCGATAGTGAGCCTTTCGGTATCTGCTGGCACACCAACATTAAAATAAATAATGGAGTCTACATTTTCTAACGATTTTACACCTGCTTCAAACTGATTTATTTGAGCTGTAGAAACATTTTTTTTAAGCCAAAAATTTACTACATGTACAAATTTTTTGTCTGACATTTTAATATTATTTATAAATTGTATTGAAATTGAACAAATTAAAAGTCTTTCCCTATTTATAACAAAAACTAATCACATATATATGAATTATATTTACAAGGTATTGCCCATTCTATTTTTATTATGCAATGGCTCAGTGCAAGCCCAATCTGATTTCATTACCATAAAAGATGATAAATTATGGGATTTTATAGCTAAAGATTTGAAAATAGACAAAGTATCATCAGGTTATCAATTTGTAGAAGGGCCAGTTTGGCACAAAGATGGTTTTCTTCTCTTCAGCGATATTCCGGCCAATATTATTTTCAAACTCACAACTGAGGGTAAAAGCTCTGTTTACATTACACCTTCGGGCAATTCTAATGGACTTAGCATCGACAAATTAGGTAATTTGGTAGCATGTGAGCATTTTGGTAGAAGACTGGTAAGCTATGATAGCCAAGGGAAATTAACTGTACTTTTAGATAAAATCGATGGCAAGAGAATAAGCAGCCCCAATGATGTAGTGTTCAAAAAAGATGGTTCATTCTTCTTTACCGACCCACCTTACGGCTTGAAAAATAATGACAAAGATTCCCTTAAGGAATTGAAAAGCAATGGTGTATACTATGTGAAGGAAGGGAAAACAACCGTGATTGATTCTACTTTGAAACGCCCAAATGGAGTAGCTTTATCTCCAGATGAAAAAACTTTATATGTAGCACAGTCGGAGTTTGGATGGCTTTGGAAAGCCTATCAGCTCAATGAAGATGGCAAAGTGAAAAGCAGCCAAGTATTAATGGAAGAGCCAGAAATATTGGGGAATCCAGATGGAATAAAAGTAGATGTTGAGGGCAATATCTACTGCTCTGGCAATGGTGGTGTAGTGATATTGGACAAAACTGGAAAACACTTGGGCACTATAAAACTACCTGAAAACCCGGCAAATCTAGCCTTTGGCGATAAAGATTTGCAATCGCTCTACATTACTGCCCAAAAAAGTATTTACAGAATCAGGATTAAAAAGAAAGGGCATTTGGCCTATTAATTGTTATTCGGTTATGGCTTTTTCTATCCTAATACCAAACGCTAGTATTTCGTTTAAAGGGTCTTTACGCATATAATGTTTTATTTTTATGCTGTAAACACCCCTTTTTTCGAATTTCAAATTTTTCAAAGCGTAAAAACGATTATCGAAAATATCGCCTAAGCCGCTTCCGAAAGGTTCGCCCGTTTTTGAATCTAGCAATTGCACTTCGTGCAAATCACTAGAAATCAGTTTTTTGTCTACGCCAGAAAGCTCATATTTGATGTAGAGATTGTAAAAGCCATAGTCTATAGAATTTCTCACATCGTATAAAACATTGTATTTCAGTGTGGTATCTTCAATGTCAAACGAATATGTTTTTACACTATCTGCATACCACGTTCTGTCTTTGAAATCGATATTAGTTTGATATACCCGGTATTTGTCGCAGCTTAATAATGAGCCGATTAAGCATACCAACAAACTAATTTGAATCAGATTTAGTGTTTTCAAGTTTACCGATACAGAAGAATTAAAGTTATTCAACATAAAAAATTATCTCCTTTTCTTAAAATTAGGGTTGTCAGGTCTGAAATTAGGATTGCGGTTTTTATTTCTCAACCTGTCATCTAGATTTTGAATGTCTTTATTCAGCCTTACTGGAATTTTAACACCTGAATTATCTGCTAAATCTTTGGGATTGAGCGTATTAGGTTTTACACCACTTTTATTGAGTTCTATAATTTCCACTACTTCAATGGTACTCAATTGGTGCCAGTTGCTATCGCCATTATAGGAAAACCACATGAGTTTTCTAAAAATATCAGTTTTCTGCAAAGTTGCCGAACCCGCCTGTGTCATTAAAGGTGTATTTATTTCTGGCACATCTTTTAAGGCATTCATATATGTGTCCAATTCATAATTCAGACAGCATTTAAGCCTTCCGCATTGCCCTGAAAGCTTTTGTGGATTTAAAGATAAATTTTGGTAGCGTGCAGCCGAAGTATTCACACTTTTAAAGTCGGTAAGCCATGTAGAACAGCACAATTCCCGACCACAAACACCAATTCCGCCTAGCCTGCTTGCTTCCTGACGCAGGCTTATTTGCTTCATTTCTATGCGTACTTTAAATTCGGTTGCCAATCGCTTAATTAGTTCACGAAAATCGACCCTATCTTCAGCTGAATAAAAGAAAGTGGCTTTTTTCCCATCGAGCTGAAATTCTATATCTGACACTTTCATATCAAGTTTTAATTCCTTCACAATTTCGCGGGTACGATACATGGTAGGCAGTTCTTTGGCTTTCACAGCTTCATGCTTTATCAACTCTTCTTTGCCTGCCAAGCGTGATATTGTAAGTATTTCAGGAGAATCTACTATGCCTTTTTTTTTCATTTGAAGCCTCACAAGCTCGCCTTGCAAAGAC
>Ga0163149_10004103_pt1 | contig 16162 bp, 14 predicted proteins | sample OliLakLV19MP5G1_FD_148604 | JGI IMG/M metagenome (GOLD analysis project Ga0163149, IMG submission 148604) | Freshwater microbial mat bacterial communities from Lake Vanda, McMurdo Dry Valleys, Antarctica - Oligotrophic Lake LV.19.MP5.G1 | ecosystem: Environmental > Aquatic > Freshwater > Lake >...
ATATGATATTCAACAATATTTTGTCGAATGCAGTGAAATATTATGATATTAACAAACTCCAAAAAACAATTGCAATTACTATATCTGGAGATGAGAAAAATATAGAAATACGAATAAAAGATAATGGCATTGGCATTGCAAAATCCGAATTGCCCAATATTTTTACTATGTTTCACAAATCTGAAATCACGAGTTCAAGCTCTGGTTTGGGAATGTATATTGTAAAGGAGTCGACCGAAAAATTGGAAGGAACCATCAAGATACAATCTGAAAAAAGAGAATTTACCGAACTTATAATATGCATTCCTAACTTAAAAAAATATTATGAGAAATAATATTTTCTCACTTAGTCTAATTTTTATCAACTGCCTGCAAGATATCTAAGGCTCTTCTAGCCGCATCTTGCTCCGCTTTTTTCTTGCTGCTGCCTCTGCCCTCTGCCATTGTTTCACCTTCAATACTAATTTGAGCTACAAATTCCTTGTAGTGCTTATGGTCATGCTCGTGTACAATATCGAATTTTACTTGTTTGCCCTTGCTTTGCCCCCACATAATGAGTTTACTTTTGTAATTCACATCATTACTTACAATTTCATCAATATCAATATTGGGTTCGAGTAGCTTTTCGAGCACAAATTTTTTGCAAAATTTAAATCCACGATCTAAATATACTGCCCCTACCAATGCTTCCATTGCATCGCCATACATCGATTTGTGACTAAAGCTGCTCTTATTTCTGGCATTGAATTCGATAAATTTGCTTAAGCCAATTCGCTTGGCAAGCATTCCCAAGGCTTCACCGTTCACTATTCTCGACCTAATATCGGTGAGAAAACCTTCGTCTTTAAATGGATATTTTTTGAAAAGATATTCGGCTACAATAGCCCCAAGTATAGCATCGCCTAAATATTCAAGCCTTTCATTACTATGAGTGATATAATCTTTCTTCTCCTTATTAATAGATGAATGCTTAAGTGCAAGGAAGTAGACAGACAGATTATTTGGTTCATCTCCTGTAATCTGTTTAATAAAATCCCTAAGCTCCTTTTCTTTTTTATCTTTACTAATAAAAATATCAAGAAAGGGGCTGAAAAAGTTAGCCAATGTAAATATTGAGAATTATATTTTCCTTAATGCAATAGTAGCATTGTGACCGCCAAAACCAAATGTATTGCTTACCACCACATCAATTTTCCGGTGTTGAGGTTTGTTGAATGTGAGGTTGATTTTAGGGTCAATTTCAGGGTCGACAGTAGTATGGTTTATTGTTGGCGGCACTATTTGATGTACCATAGCTAAAATGGAAGCAATGCCTTCAATAGCTCCCGCAGCACCCAACAAATGCCCCGTCATTGATTTTGTAGAGCTGATATTTAATTTATAAACATGTTCGCCAAATACCTTAGTTACAGCTTTCAGCTCGGCATTGTCGCCAAGTGGCGTAGAAGTGCCATGTGTGTTTATGTAATCTACTTCTTCGGGCTTCAAATTGGCGTCAGAGAGTACTTCTTTTAACGCATTAATTACACCTAATCCTTCAGGATGTGGGGCAGTTAAATGATAGGCATCGCCACTCATTCCGCCTCCTATTACTTCACAGTAAATTTTAGCTCCACGTGCTTTGGCATGCTCATAATCTTCCAACACCAAAGCTCCACCACCTTCGCCCAATACAAAACCATCACGATGCAAATCGTAAGGTCTAGAGGCTGTGGCAAAATTATCGTTGTTTTCAGAAAGAGCTTTGCAAGCGTTGAACCCGCCTACACCAGCCTCTGTAATCGCTGCTTCAGCTCCACCCGTTACTATGGCATTGGCTTTGCCCAGTCGAAGCAAATTAAAAGCATCGATAATGGCATTGTTACCTGTGGCACATGCCGAAACGACTGAATAATTTGGCCCCATAAAGCCATGTTTCATTGAAATATGCCCTGGGGCAATGTCAATTATCATTTTAGGGATAAAGAAAGGATTGAAACGAGGTGTTCCATCTCCTTTATTGTAGCCTGTAATTTCATCTTGAAATATTCTGATACCGCCAATACCGGATCCAAATATCACCCCTATTCTTTCTTTATTAAGAGAAGCATCGGCAAGCAACCCCGAATCGGCTATAGCTTCATCGGCTGCTACTAAAGAAAAATGAGAGAAAGGATCCATTTTTCGGGCATCTTTTCTCTCAATAAAATTATCAACGTCAAATCCTTTAACCTCGCAGGCAAATCTTGTTTTGTGTTTTGATGCATCAAATCGAGTTATCGGCCCCGCACCACTTACTCCATTTATCAATCCTTCCCAATATTCCTTTACGTTATTCCCAATGGGGGTAAGTGCTCCTAAGCCTGTTACAACAACTCTTTTTAATTGCATGAATCCAAAAATTTTAATTCGAAAAAGGAGAAATTTTTACTTCACGTTTTTCTCTAAATAAACGATAGCTTGACCAACAGTAGCGATTTGTTCGGCTTGGTCGTCTGGGATGGAGATATTAAATTCTTTTTCAAATTCCATGATAAGCTCTACTGTATCAAGAGAATCTGCACCTAAATCGTTGGTGAAACTTGCCTCTTCGGTAACTTCAGATTTTTCAACGCCTAGTTTTTCTACAATAATGTTTTTTACTTTTTCTGCGATTTCAGACATGATATTTGACAGGTTTTAATTTTGAAGCTGCAAAGAAATATATTAAACCTTATAAAGTCAAACATTTTTTAGGCTAAAGTTCCTGTCATTGCACTTAAGCAGGTTATAATTGTTGATAAACAGCTATACATTAAGTGGTTAATTGGATTATTACTATACAGAAGCAAAGCCGCAATTTTATTCAAAAAATAAAAATAAACCTTGTATAAGCTTTAATAGTAAAGTTTTTAGTATTCATCGGTACTATGTAATTTTACCAATTAAATAAAAACGAAGTTGCAAAACCGACTCGACAGATTACCAAATTTATTTTTGTGAAAGCTCAGAAACTGATATTCGAATATGACTACGATTTTATGGTTGTGGGCTTGGTGTCTTCGGTGAAAGAATTCAAATTGGCTTGGTACATAAATAAATCGTTGGGCATAAGCTTATGTAAAAGCCTTGAACTAGAATATGATTTTTTAAAAAATAGTAAAATATCCATTTCAAACTTTACATTTGAAACCGAATACAGTAGCTTTAGGCTTTTAAAAAACAGGTCAGTGGCTTTTATTAACACCACAAAGCCCTATTTATTGCCTGATTTGAAAAACTATGATTATTTTGCCCTATTGCAAGGCGAGTTTGCTGCTTATTACCACGATAATGTAAAAAAGCTCAAGGAAATTCCTATCATTGAAATGGTGAGGCTTTTGGAACTTGAAAAAATTAAAGACAAAGAAAATTTATTAATTAATTAACCAATAGTATGCAAATACCTTTTAAACGCACCAAAATAGTAGCTACCGTAGGGCCAGCCTGCCACACCGAAGAAAAGTTGATGGAATTAATTTATTCAGGTGTAGATGTATTTAGGCTTAATTTTTCGCATGGCACGCACGAAGGCCACCTGCAAGTAATTCAAAATATTAGAAATCTGCGTTCAAAACATGGCCTTACTATTGCTATGTTGCAAGATTTACAAGGTCCGAAAATTAGAACCGGAGAAGTTGAAAATAATGGCGTAGAGTTGATAAACGGTCAAAAACTGATATTGACTACCGAAAAAGTGATTGGCAATGCAGAGAGAATATATACTTCTTATTTATCTATGCCTCAAGATGTAAACGTAGGCGATAAAATATTGATCGATGATGGAAATTTGGAATTGAAGGTTGTAAGCACTGATAATAAAAAAGAAATTGTAACCGAAGTAGTATACGGAGGATTGTTAAAATCAAAAAAAGGCATCAATTTGCCCAATACCAAAGTTTCAGAGCCTTCATTAACCGAAAAAGACAAAGAAGATTTACTATTTGGGCTAGAACAAGGTGTAGATTGGATAGCTCTTTCTTTTGTGCGCACTGCTCAAGATATTGATGACATAAAAGAAATTATAAAATCGAAAGGGAAAACCACCAAAGTAATTGCAAAAATTGAAAAGCCAGAAGCTCTGGTAGATATTGATCAAATCATTGCCAAATCTGATGCTTTAATGGTAGCCAGAGGCGATTTGGGTGTAGAAATACCGATGGAAGATGTGCCACTCGCCCAAAAAATGATGATCAAGAAGTGTAATGAAGCAGGGAAACCTGTAATTGTAGCTACCCAAATGCTGGAAAGCATGATAAAGAATCCTCGCCCTACTCGTGCAGAAACGGGCGATGTAGCCAATGCAGTGCTTGATGGTGCTGATGCGGTAATGCTTTCTGCTGAAACTGCCTCAGGTAGCTTCCCAATAGAGTCGGTAAAGGCGATGGTTTCTATTATTCAGGCGATGGAGAAAACTGCTCCAGTATTTTTTAGAGATTATGAATTAAATCCTGATAATAAAAATTTTATTAGAGAACGCTTAATTGCGCATACTTGCCGATTGGCCAAAGATATCAATGCTAAGGCAATTGTAAATGTATCAAAAACAGGCTTTGTGTGCAATATGATAGCCAAACACAGACCAAAATCGCAAATATTTACTTTTACAGATGATGAAGAATTGGTGAGCGTGTTTAACTTATCGTGGGGGGTGAAACCTTTTTATTTGGATATGAAATACAAATCTACTGATGAATTGATAGAAGCTGTAAATGCTATATTGAGAGACAAATGTTATGTAAATGTAGGAGACTTAGTAGTAAATACTGGAAGTATGCCTATAGATGGTGAATTTAGAACGAATATGCTGAAAATGAGTATCATTCATAAATAGGAAACTCAATTGCAGCACTTTCAAGTTAGAATAGCCCTAGGTTTTAAATCTAGGGCTATTCTATTTTATATTGTACTTGTAGTGGTTTAAAAATTTATCACTCCTTTTAAATTAATCCCAATCAATAATCACTTTCAGACTATCGGAATCATCAGCTCTTTTAATTGCTTCTAGAATCTGGTCTTTTTTGAAACGTTCGGTAGCATTGGTCATTTTATCAATATTTGGAAGTTTGCCTTCGCTCAACATTGTATGAGCCAGATTGATGCCGTGCATACTCGACCCATGTGTAGCTTGGTAGCACTGCAATTTGTAGTGAATATCGTTGTTTAAATCTACTTCGTGTAAAATTTTGGGTTTGCCTGCTGGTCCTTTTACGCCCGCATGGGCATCTATCACTGTGCCATACCCCACTAATTTCACTGCTAATTCGTATCCTGCTTGGGCAGGCACATTCATCATTACAAAATGAGGTTCGTTGAATGGTTTGCATTCGGCCAATACATTTTCAAGCACATTATCGTCCCACACTACTCCCACTACATTTTCTTTTCCGAAATCTTTCAACACCCTTTGCAACCGTTCATGGCCTCTATTTACCACTATAATTTTCCGGGCTCCCATGGCCTGAGCCGATTGCAAGGCATAAGTGCTTTGCGAACCTGCACCTATCAACACAACAATTCTATCTGTGATGCAATTATTCACCCTAGTCATGCCTTCTAATCCACAGGCCAACGGCTCTAGTTGGCAAGCTTGATCGGCACTAAAGCCTTTTGGAAACTTTTTTATAGGACCTAAATCTACAAACCAATCGGGCAGAATCGCATATTCACGTGCAAAACCGAGAAACTCATGCCCTGTAGCTTGTGTATTGGGACAGCTAGTCCAATCGCCTGTGCCATTATCGCCACAATAAATACACTCTCTTTCTCCACAAGGAATATCGCAACCCACACCAACCAAATCTCCTTTCTCAAATTTAGTGACGCCCTCGCCTATTGCTTCTACTTCGCAGCAAGCCTCATGTAGAATTACGGCTGGCCATTGTTTGATGCGAGGCAAACCGTGTTTGTAAATTACCACATCCGATTGGCAAACAGAGGTTCTCCGCGTTCTCAACAAAATTTCTCCCTTTTTTAAAGGTGCCAATTCTTCTTGTTCAAAAGTAAAAACACCTTGCGGTTTATCTAAATAATATACTTTGTTTTTCATCTCTTGTATTAAGATCATTCAAATATGATTGAAAATGATTAATTATAAAATATTTAATCAAATTAAATCATTTTTAGTTTGCGACTAGGCAAAAACCAATTAGATTTGTGGGTACAAACCCCTAAAAAACAGTTTAAAAATCCCCTTCGGGGTTGGGGACTTTTTTATATATGAAAGCACTCGTTCTCGAAGAAAAAGGCGTACTCAAAATTGAAGACCGCCCTATACCCGAAGCCCCGGCAGGTTTAGATTCTATTTTAATAAAAGTGGCTGCCTGCGGAATATGCGGTTCTGACATTCCCAGGGGCTTTTTGGGCAAAGCATATCATTATCCACTAGTGATGGGTCACGAGTTTTCGGGGATTGTAGATGAAGACAAAGGAGAATTTAAAAAAGGAGACAGGGTTGCTATTTTCCCATTGATTCCAAATAAAGAAGACAAGACTTATGCCACTGGAGATTATGCACAGGGTGTTGGTTATGATTATTTTGGCAGCAGAAGAGATGGTGCTTTTGAAGAATATTTACGTGTGCCGATGGAGAATCTTTTCAGAATTCCTGACCATGTGAATATTGTACATGCTTCTATGACTGAACCTGCGGCAGTAGCTCTACATGGAGTTCGCAAATTCAAACTACAAGCTGGCGATACGGCAGTAGTAATTGGTGCGGGACCTATCGGCAATATGGTAGCCCAATGGCTCAGAATTCATGGCTGCAATCGGGTAATTGTAACTGATGTGGACAATCGTAAACTCAAAATTGCTGAAGAAATGGGTTTTGAAATCATCAATAGTGGTGAAACTGATCCCGTAAAACGCATCAAAGAATTAACCAAGGGTGAAGGCGCAAACAGGGTAGTAGAAGCTGTGGGGTTTCCTGCTACATTTTTACAAGCGATACAATGTGCTGCAATGTTTGGCGAAGTGGTATTCATGGGCAATATCATGGGTGAATTTAAGATTGGTGAAAAAGACTTCTCTGATATTCTTCGCAAAGAACTCACCATTTACGGCACTTGGAATTCTAAAATAGTGCCTAGAGGGACTGACGACTGGACAACCGTACTAAAATTTATGGACAAAGAATTGAATGTAGCTCCGCTAATCACCGATGTGGTAGGTTTAGATGAAGGTCCTCGAATTTTTGACAGTATCGTTAATAAAAAAGCCTATCATAATAAGGTAATAATAGCCCCCTAACCCCCGAAGGGGGAATATTAAGTTTTCTTCTTGGGAGGAAAGTGGGAAAAATAATGGGTTTAGCAATGGCAAATTGAATAATGAAAAATATGGTAGAAAATAATATTTCGCAAAAAGCCCCCTTCGGGGGTTTGGGGACTATTTCAATCGGCATCAAAACCGACCCCATAAACACTAGATACAGCTTCGAATGGCTTTGTCAATTATTGAGAGAGGAGGACATAAAATACGTTCAACTCGGGGCATTTTTCGAGATGTTTCACATGGATGGCGATGATAGTTATTTTATCCAACTAAAAGAAACCGCTGAAAAATACGGACTGAGACTCAAATCTATGTTCTCTGCTTATCGCGAATTTGGCGGATTTTTCTATGACGACCCTGCTATTGAAAAAGCTACCGATAAAATGTATAGAAAATACATTCGCGCTGCGGGTGTACTGGGGTTGGATTATGCAGGTACAAATCCAGGTGCCATTTATCGCGATCAATTTCATAAAAAAGACAAAGGCACTGAAACTTATCTGAAATATATGAAAGAGTATGTGCATTTGGCTAAGGAAGCTGGGTTGAAGGCACTCACCATAGAGCCGATGAGCTGCATGGCCGAGCCGCCTACTACGCCCGATGAAATGAAATATTATATTTCTACACTAAATAATTATCACAAACAGAATGCAGATACCACAGTTCCAGTTTGGCTTTGTGGTGATATTTCACACGGATTGGCAGATGTAAACAAAAATGTAGTATTCAGCAATGTCGATTTACTGAAAGCAGGCATTCCTTATATGGCAGAGTTTCATTTCAAAAATACAGATGCCATTTACAATAGCACTTTTGGCTTTTCGGAAGAAGAAATGAAGAGAGGCATTATTGACTTAAAAGAAATCAAAACCATCTGCGAATTGGGCAACTGGCCTGTGGAAGAAGTAGTGGGCTACTTGGAAATAATGGGGCCGAAAATTGGAAGAGACTATACCGATCCTTTTTTGGGCGATGCCTTACGCACTTCATTAAGAGCAATTAAAGCTATATTTTGAGAGGCTGAATGATAGTATTCATTCAAAACTGATGTTAGCATAGCTATAATTAAGTACTTAGTTTTATATTTAAGTCCATTAAATATTATTATGCATAACATCACCTCTTAAAGCTGCCAATGCAAAGATTACTAAGTTTCAAAAAGCAGTTGCCTTGCATATTCTCCAAATATTGGGCAGAATTTGGGTTGGTGTCAGGCAATTGGTTTGTAGTGTTCCGCATCTTGTTTGGGTTACTTCTTTTTGGCTCAACTATTCGATTTTGGCTCAATGGGTGGATAGAAAGTTTGTACATCCTGCCTACATTTCATTTTAAATATTATGGCTTTGAATGGGTGCAATGCCCGAGCCCAAGCATTTTATATTTCCTCTTCATAATTCAGGCCATATCAGCATTGGGTTTTGCTGTGAATTTTTTCCCCAATTATGCCATTGGAGCTTTTTTCCTTTCCTTTACCTATGTGGAATTGATTGACGTTACGCCCTACCTCAATCACTATTATCTAGTATCGGTACTTAGTTTTTTATTGGTGGTAGCCTTGCGACCAAAGCACAATTCTTTAGATTCTGCAAAAACCAACTATCCATATATCTCTAAAGTTGGGCTTTTTTGCATCAAGTTGGTGCTTTCGTTAGTGTATTTTTATGGGGGAATAGCTAAACTTAATTCTGATTGGCTGCTGGAAGCCCAACCTTTAAGACTTTGGCTCATCGGCAAAAGCGACATGCCTTATATTGGCGATTGGCTGTTAAAACCCGAAACAGCCTATTTTGCAGCTTGCTTTGGCTGTGTTTTCGACCTTTGCGTTTTATTTTTATTGTGGAATAGGCGAACCATCTTATTTGCTTACCTATTACTTTCTATTTTTCACATTACTACTGCTTTATTATTTCCCATTGGTGTATTTCCTTGGGTGATGATGATAGGGACATTGTTATTTTTTGAAGATTCTCATACTCTTTTAAAAACACCACTCCCTGCATCACTAGAAATTTTGCCTCACTTCTACTCGGGGGTGAAGGGGTTGGAAGTTACAAGGACGCTCATTCTTCCTCTCCTTATTCTCATCCTAATCCTGCTTCCCCTTCGCCAATATTGCTACAAAGAAAACAGGCTTTGGACGGAGCAAGGCTTTCGCTTTGCGTGGAATATAATGCTAATCGAAAAGCGAGCAATGATAGATTTTAAGGTTACCGACTCTTCAAACAATCATTCTTATGGCATTGATTTAAAAAAACACCTCACCGATTTTCAGATTACAATGATGCGTACACAACCCGATTTGATTCTTCAATTTGCCCATCATTTAGCTAACGAAGCGAGAATCAAAGGAATAATCAATCCGAAAGTGAGTGCAGAATGCTATGTTTCGCTCAATGGACGACCCAGCCAATTGTATTTCGATCCCAATTTAGACCTCACGAAAATTTACGATACTTTTGCACCCCGATTGTGGCTTTATCCCTTGGCTAACGAATGAAATTCATAGCAATTCTTTGTTCACTTCTATTTTTTAATATTTCATTTAAGCTATTTGCCCAAGTCGATACACTTAAAAACATCCAACTCAATGAAGTGGAAGTAGATGCACTGGGGAATAAACTTTCTGACCGCAATTATCTCAATGAAGTAAATGGCACTTCAATATATGCTGCCAAGAAATCGGAGATTATATTATTGCAAAATATCAATGCCAACGTAGCTACCAACAACACGCGTGAAATTTTTGCCAAGATACCAGGAATAAATATCTGGGAAAGCGATGAAGCAGGCGTGCAATTGGGTATTGCATTGCGTGGATTAAACCCTGGCAGAACCAATGAGTTGAACACCCGACAAAACGGATACGATATAAGTGCCGATGCCTTGGGCTACCCCGAAAACTACTATGTACCTACTGCTCAAGCCCTTGAAAAGATAGAAATTGTACGTGGAGCGGCTTCGTTGCAATACGGTACACAATTTGGCGGCTTGCTCAATTTTGTGATGCGAAAACCGCCCAAAAACAAGCTTATTGAAATCCAATCGCAGCAAACAGCAGGCTCGTTTGGGCTCTGGAACTCGTTCAATTCTATTGGCGGAACGAAAGGCAAATTCAGTTATTACTCATTTTTCCATCACAAGCAAGGCGATGGATGGAGACAAAACAATGGTTTTCAAGTAAATACCGGTTATATGTATTTGGCATATAGCTTTAGCGAACGCTTCAAAATTAATCTGGAATACACAAAAATGAATTATAATTTGCAGCAACCTGGCGGGCTTACCGATTCGCAATTTGCTCAAAACGCACGTCAATCGAGCAGAAGTAGAAATTGGTTTACGGCCGATTGGAACATCCTTGCCTTGATGGCTGATTATTCTATTTCCGAAAAAACAAAGTTCAATACCCGCATCTTTGCTTTTGTTGGTTCTCGTGGCAGTATCGGAAATTTAGACCCTATCAACAGAAGCGATTTTGGAGGCGAACGCAATTTGCTTTACGACAATTATCTCAATTTCGGACTGGAAATCAGATTGCTGCACCATTATACTATTGGGAAATTTAAAAACTCGGTGCTGGTTGGTTTTCGTGCTTACAAAGGCAATACCCACCGCAGACAGGGAAACGGCACTAACGGAAGCGATGCCTACTACCATTTTCTAAATCCAGGTAGGCTTGAAAATTCTGATTTTATGTTTCCCAACTACAATGCCGCACTATTTGCAGAAAATATATTTCGCATTAGCTCAAAATTGAGTATCGTTCCAGGCGCCAGATTAGAATATATCAATACCCAATCGATTGGGTATTATCGTTCAGATGGCCTTTTTATTCAAGATAATAAACAAAATACCCGTAGCTTTCCGCTTTTTGGTATTGGAGCAAGCTATTACGCCACCAACCATACAGAAGTATATGCCAATATTTCTCATGCTTACAGGGCCATCAATTTCAATGATTTGAAAGTGGTAAATCCTAATCAATTGGTAAATCAAAATTTGAGAGATGCCACCGGCTACAATATTGATTTGGGCTACAGAGGCAATTATAACAGCTTTATAAATTTTGATGTGAGCCTCTATTTCATGGCTTACAACAATCGGATAGGCAATATAAATTTCCGTACTATAGATACCCTTACTTTTCAGATTAAAGATTACCAGTACCGCACCAATGTGGCCGATAGTCGCAGCTATGGTTTTGAATCTTTTGCAGAATTAGATATTTGGAAAGCCATCAAACCGAGTACTACAAACAGCCTGAGTGTTTATTGCAGCATGGCATATATCAACGCATATTACACCAACACCAACGACCCCTTTATCAAAGATAAAAAAGTAGAACTTGCCCCAAACTGGATTGCCCGTTTCGGACTAAATTTCAAATACAAATGCTTTTCCAGTTCTATGCGCTATGCTTATACTACGGAACAATATTCAGATGCGCAGAATACAGTTGTTTCAAGCAACCCTATCAATGGCTTGGTGCCTGCGTATGGGGTAATGGATTGGTCGAACGAGGTAAAATACAAGCAGTTTAATATTGGATTTGGTGTAAATAATTTGCTTGACGAAAAATATTTTACTCGAAGAGCAAGCTCTTATCCTGGGCCTGGCATATTGCCATCTAGCCCGAGAAGTGCGTATATTACTTTGGGGATACTGTTGTAGAAATTCTTTTCGAGAAGGTGTAAACCTCGAAATTTCAGAGGTTTTTGATTGTAATTTTGTCTTTGGAGATTGTAACGAACTCATGAGATTCTTTAAAATTAACATCCTCTAGAACCTTGATTATATTTTCAATAATTTTATCAAGATCAGATTTTTCATATCGAATAAAAATCACTGAAACATGTTGGGGAGAGAAAAAGCTGAGGAATACGGTGGAATCATTGTTAATCGTAGTAATCGGGTAGTCCAAGCCAAAATTTTGGACTGTTTCCAAAATAACTTGAAAGTCTATATGAGCTTATTTGCAGGGGAATTAAGAACTCTTCCATCAAAATTTCTCCAGGGGGATTATTTTTTTAGCTTTTCCATATTTTAATGGTAGTCAATTATTTCAACATTTAGTGCGTTTCCGTCTTCTCAAACTAATATGATTCTTCATTGCTCGTTAATTCTGATAAAGCAAAGACAAGTTTATTATATTATAAGAACCGATTCTTCTAATTTTGTGATATGATGACCAAACAAGAACATATCGACTTTTGGAAAAACAGTGCCTTACGTGATGGGGAAAGCGTGCAAGTACTATTCGAAGGTAAGCAATACATGCAAGCCTTATTTTTTTCGCATTTGGTAATTGAGAAATTATTAAAAGCACTTTGGATAAAAGACAATGACGAAAATACCCCACCTTTTAGTCACAACTTAGAATATCTTTACAATCAAACTGATTTGGAACTTGACAATACTTTATCTGATTTATTTCCAATAATAAATAACTGGAATATTGAAGGCAGGTACCAAGACTATAAAGACAAATTTTATAAAAAATGTACTTACGCTTATACCACTGAAAAAATAGCAGAAGTAGAATTACTCAAACAATGCTTAGTCGAAAATTTGTAAAAAAATATATTCAAGATTTTTTAGCAGAGCTTACAAAGGTGTATGGCTACAAGCCACAAAGGGCAGTATTGTTCGGCTCAGTGGCCAAAATGAATACCCATGAACATTCTGATATTGATTTAGCCCTTTGGGATGCCAGATTTGAAGGTTGCAGGCCTATTGATTGCGAGCCTATTGCAAGATTACTTTCCAAATTTTACCTTATAGAGTTGCACACATTCGAGCTTTCTGATACTTCTGATACCCATCCTTTTGTATTTGAAATAGAAAAGAAAGGTGTCGAAATCGGAATTTGCGGTACTGAGGAAAGTCTAATAGGTGTCAGTTTGTAAATGCTTCAACCCTGCAATCCATTCATTTACCTGCTATAATTTGGTGCTTCCTTAGTAATCTGAATATCGTGCGGATGGCTTTCTTTTACACCTGCTGAAGTTATTTTTACAAACTGGGCGTTTTTCAAATCTTCTACTGTTTTTGCTCCGCAATAGCCCATGCCTGCTTTCAGACCACCTACCATTTGGTATAATGTTTCCACCACTGTGCCTTTGTAGGGTACTCTTCCTACTATTCCCTCTGGCACAAGCTTTTTTATATCGTCTTCTGCATCTTGAAAATAACGGTCTTTCGAGCCAGTTTCCATGGCTTCGAGCGACCCCATTCCTCTGTAATCTTTAAATTTTCTGCCTTCAAAAATAGTCACATTGCCTGGAGCTTCCTCGGTGCCTGCCAATATGGAGCCAATCATAATAGTAGAAGCACCGCCCGCAATAGCCTTTACCAAATCCCCCGAATAGCGTATGCCGCCATCAGCAATTATAGGTACGCCCGAGCCTTCTATTGCCTTTGCCGATTCTATTACGGCCGAAAGCTGGGGCATCCCCACTCCGGCAACTATGCGCGTGGTGCAAATACTGCCCGGCCCCACACCTACTTTTATAGCATCTGCACCCGCATCTGCTAAGGCTTTGGCTGCTTGCCCTGTGGCTATATTGCCTGCTATCACCTGCAAATCTCCAAAATGTTGCTTCACACGTTTTACAGTATCAATCACCCCTTTTGAATGCCCATGAGCAGTATCAATGCTTATTACATCTACTCCTGCCGCTTTTAAAGCTGATATTCTCTCTAAAATATCGGGTGTCACGCCTACCGCAGCACCTACTCGTAGGCGTCCAAATTCATCTTTGCATGCGTTTGGTCTGTCTTTTTTCTTTAAAATATCACCATAGGTTATCAGCCCAAGCAATTTCCCTTCTTTATTTACAATTGGAAGTTTTTCAATTTTGTATTTCTGAAGAATAGATTCGGCCTCTTCCAATCTAGCTCCTTCGGGGGCAGTTATCAGGTTTTCCTTCGTCATAATATCGATAATAGGCTTTTGGTTGTCACGCTCAAATCTAATATCACGGTTGGTGATAATGCCAACTAAAGTACCCTCATTATTGATTACTGGAATGCCGCCAATGCGAAATTCACGCATAATGTGCAGGGCATCGCCCAACACAGAATTGTCATACAAAGTAATGGGATCGAGTATCATGCCGCTTTCGGCTCGCTTTACCTTGCGTACTTGCTTGGCTTGCTCATCGATGCTCATATTTTTGTGAATGAAACCTATACCGCCCTCATGAGCCATAGCGATAGCCATTTGGTATTCGGTTACAGTATCCATAGCAGCCGATACGAGTGGAATATTGAGTTTTATTTTTCTAGTTAAATAAGTAGAAGTATCGGTTTCGCGGGGAAGTACTTCGGAATAAGCGGGTAGAAGAAGCACATCATCGTAGGTGAGGGCTTCGAAAAGTATTTTAGGATTTGCTTGTGTGGACATGGCAAATAGATTAGAATGGCTATTTGCGGTGTAAAGTTAGCATTCAATGGGTGAATGCCCAAATAAATATAGCAATTGTGGTTTGCGATTTAAATAGCACTATTAAAAGTGCTAATGCCATTTTCATAATCCAAATAAAATTTTTATTCCAATTCCGATACAATACTCATTTATGATTTTATCAAGATGTTGATTTTATGCCATTTTGAATTAATACACTTACTTTAGTTATTGATGATAAATCTCGATTTTAATATTTTCAAAATAATTATCTATACTTCTTGCGTAAATGAAGCTGACTCACTAATATTGCAGCCCGTTTGAAAAAACAAAGATAAAAATTCTTCCTTAGCTCAGCTGGTTAGAGCACTAGACTGTTAATCTGGGGGTCCTTGGTTCGAGCCCAAGAGGGAGAGCAAAACCCGATTCCGATACCTTTCGTGATTCGGGTTTTTTTTATGCCTATTTTTCTGATACTGGGCAAATGCGTTTAACGTCAAGAAGGATGCCTCAAATAGGGTGAAAAATGGAAAACCCTTGATAAGTACTCACAGTTAATCAGCAACGATAGCTATCGAGAATTAAAGTCTATACTTTGCTTGGTGTAGATTTTACCAAACCAATTCCTGCAGTGAAAAATACTCCACTTACTACAAAAACGATAAGGGCGTTTGTCCAATCTTTTTTGTTTTTTATAAAGCTGAAAGCCCCATAGCAAATTCCAATTATACCTAAGATTGTAAGTATAGTGCCGAAAGTTTTTTTTATGTCCATAAAAAAAAGATGTAAAATAATTGTACCACCAGCGATAATTACCCCAAATAATTAGCGAATTCGCTAATAAGAACATTGTTGGAGGTATCGCTTTCATTAGCAATTCAAGAAAAACACAAGCATAAAATTAATCGAAAATAGCAGCTAGCCTGTGCCCTTTGCTAATTTCTTTAATTCGTTTGTAGATTCGTTATTTGCATCAAAATTATAGAAAACCCAGGTCGTTATTAAATAAGAAAAGTAAAGGAATTACTAATGTAGCATTGTATTGTGACAGAATTTCTGGTTGTGATTTGCTTTCAATTAACGATCTTTGATCTATCTTAAACAACTATTGCGTTTGGAACTTCTACGGCTTCTTCGTTGTGATTTGCTTTCAATTAATGATCTTTGATCTATCTTAAACAACATGAATAATCTTCGTCAATTATTAAGTACCGTTGTGATTTGCTTTCAATTAATGATCTTTGATCTATCTTAAACAACAACGTGCGGATATACAGGTGTTAGCAGAAAACTTAGAAAATTAGCTACTACATGCAAACTATTTATTCACTATAATAACAAATAAAAAAATGAAAAAAGTTTATCTGATCACAACCGTATTACTATTATCATACTTCTCATACAGTCAAGTATTGTATGACAATATGCCTGAAGGAATAAGTAATTATGCTACTAATGGGTGTAAATGGAGTGGATGTAATG
>Ga0163149_10004104_pt1 | contig 16161 bp, 9 predicted proteins | sample OliLakLV19MP5G1_FD_148604 | JGI IMG/M metagenome (GOLD analysis project Ga0163149, IMG submission 148604) | Freshwater microbial mat bacterial communities from Lake Vanda, McMurdo Dry Valleys, Antarctica - Oligotrophic Lake LV.19.MP5.G1 | ecosystem: Environmental > Aquatic > Freshwater > Lake >...
GATTAAGCGTCAAGCCTATGGATTTGTTAATTTCGACAATTTTCGAGCTCGACTATTAGCTTGCTTTTCTAATTAGTTTTTATTATCACCTCAAACCCAGAAGACCCGGGAATGGCAGATATCAACGGCACGATGATGCAATATTTCCACTGGTACATTCCCGATCGAGGAACCCTGTGGGATGAGGTGAAAAATCAAGCACAAGAATTGGCAGATGCGGGTTTTACTGCACTGTGGCTGCCCCCAGCTTACAAAGGAATTGGGGGGCAAAGCGACGTTGGATATGGGGTTTACGACTTATTTGATTTGGGAGAATTCGACCAAAAAGGTTCAATTCGCACCAAATATGGTACTAAGCAGCAATATTTGGATGAGATCGCAGCCCTGCACAAATCTCAGATCCAAATCTATGCCGATGTAGTTATCAACCACAAAATTGGTGCAGATGCAGCAGAGATATTTAAGGCAACTCCTTATCCTAAAAACAATCGGCTAAATCCCAAAGGTGGATTGCAAGAAATCAAAAGCTACACCCATTTTAACTTTCCCGAACGTAAAGGTAAATATTCCCAATTTGAATGGCACTGGTGGCATTTTGACGCAGTAGACTACAACGAGTACAATCCAGAGGATCGCAGTACAGTCTATTTGGTAGAAGGGAAATTTTTTGATGACTATGTTGCCCTAGAAAATGGCAATTTTGCATATTTAATGGGGTGCGATCTGGATTTCCAGGATCAATGGGTACGAGATGAAATTACCCGCTGGGGTAAGTGGTATCTCCACACAACAGGTGCCGACGGTTTCCGTTTAGATGCCATCAAGCACATATCGTCTTGGTTTTTTCCGGAATGGTTGGATGAAATGGAGCGATATGTCGGCAAAGATTTGTTTGTTGTCGGTGAGTATTGGGCACAAAATATCGATATCCTGCACTGGTATGTCGGTTCAGTTAAGGGCAAAATGTCAGTTTTTGATGTGCCGCTGCATTACAACTTTCATTACGCCAGCCAACAGGGCGGTAACTACGATATGCGGCGCATCTTAGACGGTACAATGATGCAGCAGCAACCGGCTCATGCAGTAACCTTTGTCGAAAACCACGACTCCCAACCGCTGCAAGCACTTGAATCTGTGGTAGAACCGTGGTTTAAACCTCTTGCTTATGCGATTATTCTATTGCGAAAAGAAGGTTATCCCTGCGTTTTCTACGGCGATTATTACGGTGCAGAATATGAAGATTGGGGGCGTGATGGCAATCGGTATAAGATTGTTATGCCGTCTCATCGATCGCTAATTGACAAGTTTCTCCATGCTCGCCAACACTTCGCCTACGGCCCTCAATATGACTATTTTGATCATTGGAATACCATTGGCTGGACGAGATTGGGCAATGGGAAACATCCACAGGCAATGGCAGTAATTATGAGTGACGGCCCGGAGGGTTTCAAGTGGATGGAAGTGGGTAAACCTCGTGCTAAGTTTGTGGATTTAACAGGGCATATTAACGAACCTGTTTCTACTAACGAGTCGGGTTGGGGCGAGTTTCGCTGTCAAGGCGGTTCAGTATCGGTGTGGGTTCAGGAAAAAGATTAGTTGGCAGTAATATCATTGTCTATTTGTAAGGTGCGCCGAAACGCACCCTACAAAAATTAATTAGTCCGTACTACCGGTTTGCAGCGACTCTTTAGCAGTCTGCGTCCACTCTGAGTGGAAGAATTCACCACGCGGTTTGTCCGTGCGCTCGTAGGTGTGAGCGCCGAAATAATCGCGCTGAGCTTGCGTCACGTTTTGCGGCAATCTTTCGCGCCGGTAGCTATCGAAGTAGTCCAGCGACGCGCTGAAGGCCGGTACAGCAATCCCCAGCAGGCTAGCCGTAGACAACACTTCCCGCCAAGCTGATTGGCGATCGAGAATACTCTGTTTAAACTCCGGCGCTAACAGCAAATTCGGCAACGCAGGATCATCCTTGAAAGCTGTTTTAATCTTGTCCAGAAATCCAGCCCGAATAATACAGCCGCCCTTCCAAATCCGGGAAATTTCGCTCAAACTCAAGTCATAATTGTACGACTTCGAGGCCGCGCTCAACAGCGCCATGCCTTGCGCGTAGGAGCAAATCTTCGAGCAGTAAAGCGCATCCCGGACTTTGTTCACAAACTCTTTAGTATCGCCCTCATACTTGCCGCTAGGCCCCGTAAGTTCTTGGGAAGCTTTGATGCGCTCGTCTTTGTAAGAAGACATGATTCTCGCATTCACAGCAGCGATAATTGTGGGAATACAAACGCCTAATTCCAAAGCACTCATTACAGTCCAGCGACCAGTACCTTTTTGACCCGCTGCGTCCATAATTACCTCAACTAAGGGTTGCTTAGTTTCCGGGTCAATGTACTTGAAAATATTAGCCGTAATTTCAATCAAAAACGAGTTGAGTTCGTCGGTAGTATTCCATTCGGCAAACACTTCCTGCAACTCTTGGCCGCTGAGTCCCGCCACGTTTTTCAGCAAATCATAGGCTTCAGCAATTAATTGCATATCACCGTACTCAATGCCGTTGTGAACCATTTTCACATAGTGACCAGCACCACCAGGGCCGATGAATGTGACGCAGGGGCCGTCATCTACTTGAGCCGCAATTTTGACGAGAATTGGCTCTAGGATGCCGTAAGCAGCGTGGGTGCCACCGGGCATGAGGCTAGCACCGTTGAGCGCGCCTTCTTCGCCGCCGCTGATGCCCATACCGACAAATCCCAGTCCCGCTGCTTCTAAATCTTTGGTGCGACGTTCGGTGTCGTCGTAGAGCGAGTTACCGCCGTCAATAATCATGTCGCCCGGTGACAGCATGGGTTTTAGCTGGTCGATGACTGCATCTACGGGTTTCCCAGCTTGCACCATGACTAAGATTCGGCGCGGGGTTTCTAGGGCATCGACGAATTCTGTCAGAGTCTTGGCGGCTACAATGTTCTTGCCGGGGGCGCGTAGGGCCATGAAGTCGTCGGTTTTAGCTGCGGTGCGGTTGTACACAGCCACGGAGAAGCCTCTGCTTTCGACGTTGAGCGCTAGGTTTTCGCCCATCACTGCTAGACCGATTAAACCAAAATTTTGCTTTGTCATAAAAATACTGGGTAAGTGGGAAACTCAGAGCCTTGTCAACCTGAGAAAGAATTTACTCTTTGTCGAACAGGCCGGAAAGCTTGTTAACCGAGCTTGATGCAAGATGTCGGTTTAAGTGTACTTCTATATTCAAAAAATTGATGTTTGGTAAATCAGTAGGGTTTTTTTAAGATTTAAGGGATATTAAAGAGATAGGTGAGTAATAATGAGACAGATATTGAGTCGATCGCAGTAACGGTTGATACAAACAAGCGGACATTTTGAGAAAAATTTAGGAGGCTGTTGTAACTATGGAAGATTTGCAGTATCTGGCGGCCTGGGTGAAGGAGCAACACGCTCGCGAGTATATTTTGACTTGGTTGCTAAGTCAACAGGGGCTTTGGTGGTCTGATGGGGATATTTATCAGGCGGTTTTGCAAAAGTCGGGAAAGCTTTTGAAAGCTTATGTTCAAAAAAGGCAAGCGGGAGAGTTATTTGAGGGAATTTCTGAGAAGTTGGTGGGAGATGAGAATTGGGATGATTTGGTGGTGAGTTTGGGGCGAATCATTGCTGTTTATCAGGAGGAATTGGTGAAGTTGCAAGAGCGTGATATGCGGGGGGATGGGTTAAAAAAAAAATTAATTAGCCAACCTGTAAGTGGAGATTCTTTGTCGGTGTTGGAGGTGCAGCAAGCTTTGCCTGATCCTTATGCGGATACGCTGACTGGGAGATAATTGCCGATCATTTGTGTGGATGGAGGCTAATCTTAGAAACCGGGTTTCTTCCGATATTTCTGGTACTCAACCGAGATTGTCGTAGAAACCCGGTTTCTCGCCACAATTCAATAGGGTTCACTTAAGACAGATCCCCCCTAACCCCCCTTCTTAAGGGGGATTTAGGGGATCTCCGGGCCTAAATAGTGTTAAGTAAATCCCAGAAACCGGGTTTCTTCCCTTATTTCTCTTACTCAGCCGAAAATCTTCATAGAAACCCGGTTTCTCGCCACCTAACTAAAGAAATTAGAGCACAAATCTCCGATAATTCACCGCAATCGCCCGCGCTCAAAATCCTCACGCTAACCCACAAGTCCGCCGGGGGTTGAAAACCCCCGTCTCATAGCGAAAGTCCTCTCAAAGAGGACTGAAAGACAGATTTTTTGAAGAAGGATTGCCATATCTCCCTAGTCGGTTTCAACCGACTTTAGCTATGAGACGGGGATTTAAATCCCCGGCGGACTTCGGGACAAACGAATGGCCCGGTTGTACTTGCGGACAAATCGATGGCCCGGAAGAACCGCGCCCAAACACATGAGTTCCATCTATAATAAATCTATCGCAATTTAATTGAGCCTTCACCCTTCAACCTTCCCCTAACTCCCCCATGAACTCTGAACGCCAACCAGCCTATCTCAACCTGATTAATCAACTGCTAACCTGTCCCACCGGCGAAGAAGCCGAGATATTGAAAAGTCACCCGGATTTGCTGGATGATGGCTTGGTGGCGGCCATGCTAGAAGAGGCAGATAATCTTAGGGAAAAAGGCGAAGTAAATAACGCTAATTGGTTGAAAGATTTTGCAGGGCTACTGGGTAAAGTCGATGGCGATTTATTAGCGGGAATTGCACTGAAAGCGGAAGCATACAGACTGTTAGAACAAGGGATTCAGCAGTGTTCAATCAGTCTATTTCGAGAAGCTTTGCAGTCTTGGGAACAGGCATTAACTATCTATCGGGAAATCGGCTATCGCCAAGGAGAAGCTGCTTCCCTCAGCAGTTTGGGCAATGCTTACAATTCTATAGGGCAATATCACCGGGCGATCGAGTTTCACGAACAGTCTTTAGTGATTTCACGGGAAATCGGAAATCGCGGGGCAGAAGCTGCTTCCCTCGGCAGTTTGGGCAATGCTTACCAATCCCTAGGGCAGTACAATCGGGCGATCGACTTTTACGAACAGCAATTAGTGATTGTACGGGATATCGGATATCGCCAAGGAGAAGCTAATTCCCTCTGCGGTTTGGGAAATGCTTGCCATTCCCTAGGAGAACACAAGCTGGGTATCAAGTTTTATAAAAAGGCTTTAGTGATTAACCTGGAAATCGGAAATCGTCGAGGAGAAGCTAATTCCCTCTGCGGTTTGGGCAATGCTTACCAATCCCTAGGTTATTATAAACGGGCGATCGCTTCTCATGAACTATCTTTAAAGATTGAACGGGAAATCGGAAATCGCCAAGGAGAAGCTAATTCCCTCGGCAATTTGGGCACTGCTTACGATTCCCTAGGAGAGTACAATCGGGCGATCGACTTTCACCAACAGTCTTTCGCGATTCAACGGGAAATCGGCGATCCTCGTCGAGGAGAAGCTGTTTCCCTTGCTATTTTGGGTGCAGCTTACTATTCCCTAGGGGATTTCCAGGGGGCGATCGACTTTTACGAACAGTCAAGAGTGATTTCACGAGAAATCGGATATCGCAAAGGAGAAGCCAATTCCCTCGGCGGTTTAGGCAATGCTTATCAATCCCTAGGGGACTTCAAACAGGCGATCGACTTTCTCCAACAGTCTTTAGTAATTTCACGAAAAATCGGATATCGCGAAGGAGAAGCTAATTCCCTCGGCAATTTGGGCAATGCTTATCAATCCCTAGGGGACTTCAAACAGGCGATCGACTTTCTCCAACAGTCTTTAGCGATATATCAGGAAATCGGCAATCGCGGGGGAGAAGCTAATTCCCTCAACGGTTTGGGCAATGCTTACTATTCCCTAGGAGAGTACAATCGGGCGATCGACTTTCACCAACAGCAATTAGTGATTCAACGGGAAATCGGCAATCGCGGGGGAGAAGCTAATTCCCTCAACGGTTTGGGCAATGCTTACTATTCCCTAGGAGAGTACAATCGGGCGATCGACTTTCACCAACAGCAATTAGTGATTGTACAGGAAATCGGCAATCGCAAGGGAGAAGCTAATTCCCTCGGCAGTTTGGGCTATGCTTACAAATCCCTAGGGCAGTACAATCGGGCGATCGACTTTCACCAACAGTCTTTAACGATTCAACGGGAAATCGGAAATCGCGCAGGGGAAGCAGCTTCCTTCAACGGTTTGGGCATTGTTTACGATTCCCTAGGGGAGTACAATCGGGCGATCGACTTTTACGAACAGTCTTTAACGATCGAACTGGAAATCGGCAATCGCCCGGGAGAAGCTAATTCCCTCGGCAATTTGGGCAATGCTTACGAATCCCTAGGAGAACACAATGGGGCGATAGACTTTTACCAACAGTCTTTAGCGATTCAACGGGAAATCGGAGATCGCAAGGGAGAAGCTGCTTCCCTTGGTATTTTGGGTGCAGCTTACTATTCCCTAGGGGACTTCCAGGGGGCGATCGACTTTCACGAACAGTCAATAGTAATTTCACGGGAAATCGGAGATCACCCAACAATAGCTATTTCCCTCTGCGGTTTGGGCTTAGCTTACTATTCCCTAGGGGACTTCAAACAGGCGATCGACTTTCACGAACAGTCAATAGTAATTTCACGGGAAATCGGAAATCACCCAACAATAGTTATTTCCATCTGCGGTTTAGGCAATGCTTATCAATCCCTAGGGGACTTCAAACAGGCGATCGACTTTCACGAACAGTCAAGAGTGATTTCACTGGAAATCAAAGATCGCGAAGGAGAAGCTGCTTCCCTCACCAATTTGGGCAGTGCTTACAATTCCCTAGGAGAATACAATCGGGCGATCGACTTTCACGAACAGTCTTTAGTGATTCAACGGGAAATCGGAAATCGCCAAGGAGAAGCTGCTACCCTCGGCAATTTGGGCATTACTTACCAATCCCTAGGGGATTTCCAGCGGGCGATCTACTTTAACAAACAGTATTTCGATATTTCACGAGAAATCGGATATCGCGAAGGAGAAGCTATTTCTCTCGGAAGTTTGGGTTTAGCTTACCATGCTCTAAGGGACTTCCAGCAGGCGATCGATTTTTACGAACAGTCAAGAGTGATTTCACGGGAAATCAAAGATCGCCGAGGAGAAGCTATTTCTCTCGGCAATTTGGGCTTAGCTTACTATTCCCTAGGGGACTTCCAGCGGGCGATCTACTTTTACAAACAGCAATTAGTGATTGAACAGGAAATCCAAAATCGCCAAGGAGAAGCTATTTCCCTCGGAAATTTGGGCAATGCTTACCAATCCCTAGGGGAATTCCAGCAGGCTATTTACTTTCTCGAACAGTCTTTAGAGATTAAACGGGAAATCAAAAATCGCCTGGGAGAGTCGATATCTCTAACCAGTTTAGGCCAAACTCTATTCAGAAATAACCAACTCGCAGAAGCTGAAACAGCACTCCGTGCCTCAATCGAAATTTGTGAAACTCTGCGTTCTGAATTAGTCAATAATGACCACAAAGTATCAATCTTTGAAACCCAAATATCTGCCTATCGCTTACTGCAACAAGTCCTAGTCGCCCAAACTAGATTTGATGAAGCCTTAGAAATATCGGAAATGGGGCGTACCCGTGCATTTGTGGAGTTATTGCAGCAAACCTTATTAATAAATGATTTGCCAGCGAATGATGAAACAGAAACAGATAGATTATCAATTGCCAAAATTAAACAAATCGCCCAACAAAAAAACTCCACAATCGTTGAATATTCGATTATCGATCCAGACATTTACATCTGGGTAATCCAACCAAACGGCAACATCACCCATCGCGCCGCCAACCTCGAACCCCTCAACCAACAAAACCAATCCCTCAAACAAATCATCCTCAAAACCCGCGTCTCCATCGGAGTTGATGAAATCGATGACAAAGACAAAAAAATTCAGGGAGAATTAAAATATTCGCCAGACATGGAAGGCGGCTATCCCCTACTAAAAATACTCCATCAAATCCTGATCGAACCCATAGCAGATTTGCTACCAACCGACCCCAATGCCCTGATCATCTTCATCCCCCACTACGATCTATTTTTAGTCCCCTTCACCGCCCTACAATCCGCCAATAACCGCTACTTAATCGAAGACCATACCATCCTCACCGCCCCATCCATCCAAGTATTAGAACAAACCAGCGAACACCAACAAACAATCAAAAAATTCAAACAAGCAGCCCTCGTTGTCGGCGATCCAACTATCCACCCAAAATTCTCCAAGAAATATCCAAATCTCAGACAACTACCAAAGATCAAAGAAGCCGCCGAAGCCATAGCAGCGATATTACGCACCCAAGCAATTACCGGAGAAAATGCCACAAAAGCCGTCGTTATAGACCAAATGCTAAACACGCGCATCGTCCATTTATCAACCCACGGAGTCTTCGACCCTTTCCAAAAAATCGGCATTCCCGGCAAAATAATTTTAGCACCATCAATTGAACCCGAGGACGATGACGACGGCGCGCTAAATGCCATAGATATCCTGCAATTAAAACTCAATTCCGAACTCGTAGTATTGAGCGCTTGCAGCACGGGCCGCGGTAAAATCACCGGAGATGGAGTCAACGGACTATCGCGCTGTTTCATCCTCGCCGGAGTACCGAGTCTCATCGTCTCGCTGTGGAATATGGGAGCAGCTTCAGCTAAATTACTAATGACTGAATTCTACCAAAATTTAGCACGAGGCGATAACAGAGCGGCGGCATTGCGGTATGCTATGCTAACAGCAATAAACAACGATGATATACACTCAAGTCCGATCGCCTGGGCTGCATTTACATTAATCGGCGAAATCGAAAGTATATCATTATAGACTCAACAAATTGATTGAAGGAGATTCATAATGTCACTGCTAGATTATACACCTGAGCAGATTATCCCTGCTTTAACTAAGTTGTTGAAAACTCAACCACCGAGGATATTTGCCAAAGATTTACCTGCGCTTTATCAGTCTATTAAATCGACGGACGGCATGGATGTTATGGCGGGGAAAATCAAGGCTTGGGGCGAAGGTATACCACCAATCGAAAATAATTTGGAGAATACAATCGATGACTGTGGGCCTGGTGGCACCGATGACGATGCACCGGAAGAAATCGTGAGGGAGTTTATGGAAACGTTGAAGGAAAATATGATGAGACTATATCCGTCTGGGCCGCCGGTTCCGGTGGTTGAAACCGGTGATTCTGGGACGGAATCGGTTGAGAATCCAACATAAATACTGTCGCGAATCTCAGAAACCGGGTTTCTTGCTAGATTTTTCGTACTCAATCAAAAATTGTCGCAGAAACCCGGTTTCTCGCTACCTACCCAAATCTCAGAAACCGGGTTTCTTCCGATATCTCTCGTACTCAGCCCAAATTGTCGCAGAAACCCGGTTTCTCGCCACCCAGCGATTGAATTTGATTATGAATGAACCACTGCAAATCAAAAATCCCAGCATCACCCTCTATCCTTTCCACCTGCGAAATGACGGAGACGAAGGCTACCAACAACCAGCGAAAAATGCCGAACATATCTGGCAAACTCTAGCAGATAATGTCGGCGAAAAATCCAATTTTCCTGAGCTAAAATCCCTCCGAGATCAGCTAATCTGCTACCAAAACGGACAGTATCATCCAGCGGGCGAAGATGGGAATTTGAGCGACCAAAAACTGCTACCAAATGGCAAAACCTTAAAGTTTCAGTCGCTTACTCTCCCCGATAATCTCAAACTCAACGGTTCAATTTCTGCAAAACGAATTCACGATACCTACGCCGCAGACTTGACTTTTTACTATAATAATGCTACGATTTCAGTGGCAAATTTAAAGCAATTAAATCCCCAAGGTTGCCTGCTACCGAATCAAATTCAAGCATCCATAGGACAAACATTATTGCTGTATGCAGAGCCTGTTGGGTTCTATGATGATTCTGCTGCTTATGGCGCGCTGGCTGAGGAATGCCTGCGGGCCTTTGTCGGAGAGGGAATCGCACCGCAATTCAAGTTAACCGTCGCCGGGAAGTTGTTTGGTAGTCCGATTTTTGAATATGATAATATTGCCAAAAATTGTCATATCTTAGTCTGGTTGCAACAGCATCCCGATACTTTGAAGTCGCTAACATCAACGTTTAACTTTTATTGGACGAATCTACTATGTGCTCGCAGTAAAATATTGTTTGTGTACCGCCAAGCTAAGGAAAGTTATCGCCTCGGACAACAAATCGCGGGCAAGTTAGAAAAGTTACTGCCAAAATTTACTCAAATAGAATCGGAACCAAATCGAGAAGATAAACTCAACAAGTTAAAGAGTTTGTTGGCTACAATCAGCAGTCTAGTATTTGAATATGGTCAGGAATTGCGGCATTTGCAAGAATTCAGTGTTACGATTGATATTAATACTGAGAATTATGAGGAAGCTTATGCTAGAATTAAAGGTTTGTCCATAGAAGGTGACAATCTAGAGTTTTTGCAGAAGTTTCGGGATTTGTCCGATCGCAAATATCAAAGTCAAATCCAAAAATACTTAAACTACCTGATGGCGAATCAAGATTTTTTCCAGCAGACAATCTCGACAATTCGCGGGATGGTGGAAATCGAACAGGCGCAGTTAAGCCGGGAACAGGCAGAAAGGGAACATCAGCGCGATCGCGAACAAATCACATTATACAAGCAAAAGGAAGAAGACCAGAAAAATCGCGATGAAACTCAAATCACACAGGACAAGGAAAGCGAAGATAAAGAGAAAAAGCGCGATCGCCAACTTGAGAATATCATATTTTTTGTCGGAACTGCGATCGGCGGCAGCCAAATCTTTTCAGCAGCCTATCCCCTAATCAAAGATACACCCATTAAATGGCAACCCGATTTTTCCCTCCCGCTTCATCCCTTCACCGCGACGATTATCTGGAGTTTGCTTTTCGGTTTAGGATTTGGCGGGCTGATATTGGGTATCCTGCTGCTGGTAAGGAAAATATTACCAGGTAGGGAGGCTTAGGCAACAATTTGTAATGAGTATTGACAATCTACATAAACCCGTTTCTACCGAAATTCTGTTTGTTTAACTCTAAATGTAGCTGCTAGCTTGACGGGTGAACATCGAACAGTAAATTCCGTTTGCTGCGATCAATTCGTTGTGGGTTCCGATTTCGGCTATTTTACCATTTTCCATCACCGCGATGCGATCGGCAATTTTGGCCAATCCCAATCTGTGACTGATGACAATCGTTGTTTTCCCGACGGCGATTTGGCGGAAGATGCTGTAAATTTCGTGTTCTGTCTTGGGGTCGAGGGCGGCGGTTGGTTCGTCAAAAATTAGGACTTCGGCTGTAGAAAGCCGCATTAGGGCGCGGGCGATCGCAATTCTTTGCCATTGTCCCCCCGATAAGTCGATACCGTCTTCTAATTGTTTCCCCAACGGTGTTTCTAAACCTTTCTCTAAACTGTTGACTTTGGCTGCAATTCCTGCTTCGGAAATTGCTTGATTAATTGCGGTGTCATCCGACAGGGAAAGCAAGTCGCCGAAGCCGATGTTTTCTCGCACTGTCGAGGGGAAGCGGGCGTAATCTTGCATGACTACTGCTATGCGCGATCGCACGTATGCTAGAGAGTACGATCGCAAATCTTGACCGTTCCAGGCGATCGTACCACTTGTGGGGTCGTACAGGCGGCCGAGGAGTTTGCCGAGAGTCGTTTTACCCGCGCCATTTTCACCGACAACTACTAACATTTCACCCGGATTAATCGTTAAGTCGATATCTGTAACTGTGTTTTTAGTGCTACCGGGATAGCAAAAAGATAAATCCTTAATTTCGATGCCAATTTTATCTTTTCTCACCTCAACATCTTGGCTGCTATCCGGCAAATTTGGCAAGCGAGATGTCACATCAATAAGCGGAGACTGCAACTCTGGTTTGAGTTCCAACAGTTGAAAAATCGGACTAACGCTGAGGGAGATATCGTACAGATTAGTGTAACTATTAATCAATAATTCTAAACTGTTTTCTACTTGGACAATCAAACCAGAATATAGCGCCAAATCCCCCAAAGTATAGCGCCCTCCCAAAGCTCCCATTACTACATAAACAAATGGTAAGGCTACTCCTATCCTACTAAAAATCGACCAAAACAGTACAACAATTGCTCCTTTTTTTCGGATTTGCTGCATCTCGCTAAAAAACTGCACAAACTGACTTTGCCAGCGTTTTAACCAAAGTTCTTGCAGCCCAAATAAACGCAATTCTTTAGCGTATTCTTCCCCCATTAATACTCTAGCGGACAAGTTCATTTCGCGACTAATTTTAGCTTGCTTTTTTTGAACTCTCCAGATGATTTTGGTGTATTTTCTTTCGATGTAAATTGAGGGAATTGATGAAATTAACATCAGCAATGGAACCCACCAAGCTATGGCAGCAGCAAGGCTGACAGATGGAATGAAAATAAAAATTCCCGTGATTGTCATGCTGATGCTGAATGCTAGTTGCTGTATTTTGGATACTCCGGTTTTTGCAAGTTCTACAATATTTAATAATTCCGGGTTTTCAAACAGGGCGATATCGTCGAAGTTGGCGACTTTTTCGAGGACTTTTCCTTCAACTGCGCCTTGAAGGCGATCGCGTAAAGATGTTACTGTAAAGGAACTCATGGTTTCGATGGAATCGCCGACTAATTTGAGACTTAAGACTCCGGCAACACTCCACAGCAATATTGGATGATCAAGCATCAAAGTTAAGGGCTGTGCTGTTTGAGCTCGCGACAGCAACCGAGAGACTTCATCAATGATTAATTTATTTAAAAATAGCACGCCAGATGGGGCTGCACCGCGGATGATGTTGAGTATGATTAAATTTCGCAGTTCTATTGGTGCGGCTTTGATTATCAGGCCCAGGCTGCGCCGCAAAGCTTGGAATGTGGTAATTTGGATGGGCTGCATAGTTTGTGGGTAGGTGTCGGGTCTACTCATCCCCGGACGGTATATTATAACAGTAGTTATTAACTGTTTGCCCAGCCTTGACAGGGTGCAATATTTGAAAATATAAGACTGAGATAATGCAATTTTAAAAGTCTTGTTAATACTTTAATTGTACTAAAAAACTATCCTTGAAAAGTAGGGTGATTGACGATAAAATAGAACATAAGTCTCTAGCATCTCAAGCGATACGCTTTTTTTATTGTCAAATAAAAAACCTAACTCATCCTGTATAGTCTTTGCTTCAGAGTTTGGCAAGCGGGAATCAATGTGTAATCGTTCTTTAATTGTTAAGTCTGGTACGTTAATTCGTCGCGGTGATTTCCAATCAATGTTACTAAGTTCCCATTTGTCTATATTTGTTTTAGCAAGGAAACCTTGCTTTTCATTTTGCTCAAGTATGATTCCTGTAACTGTAAGCATTTGTTGTCCGTCAGCATACGCAAAAGCGGTTAGAGGTTGAAAATATATATCATTTTGCCCCAACATTGCTAAATTAGCAGCATACTTTAATACTAGGTGTAGCGCCTCTGGGAACCTCTTTTCTGTCATCATATTTTCTTTGACTTCAGCGGCAGGAAAAATATCTCCTAACACTGCTTTTAGGTAGCTTATTCTGTCTTTTTGTAGATCCGAAGACGTCATACTTGGGTTAGATGGCACATAGGATGCTGCATGAGAATTTACAGTGATTTTGATAATATCAAGTAGCTCCAGCTTGCTAATAGTAGCCTGAAATTCCTCTATTTGCTTTCGCAATTCAGATGGTTTAACGTAATCTAGCCAAATTATAGTTTCTTGTATTCTCTGAAATTCATCTATAAATTGACTGCTGGATTGTTGAAGACAATTAATACAATTATGCGGTTGGTTAAATTTTTGTCGCTTATAAACATCTGGGTCTTCTTCAATTGAGAGCATATTGCGTATTCCAAATCTCGAATGTATATATTTGAAATCTTCCAGAGAATGCCCGCCGAAGCCTATGTATTTATAGCACTGAATACTAGAATATCTATCTATTTTTGAAAGTAATTCTAAAAACGCATATCGATCGATCGCCTTGTTAGCCCTTAAATGATAAGGAATTGATGCACCACTCATTGCATAGCCTCTCTTAAGATTTTTTCAAAGCATTCATTTCCTACCTCTGAAGGTTCACGATCTGAGTCTTCAAACAAATAGTCAGCAACTATCTTTATCTCCTTTAAAGGTCTGGAAAATCTTATATTTTTTTTGCTTACTTCGCCATTCTGAGGCTCTGGCACAGGTAAAGAAGGAATATACTTTCTTTCAGATTTAGACGTTTTATTTTTAACCTTTGTCCACTTGTCATCTGGAATCCTTGCAAACAGCTCACTTGGAGCAACAAGTTGAGCTTTTTCTGCTCTCTGCTTTTCTTCAACATGATTTCCTTTCCACTTGTTAGTATATGAAGTAAAGGTCTTAAGCCCTTCACGCATAAAATCTTTGACATATAGGTAGATATCAGAAGAAGCGTCTATACCCCTTTTAGTGGTCGTAATGGGCAACTTTCTTGCATCTGGACTGCGAAAGTATACAACTCCTGAAATTGCAATAAATTGAGGATGGTAGCTAGGAACTTTCTCTTCTCCCCAACCTGTTAAACGAGTCTTGTCACAATACAGTACCACACGGTCATTGCAAACAATAGTCCAACCTGCTGTTTCGCTAGTCCTCCTATTACCTGCCATTTCATCATCTACTTCTTCCTCACTAGCTGTAGGTCTATAAAACCCAATTGCTAGTTTAATCTCAACTCCATCTTTCTCCATTTCATAAAGATATGGTGCAATATTTTGCCCATCTATCTGATTTGCGCCATCCCATAGAAGTTTCAAAGGCTCCGGAGTTACTTTTACTTCGTTGATCGAAACGGTGAAACCTTTGTGAATTATATAGCTGTAATAATGAGAAATTTTGCTTACTAGAGAATTATGTAAGATAGATTGCGGTGATGAAAAAGCATTGATAATGCTCGGATGTAAGTCAGTTATTTTGATTGATGTCCCATTTTCCTTTAAATCTGGTTCAATTAATTCAAAGGGTAAATCCCAATTCATATCATCCGTTAACCAGTCAGGATAAATAGTAACTTTAAAAGAATCTTTTTCGGTTTTTGATATTACTTCACTTGCTCGTCCCATTTTGAAAATAGATCTTTTCATCCCAATCCCATAAGTCCCAATCGTATAAAGATCATTATCGACATTATTATTAGGTCTTCCCATCCTAAAAGCATAATCCTGGGCTACATCTCTTGGTATACCCCCGCAATTATCCTCTATTGTGAAGCTTTCACTTGAAAAAGTTAATTTTGCCCAAAATTTTTCATAAGGATTGTCGGAAGGAGGAGAATTTTTAATAGTTCGTTGTATCCCATCAATACAATTATCTAAAAGATCGAGAATAGCATCTTCTAGCTCAATATCACGAGTAAGCATATCTACAAAAAAGCTTTTTGTAGGTGATGCCTTTACTGTTGACGATTTTTGATCATTCTCTGATGCCATCTCTAGTCCTTTATTCTATCTGTTTATGTATATGATCTAACCACACAGGAATCACAGGCTCACCAGATTTTAAGGAGACGATCGCCCTTGACCTATCAAATTATACCCGATGGAGCGATCGCCCTTTCCATCTCAAACTATACCAGATCGAGCGATCGCCCTGAATAAATCCCACTCTAGCATAAACCATGCGATCGAAAATCATCCAAATGTCAAGCGCCGCACCGTACCATCATCGGTAAATCGCTGTTCCCCAATCCCAACAACTTCTACCGTAACTTCGCGCTCTAAAATCGCAAACTCTCCCTCCCGCGCGGCAATTTCAACAATGGTTTTATCCCCTTCCAAATACACTTGATAATTAGTCGTAGCCCAGACACCTTGTTCATGTTCAAAACTGTGTCCATCGTCCTCATAAAGCGTCCATTCACCGCTTCCGGGCCAAATTCGCATTTTTAATGACTCAAGGGGTTCTTCGCCCACAAATTGACGCAGGGGCGCGAGCGCAATTATCCCACCGCCCCGCACATAAAGCGGCATTTTCTCCAAAGGTGCATCAGCCAAAATGTGCGTCGGGCCGTGATAGCATTCCCCAGTCCACCAATCAAACCAAGTCCCCTCCGGCAAATATACGGCGCGATGCTCAAC
>Ga0163149_10004107_pt1 | contig 16151 bp, 12 predicted proteins | sample OliLakLV19MP5G1_FD_148604 | JGI IMG/M metagenome (GOLD analysis project Ga0163149, IMG submission 148604) | Freshwater microbial mat bacterial communities from Lake Vanda, McMurdo Dry Valleys, Antarctica - Oligotrophic Lake LV.19.MP5.G1 | ecosystem: Environmental > Aquatic > Freshwater > Lake >...
CTATACGTGAATCCGGCGGATGTTGCGCCGCCGGTGCCGCCCAACAGCGCCGCAACATCCGCCGGATTCACGTATAGCGTCGGGCCGCCTGCAAAGGCCAGCGCCACCACATGGCGCTCGGCATCGGCCTCGATTAACGTGTCTTGCGCGCCTTCGCCGCGCGAGACGCCGATGGCGATGTTCCTGGCGAGCGGCAGGCCGGTGATGGGCTGGATGGCGCTGCCGGCTTCAGCGCCGGCGATGGAGAACTGGATGGTGGGCATGATGGGATTCCAGGGTCAGGTGAAGAGAGCTCGGGTTAGGCGGCGTCAGAGCGAAGGCGTTTCAGATTGAGAAGGAGGTGCGGGGTCAGAATGGATTTCGTCCTTGGCGCTGCGCGATGCGGGAGCTTCGTTCAAACCAGCAAGCATTGCATCAAGATTCGCCCGGGCAGCTACGGTGTCGGGGTGTTCTTCGCCCAGTATCCGGCGGCGCGCGGCGAGCACCAGCTCTTGAAGCTCGCGCGCACCGGACAGATCGCCCTGATTCCTGAGCGTTTCGGCGAGGTTATTCATCGAGGTGAGCGTGTCGGGGTGTTCTTCGCCCAGCAACCGGCGGCGCGCGGCGAGCACCAGCTCTTGAAGCTCGCGCGCGCCGGACAGATCGCCCTGATTCGCGAGCGTGCTGGCGAGGTTGTTCATCGAGGTAAGCGTGTCGGGGTGTTCTTCACCCAGTATCCGGCGGAGCACGGCGAGCACCTGCTCTTGCAGACCGCGCGCGCTGGCCAGATCACCCTGATTCCAGAGCGTGCTGGCGAGGTTGTTCATCGAGGTGAGCGTGTCGGGGTGCTCTTCGCCCAGTATCCGGCGGCGCGCGGCGAGCACCTGCTCTTCAAGCCCACGCGCGCCGGACAGATCGCCCTGATTCTTGAGCGTGCTGGCGAGGTTGTTCATCGAGGTGAGCGTGTCGGGGTGTTCTTCGCCCAGTATCCGGCGGCGCGCGGCGAGCACCTGCTCTTCGAGCCCACGCGCGCCGGACAGATCGCCCTGATTCCAGAGCGTTTCGGCGAGGTTGTTCATCGAGGTGAGCGTGTCGGGGTGTTCTTCGCCCTGTATCCGGCGGCGCGCGGCGAGCACCCGCTCTTGAAGCTCGCGCGCGCCGTACAGATCGCCTTGATTCATGAGCGTGCTGGCGAGGTTGTTCATCGAGGTAAGCGTGTCGGGGTGTTCTTCGCCCAGTATCCGGCGGCGCGCGGCGAGCACCAGCTCTTGAAGCTCGCGCGCGCCGGATAGATCGCCCTGATTCTTGAGCGTGCTGGCGAGGTTGTTCATCGAGGTGAGCGTGTCGGGGTGTTCTTCGCCCAGTAGCCGACGGCAACGATCGAGGGCAGCTTTTTCAATCGCGGCGGCTAGTGCGAACCTGCCGGCCGAACTCTCATACTGACCTATGCGCAGGCCAAGGTGTATGGTTTCCACTATGTCTACGGTTGCGAACAGATACCTCGCGTGCGAAATGTCCGATCGCATGGTGGCGTGCTGTCGCACGTCGCCCGCAGTGGACAAGCGAACCTGGAGTACCGCGACACATGCCGCTTGCATGGCCTGCGTTTTTTCCGCATCTGGCAACAAAAGTACCGGCATCGCTTGCGCCAGAAGCCCATGCAATATCGGCATGTCGCTGCCTTGCCGAAATGACAGCAGGCTGGCCTGCTGCAATTGACGCATCGCGTTGGTGAAACGGTCTGCTCTGATCGCTTCAGCGTTGTCGGCCGCGATTTCCGTGCCTTGCGCCACTCTTTGCATCGCCCCTTCAAGCAAGTCGCGCGGGATCGGTTCCCCGGGCAGGCATACGCTTGCCAACGCCAGCAGGGTACGCGCCGAGTCATCGAGGCGCGCGATGCTGCTGTCGAACGTGGCGACAATCCCGCGCGCTCGCGCGCCCACGGTTGAGCGGAGGTTCGTGGCCAGTTGCTCCAGGCGCGGCACCGCACCCCGCGCGCGGATGTCGGCGAGAACGCGCGCATGGGTTTGCTGGCGCAACTGTTCCCCCACCAGCGTCAAGGCCAGTGCGTGGCCGCCAAGTTCGGTAACCAGTGCCTGGCTGTCCGCGGCTTCTGCGGCGGCGCGCGTTGGGCGGTAGCGCGCCAGCAGGCGCATGCCGTCCTCGAGCCCCAGGACATCGAGGGCTATCTCGCCAAAACCGGCCAGGCTTTCGCTGTCGCGCGTGGTCACCAGAGTGCGCCCTGCGGCTGACGGTGCCGACCAGGCTTCGAACACGCGCTCTCGCCTGTCCAGCGGGCGCAGGATCGGTGCGTTGTCCAGCACCCACAGCGATGCGCGGTCACCGAGGAGTTGCTGCACCTGATGGCGCACGCGGCCAATCGGCAGGGGCCTGCCGTCACTGTCCGTTAGCCGCAGCGCCGGCGGATCGGTGTTGCGCCAGGGGTGGTTTTTGAGCGCCGTCTCGAGCGTTGCAAGCCAAGCGGATTCGGCAGCGTCGTCGCTTATGTGGGGATCGTCGTAGGCGGCGAAGTTGAGCCAGTAGACGCCGCCGGGATAGGCCGCGGCGAAGCGCTCGGCATAGGCGGCGGCCAGTTCGGTCTTGCCGATGCCGCCCATGCCGTGGGTTTGTACCATCGCGCCGCGATGTCGGGCGCCAATGCGCGCCGGATGGCAGAGGCTGTGGATTTTCCATAGCTCGCGGCGGCGGCCGGTGAATTTTGGATTGACGCTGGGCGCGCCGGCAGCCCCGCTATTCGCGGTGCCTGCGGTGTTTGGGTCAATCTCGCGCTCGTCGGCGAGCGGGCCTTCGGGGGGCAATCTGTCCGCACGCGCTGCCAGTTGTCGGGCCCATGCGGCGAGGTCGCCAGCCTCGGGCGGAACGAGGAAGTTGCTTGCGCCCAATTCGCCTGCATCGATGTGGTCCCCACGCGGCTCGGGGTTGCAGACCCAGATTCGGCGCGCCACTTCTGATGAGCGGCGCCGCGCATGCTGCCAGCCGAACTCAAGTTCCTGCAGGCACAGGTCGGAGTCGGCATAGTCGGCCGACCACCACACCAGCATGGCGTGACAGCCGGCGATGCCGGCACGGATGCGCTGCGGAAAATCGGCCAGCGGGTCGATGGCTTCGCGGTCGACGAATACCTCGATGCCGGCATCCTTGAGTGCCGCCGCCACACGATCGACCGCCGCCGCGTGCGTGCGGCGATAGCTTACGAATATCGATGCGGCCAAGGCCCCTCCCGCCCGCAATATGCTTCGCTGAGAGGCGGGTTATACCGCAACAAAGCCGCTGCCGCACACCTCAGGAGTGGTGAGGTGCGGCGTTCGAAGCGGCTCGCGCTGCGGCGGCTTGGCACACATCCGGCGAAACGCGGACCAGCTTGCCGACGCAGGTCCGCCTCTCTCCCCGCCAATTTCATAGCGCGTAAAATCAGCTGCTCAAACCTTTCCGCAGCCGTGCCATGGAATTCGTCGTTCAGATACCGCAGTCCCTGCCGGACGCAATGCAGCGTTCGCCGGAGGAGTTCGCGCACGAGGCCAAAATGGCCATGGCAGTCAAACTTTACGAAATGAAGCGACTTTCGTCCGGGATGGCTGCGCAACTGGCCGGCATTTCCCGCGTTGAGTTTCTGCTTGAATTGCACCGCTATGGCGTTGCAGTGATCGACCTGTCGGCCGCCGAGATCGAATCAGATACGGCAAATGCCTGATCGTTCGATTGTCATCAACACCACGCCCCTGATTTCGCTCGCCGCGGCGAATTGCTTCGATGCGCTCACTTTTCTGTATGGGCGAGTGATCGTGCCGTTCGAAGTCGCGGAAGAGGTGCGCGCTGGCGGACAAACCGGATTGGGCGTCGCCGGAAACACCGGCAGCTTGCCGACATCGCGTGCGTCATGCTGGATGATGACCGTTGCCTTGAGATTGGCCGCTATCTTCCTGAAGCGGTCGATAGCGGCAACGGTGTCGCCGCGCTGGTAGTTGGAGATGCGCACGCCGCTGCTGATCCCCTGGGGTGAACGGCGCAACATTGGTCCTGGGGATCGGCTTGGGTGAACGTGCTTGACGGTTGCGCGGGTGTAGTGCGAAGGCGCTAGACTATTTGCGAGTTTCCCCTTGCCCTCCGGCGCTTTCATGCGCACTGCCGAATCACCTCTGCCCGAGCAAACATTCTTCCGCGACCCCGCGCTGGACCGCGCCCTGGGCGTGGTGATGGCGCTGGCCACCGAGGTGTATGTGTTGCGCGACCGGGTGCGCGCCATCGAAGCCGCCTTTACAGCGAACGGCGCCCTGCAACCCGAGCAGCTTGCGGCCGAACCCTGCCCGGAAGAGATGGCAGAGGCTCGCGCCGACCGCGCCGCCGAACTCACCCGGCAACGTTCCAGCACCCTTGAAGCGGCCTTCCACGGCAACCCCATCCGCTTCAAGCATGTCACTCCCCAACCTCCGGAGGTACCACTGGCAGCCTGGATCAATCCGCCCGCCAAGAAAAAACCCGAACCGACAAAAACTCAAGCAACTACTCACTAAATAAATTCATCCAGGTGTCGCAAAGTCATTGACACGTTCCGGTCGCGCGACTCGTGGCCACTGCGAGTGGCGAACCTGTGTGGCGCTAGGTCTTTGCACCAATTGCACATGGCGCCGCCGGCCGCGGATCATGAAGCGCGGCATGCGGCGTGCGGTGTACAGTAATCGGTCGCGCGATTCCACCCACCGGCTGGCAGCGTTGCTTGGTCAAGGTGTACCATTTCAACTCGAACTCGGACGAATTTGGAGGTCGGTCATGCAATTCGAACGAATCAGCCATGATCCCGCGGTGATGGGAGGCAAGCCATGCATTCGTGGGCTGCGCGTTACCGTGGGGATGCTCCTGGGACTCCTCGCCACGGGTCAAACGCGCGAAAGAATTTTGTCTGCCTACCCTTACCTTGAGTCAGACGACATCGATGCCGCACTGGCCTATGCCGCATGGCGGATGGAAGAACGCGAAGAGCCGCTAGTCGGCAGATGACCATCAAGCTTGTGATCGACATGAATCTGTCGCCCGAGTGGGTGGAGGTTCTGCTGTCCCGAGGCTGGCAGGCGGCGCATTGGTCGAACGTGGGAAATTCGAGGGCACCCGATGCGCAAATCATGGAGTGGGCGGCCCGCAACGAATGCGTCGTCTTCACGCACGACCTCGATTTCGGCACCGCGCTCGCATTGACACATGCGTCAGCCCCGAGCGTTTTTCAAATTCGCGGCAAGAACGTGCTCCCCGAGGATATCGCGGACAAGGTGGTAGCGACGCTGCATCGATACGAAAGCGAGCTTGCGACCGGGGCCTTGGTGGTCTTCGAAGAGAATCGCGCACGCGTCCGGGTGTTGCCGTTTTAGGTTCGCCGCGCACTGGCCAGCCGACATAGATCGTTTGACCGATGAAATCGGGTAACGGGACAGCGGGCTTTAATCAATGAGAATTCGGCCGCCCGGCCCGGTTGACAGCGTTACTCGCCGCGCCCCGTAAACGCCAGCAAATCGCTCAGTTGATCGTCAGAGCGCAAAAGATCGCGGCGAATGCGCCCGTGGTGGCGCTCGGCGGCGGCTTGCGCACGACTGACCAGGAGCGCGCCCAGCCACTGCGGCAGGGGCTTGCCGTTGGCACGCGAAAGCTTCTTCAGCCGCGCGGCAACACCCTTGGCATATTGCACGAACAGCTCATCCTCCAGCGAGACGATCACCTGGTAACTGCCGGGGTCGCCCTGGCGGCCGCAGCGGCCGAACAATTGCCGGTCGATGCGGCGTGAATCATGGCGCACGGTGGCAAGCACGTGCAGCCCGCCCAGCTCGACTACGTCGGGCGAGATGCGGATGTCGGTGCCGCGCCCGGCCATGTTGGTGGCCACCGTGATGCGCCCGCGCTCGCCTGCCTTCGCGACGACTTCGGCCTCTTCCTGGTCCTGGCGCGCGTTCAATACCTGGTGGGGCATGCCGGTGGCGTGCAGCAGCTCGCTCAGATGTTCCGAAGCGGCCACCGAACTGGTGCCCACCAGCACCGGCCGGCCTGCGGCATGCAGGCGGCGCAGGGTGTCGACCACGGCGGCCCACTTTTCGTAGGCGGTGACATAGACCGCATCCGCCAGGCCCTTCCTTTGCACCGGGCGGTTGGTGGGAATCGAGACCACCGGCAGGTGATACACCGCCCACAGCTCGCGCGCCACTTCGCGCGCGGTGCCGGTCATGCCGGCCACGCGCAGGTAGCGGCGGAAAAAGCGCTGGTAGCTGATGCGCGCCAGGGTCTCCTGCTGGCCGGTGATGGCGCAGCCTTCCTTGGCCTCGATCATCTGGTGCAGGCCACGTTCCCAGGAGCGGTCCGCCATCACGCGGCCGGTGTACTCGTCGACGATCTGCACCTTGCCGGCACGCACCAGATACTGCTTGTCGCGCTGAAACATGTAGAGCGCCGAGAGCCCGCGGCGCAGCAGTTCCTCGCGCCGGCGCGGGCCCATCCACACGCCGCCGTAGGGTTCGGCCAGAAGGGCGGCGTGGCGCTTGCCCTGCTCGGTGAGCTCAATGTCGTGCTCGCGCGGGCGGATGATGAAATCGGCGCCGGTTTCCATCTGCCGCGCCATCGCGATGGCCTCGTTGTAGAGCTGCTCCTCCTGGCTCGAATCGCCGCGGTTGGAGATGATGAGCGGCGTGCGCGCCTCGTCGACCAGCACGCTGTCGGCTTCGTCCACGATCACGAAGCACAGGCCGCGCAGCAGCACGCGGTCCATCCGCGCATGCTCGGCATGCAGCCCTTCCACCTTCAAGTGCATGGGCCTGGCATCGCGGCCGAGCAGCAGGCGGTCCTTGAGGTAGTCGAACACCAGTTGCTTGTTGGTGCCGTAGGTGATGTCGCAGGCATAGGCGGCGCGGCGCTCGTCCGGCGCCATGCCTTCGGTGATGGTGCCGACGCTCAAGCCCAGGAACTTGTAGATCGGGCCCATCCACGCCGCGTCGCGCAGCACCAGAAAGTCGTTGACGGTGACGATGTGCACCGGAATTCCGGCCAGCGCCGCCGCGCAGGCGGGCAAGGTGGCGGTGAGAGTCTTGCCTTCGCCGGTTTCCATCTCGGCGATCTTGCCTTCGAGCATGACGCGGCCGCCCAGCAACTGCACGTCGAACGGACGCATGCCGAGGCGGCGCCCGGAAATTTCGCGCACGATGGCGAAGGTGCGCGCCACCAGCGGTTCCAGCAGCCCTTCGCTGTACAGGCGCCGCCTGAGATCGGGAATGGTGTCGCGCATCTCGCGGTCTGTCAGCCCGGCCAGGCGCTGCCCTTCGGTGTTCACCTGCGCTACGAACGCGCCGCGCCGCGGACTGCGTCCGTAGGCACGCTGGCGGATGAAACCACCCAGGCTGGCGGCAGTGCGGTCGAGCCAGCCCTCACGCTGGTCTTCGCGCTGCGGATAGGGCCCCAGCGCAATGCCCGGGCGCAGCGTGGTGGTGGTCGACATCAGACGTTGAACTGGCGCAACAGCAGGCGCCGGAAGGCCCGATACATCTGGATTCCGGCCGGCTCGAAGCCATGGTCGAAGCGCACATACACGCGCGAGCCCAGGTAGTCGGAGCGGAACTCTGCGGGGACCGCCAGGTCCAGCTGGAACACCTGCTTTACGGTCGTCACGCCCTGCTTGTCGCGCGGATCGACCGCGATCGCCCCGCCGCCGGCGCTGCCCAGCGCCGCGGTCGGCAATTGTGTCGACGCCCCGGGCACCTCGCGGCGAATGTGCGCCTCGATCGGGCGGGCGCCCCAATCGGCCAGCATCACCTCGACCCTGCGCGTTTTCTGGCGCACCAGGGCGATGTCGTCCTGCACCAGCGCCACGCGCACGATGAGTTCGCGCGGCTCGACCACATAGCCGACCAGTTGGCCCTTGTTGATGAAGCGGCCCGGCAGATCCACCGCGTTGGGCACGATGAAGCGGCCACTGGCCGGGCTGCGGAAGGTCAACTCGGCTTCGCGCTCGCGCGCGCGCTTGAGATTGGCGCGTGCGGCGGTCATCTCCTCACGCACCATCGCAGCCTGCACCCGGTCCACCGGCAGGAGCGCGTCGTATTTGGCGGCGAGCTCCTTCATCAGCGCCTCCAGCACCGCCACGCGCGTGGCGAGAAAGGGTTCTTCGCCCCGCATCAGCGGCTGGCCGCGCCGCACCTCGGTGTCGACCGGCGCCATAAGCGCGGTGATGAACCCTTCGGCGCCGGCGCGCACCTGCGACTCTTCGGGCACCCACACCACCGCCTCGGCGCGGGTCCAGTGCGGAAACGGCACGAGAAACAGCAGCGCCGCGGCTGCCAGCAACAACGCCACGCTGGTGGCCAGCGCGCGCCCGCGCTGGCGCTTCAAGCCCGGGTTGCTGGTGAGGAAGGCGAGCGTCTTGCCCACCGGCATCACCAACTGGGTGGCAATGGCCCAGATCGCCAGCACGATGCCGACGACGAAGAACTTGCCGGCGATGAAAAGGATGATCACAAAGGAAATGAAGATGCGGTAGATGAACGAGGTGACACCGTAGATTGCCATCCAGACCCGCTCGCCGGTGTTGTTGGCCGGGCTTTCGGCGTCGCGCTTGCCCAGCAGGTAGCGCTGGAACAGGTAGCCCAGGTACTGGTTGGCGCGCGCGCCCAGGTTGGGAATTTCGATGGCGTCGGCCAGCACGTAGTAGCCGTCGAAGCGCAGCAGCGGATTGCCGTTGAAAAGCAGCGTCGATACCCCGCTGATGAGCATCACGTTGTAGGCCACCGCGCGCACCATGCCCGGCTCCACCGCAAGCCAGGTGAACAGCGCCAGCGAACCGAGAAACAGCTCCACGGCGATGCCGGCGGCGCCTACGAGCATGCGCTTCGATTTGTCGCGAAACCCCCATGAGGACGAGGCGTCTACATAAGGCACGGGCGAAAACACCAGCAGCATCAGGCCGATCTCGTGCACCTCGCCGCCCCACTTGCGTGTCGCATAGGCATGCCCCAGTTCGTGCAGGGTCTTGACCAGCGGGTACACCAGCCACAGCAACAACAGGTTGGCGGGATCGAGCACCCGCTCGGTGATGTTCTCGGTCAGGTCGGTCCAGTGCGACACCGCCAGCACCGCGCCGGCGCCTACTACCGCCAGCCACAGCAGGATGCCGAACCAGCCGAACAGCGGCTGCACCAGCGGCATGCTGCGCTCAAGAAATTTGTCCGGATCGAACAGCGGGAAGCGCAAAGCCAGCGGGGTCCACAGGCGGCGCTTCCACAGCATGCGCTCGTGACGCTCGAAGCGACGGAACACCTCCATGCTGTCGGGCGGCACATCGCACAGGAGCGCATCGGCGGCATGCAGTTGCCCGAGCAGGCGGATCGCCTCTTCCTGCGTGGGTGCGCCGTCGCCCAGGTAGGCGCTGGCGGCTTCCCAGATCTGCTGCACGCTGCGCTCGCCGTCCATCAGGCCGATGAAATGATGCGCCGCCGGCGTGAAACGATGCGAGCGCTCCGCCGCCTGGTCCTGCAACACGAACCATACCTGGTCGCGGAACGACTGGCGCAGGATGCGGGCATGCGAGCGGATGCGCGGCTTGAGCGAGGCCACGCGATACCACGACGGGCTCAGGAGCGTATCGCTCACAAGCGGCCCCGCCTCACGGCCACCAGGACCAGATCCACATGCGCACCCAGTGGGTCAGCTTGTGGGTCCAGATCCAGATCAGCTTGCGCCGCTCGACGTCGATCTTGCCCACGCCCTCCATGCCCGGCCGCAGTTTCTCGATCGCGCCCGTAGCCACCGCCTCGACGCGAAAGAAGTTGCGCCCCTGGTCGACCACCGAGACCGGCGTGATCTTTTCGACTGTGAGCATGATCTCTTCCTGCGGCATGCTGGAGAGCGCGAGACGGCCGCCCTGGCCCACCGCCACCCGCGTGATGTCGCGTTCGTCCACCTTCATGATGACGCGATAGGTATCCAGCGGCGCGAGTTCGAACAGCACGTTGCCGCGCTCCACGGCCGCGCCGAGCGACTGGCTCAGGTCGCCCTTGACGATGACGGCGTCGAACGGCGCGATCAGCCGTGTGCGCGCGATCTGCTCATCCACCAGGGCCATCTGCGCGCGCACCTGCCCGGTCTGCGCGTCGAGGATGCCGGCGCGCGCGCGGTTGCCCTCGGCGATCGCCTGGCGCCGTTCGCTTTCCTGCTGCGCCCCCTGGCTCACCAGCTTCTGCCGTTCCAGGCGCAGGTCGCGATCGTCCAGGGTGGCGAGCAGATCGCCCTTCCTGACGATGTCGCCGGCGCGCGCGCGCGCTTCGACGATATAACCCTGCAGCGAGGCGGTGACCGCGCGCTGCACCTTGCCCTCCAGGCTGGCGTCGGCGGTGATCATGTAATCGCCCTCGACAATCGAGAAGAACGCCACCACCAGCGCGATCAGCAGAGCCCACAGCTTTAGCGCGAAGTGGCGCGGGCCGAACAGGTGACGCAACTGGGTGGCCGCGCTGTCGATGAGCTTGCGGCCGATCCAGCGGTCCTCGCGGCGCTTGACATCGAGCACCGGGCCCACCAGCAGCGCAACATGCTCGCACAGTTCCACGGTGCGGGCGTCGAATTCGGCGCCGGTGGGCAATTCCAGCACCAGGGCGCCCAGCACCTTGCCGCCCGCCGTCAGTGGCACCGTGCACACCGAGCCGGCGCCGAGTTGCTGTTGCAGTTCGGCATGGGCGCGCGTGACCTGGAACGGGCCGTCCTTGCGCGCCGGAAACAGCACCGTGGCCATCTGGTCGGCGGCCTCGTCCATCGCGCCTTCGATGGCGCGGATCAGGTTGGTCTTCTTGCCGAAGGCGGCGCTGTGCGACAAGGCGCCTGCGATGATATGCCGCCCCTTCATGAAACCGATGGCCACCCGCTCGCAACCGAAACTGGTGGCCAGTTCGGTCACCACCGCCGTCGCCGCCGCCTGGTAGCGTTCATGCGAAAGCGCCGTCGCGATCAGTTCCAGCACCGTGACCAAGCGCGCCTTGCTGGTGAAGGTCTTGCGCCGCGCCAATGCCTCGAGCCAGCCGATGCCCCAGCCCAGGCGCTGCACCAGTTCGCGCACTGCGGCGTCCGAACGGCCCTCGATTTCCAGCGCAGCCGCGCCGTACAACTCGTCGTCGACTACGATCGGATGGGCCACGAACACCGGGTCCTGGCGCCGCGCCGCGCGTGTGAGGCCGTCGACTGCCACCTGCCTCTGCTGCAGGGCGCGCTCGACCACCGCGGCCAGGCGCGGACTGCCTTCAATGTCTTCCGGCCAGATCGCCACCGGCGCGAAGGCGGCCGCTTCCGAGGTGCGCAGGATGACCGCGCCGCGAATCACGCCTTCGAAGCTGCGGCACTGGATGTCGAGCCAGTTGGCAGCGAAGTTCTTCGCATCCCCGGCATGGGCCAGACGCGCCCAGAACGCGGATTCGAACGAATTGGCGTCCGCGCCGCCGGCGCGCCTGGCGTCGGTAATCAGAGCTATGCCGTTGTCGTCTGCCACTTGAAAATCCTGTCGATCATTGGCACAAACAAGGCGGCGGCCGGTACGCCGGCCTGGTTCCGCTGGCCGTCATTGCATCAATGCCACACTGCGGACAATGCCCCGTGCGCGTGCATGGAATGTTTCGGCCGCGGCTGCGCAAGCGGTTTGATGCGCGACGCCCGGAGCTACGCGGCGTTGTCCGCTCAAAATGCCGCACCCCTATTGAAGCGCCGCACCGGTCCCCACGATGTCGGATTCGGCCAGCATGCCCGCAGCCAGCTTCAGGCGCAGCCGAAACAACAGGTAGTCGTAGCGCGACTGCGCATAGTCGCGCCGGGCAAGGTAGAGGTCGCGCTGCGCGTCGAGCACCTGCAGCAGCGCGAACAGCCCGGCCTTGAACCCCTGCTCCTTCAATTCCAGCGCGCTTTGCTGCGCGGTCACCGACTGCTTGAGCGCCTGCACCAGGTTTACCGCCGAGAGCGTGCCGTCGTACGAGGCGCGCGTCGAGCGCTCCACCGAGCGACGCTCCATTTCGAGGTCTTCCTGGACCTTCTGGAATCGGTACGCCGCCTCCGCCGTCACCGCGCTGGTCAGGCCGCCTTCGAAGATCGGCACTGTCACCCGCAGGGTCACGTCGGAGGTTTCCACCAGCGTGCCGGGACCGAACGAGCCGTTTACCAGCGAACTGCCGGCATCGCGCCGGTTGAGATTGACCAGAAGGTTGACACTGGGAAAGTGGCCGGCACGCTGGCGCTCGACCTCCTGGCGCGCGACCTCGACCGCCTCGCGCCGGGCCTGCAGCGCCAGGTTCTGCCCGAGCGCGGTATCCACCCATTGATCGATGTTGGCCGGGTCCGGCGTCTGCAACGCGAATTCCCCGCGCAGCGACTGGACATTGTCGATCAGCTTGCCGGTGATCTCGCGCAAACCCTGGCGCGCATCGCGCACTTTGTTTTGCGCTTCCACTTCGCGCGCCCGCGTGACCGCGAAGCGGGCTTCGGCGTCGTACTGGTTGGTGATGGTACCCAGGCCGGACTTGAGCCGCTCGCGCGCCAAGTCGAGCACTTTGCCGATGGCCTCGCGCTCGGCTGCCGCCAGCACCACGCTGTCGGTGGCGGCAAGCACCGTGAGGTAGGCCGCGGTGGTGCGCAACATCAAATCCTGCTCGGCAGCCAGCAGGGTGAACTCCGCCTGCCTGACCACCGCCTTGGCCTGCACGAGTCGCGCGATGGCTTCGCGGCGGAATACCGGCTGCGTGATGGTGATGGTGCCGTTGTCGGTCCGATAGGTCCTGGCGCCAACCCCGACAAACGCATTTTCGTTGCGTATCACGCTGCTGCGGGTTTCGGTCCGGTCGATATCGAGGCGGATATTCGGCATGAAACCGGCGCGCGCCTGATCGATGGCGGTGCCGCTGGCGCGGGTCTCGGCCCGCACCGAACGAAACTTCGAGTCGTTCTGATAGGCCAGCGCATAGGCTTCCTGCAAGGTCACAGCGCCGGCCGCCGGCGCTGCGACAAGGCCCAGCGCCATAAAAACGGCCCGAGCGCGAGCGCCGAACCGGCCATTGCCTGTCTTTGAACCACGCATCCCTGCTACTCCCTGGCAGCTATTTCAGTTGCTCGAACATCGCGGCCGGAACCAACTTGTCTCTGGCTGACCGGTCTCGGTGCTCAGATTCCCCAATCCGAGCACATTTCGCAAGAGGCGCAAACCGTGCCCGCCCATCCTCTTGATCCAGCCGCCCCCCCGGGTCGGCCCAGCCCACAAACAACTACCTGCCGATCACCACACTGCACTTGATGCCGGCCGGAATCCGGTTCTCCGGATTCGGCAATTGCAGGCGAATGCCCAGAGTGCCGCTGGCCGCGCGTCGATCACCTTGTCGACCACCACCACCTTGGCCTGATAGGTGCCCGACATCATCGGCGCCAGATTCACCCGGCCGCCCATGCCCACCTGCACCGACTTGAACATGCGCGCCGGTGCGATCACCTCCACGTTGAGCGGGTCGATTTGTGCCAAGCGCAGCACCACCGATTTGTCGGTGCGGATGAACTCACCCGGCGTCAGGCGCCGTTCCACCACGACACCGTCGATCGGGCTGACGATGGTACGCAGCTTCAGCGTTTCAACATCCTTTTTGAGTTCTTCCTCGCGCAACTTGACTTCGGTGACCAGTTCGTCGCGCTCCTGGGCCGAGATCAACTGCTTTTCGAACAAGCTGTCGCTGCGCTCCATCTTGCGTCGCCCGAACTCGACCCGCGCCTCCGAGAGCTTGACCGCCGCAGCCTCCACACCCGATTGCAGCCTGGCCACCACCTGTCCGCGGCGCACCTGGTCGCCACGGTTGACCAGCACTTGTTCAAGCACGCCATCGACCGAGCTGCCGACATTGACCAGCATGTGCGGCTCGACCAGACACTCCAGTTCGCCACTATTGCCGGGCGCCGCGGCCACGCGCGCCTCGGGCTTGCCCGTCACCCCGCCAGGCGCCTGCGCCAAGCCGCCCTGCGCGACCAGCAACGCCACCATTCCTGCCAAAACACGCCGCATCGATGCATTCCGAAAAACGCCGACGCCTGCGCCGGCCTGTTGATCAAAGCAAAATCCATACCCAATTCCGAGCGTAGCGCGGCCACCGCAACGCCGCGATGTCGCGCGCATGGCGCAGAACGGCAGCGCCAAAGCGCCGGGAGCGAGATGCTATCACTCATTGGCCGATGCAACAGTACATGCCGCGCAACCGGCCGCGAACGGCCCCCGCGGCGCCGCTTAGCGACGCAAAAGGTTTGCGAAGCCCCGCCGCAGACGACGCCAGCGCTGCCCGCAGGTGCGCGGCGGGACGGCCGCCGGCGGATGCAGTTCCGTCGCAGGCTGACGCACAGCCATCAAGCCGGCCGCCCCGAACGCGGCGACCAGCATGTCGCCGGCCAACCCGTAGCGCTGGTCGGCCGGGCCGGCTGCCATTTCCTGTGCCATGCCCAGAGCATCCTGCGCATCGTCGGCCGCCCGGTGGCCGACGCCGGCCACCACCGGCGCCTGACCATCCACCGCTTCGTCTTGCGCGGCCACTGTGTCGCCGCTGCCCTGCAAATCGCCATGGCCGGGCGCTTCGGGCAGCGAGATCACGTCCGAATCGAGCAGAATCCGGAACAGCTCGGCATCGACGCCACCCAGCAATGCGCCGCGGCCGCCCAGGCTGAAGAGTTTGCGGAACAAGGCCACGTCGAACAGCGGATCGGTGCGGTCCAGGGCAAGCAGGTCCCGGAGTTCGGCCAATGATCCCGGCAATCCGTCGAACAGATCTTTCAGCACCTCTTCCAGGGCGAGGGGCAGAAGAGTCCCGCCGCCGGTGCCAGTGGCAGTGACAATGCCGCCGCTGACGATGACCGTGCCGTTGTTGCCGATAAGCACGTCCTCGCCGCTTGAACCGATGATGGTATTCAAACCCGCTCCGCCGATGATCACGTCGTTGCCAGGGCCGCCATCGAGCGTATCGTTGCCGCCGTAGGCCGGATCCTTCGAGCCGACGGTAATGACCGCGCCGAAGACCGTTACCAGCCCGCCATCGCCGATCAGGAAGTCATTGCCGGCGCCGGCGACGATGGTGTCGGCGCCGGCACCGCCGATGGCGATGTCGTTGCCGGCACCGGTGCTGATGTTGTCGTCGCCGCCCAATATTGGGTCGCCAGTGGCCACTTGCAGCACATTGCCGGCGCCGTCGAGAACAACGGTGCCGGTGTCGCCCACGACAACATCGTTGCCGCTGCCGGTATTCACGCTGTCGCCGCCGACGCCGCCCAGAACCACATTGTTGCCATCGCCCACGTTGATGACGTCGTTGCCGCCGGTGATGGCCGAGGTATCGATGGAGGCCACCGACGTCGGCGCCCCGCCGGTGAAGTCGACTTGCGCGTTGTCGCCCACGACGATGTCGACGCCGCGCCCGCCGCTGATGGTGTCGGCCCCTACCCCGCCGATGATCAGGTTGTTGCCATCGCCGGCGTTGATGGTGTCGTCACCTCCGGTGGCGTTGCTGGTGTCGGTCGAGACCACCTGCAGCAACTGACCGGTGCCGGGCACTGCGGTCACGGTGCCGTTGTCGCCCAGGATGGTGTCGCTGCCGGCGCCGCTTGTGATGGTGTCGTTGCCGAACCCGCCGACGACGATGTTGCCGCCGTTGCCGACGTCGATCAGGTCGTTGCCGCCCAGATCGAGCTGCGCGGAACCGAAGCCGGTCAGGTTGCCGGTTCCGTCCCAGGTGACGGTGCCGTTGTCGCCGATGACAATATCCTGGCCGCCATTGGCCACCGCCGCCGGGTCGTTGGTGGCCGGGCGCGGCGGCTGGTTGACGCGGTCGTCACCAACGCCTGCCAGCACGATATTGCGCGAATCCAGGCCACCCACCTCGAAGCCGGCATACGGGCTCGGAAGCGCAGGCGTCGCGGTGAACACCGGCGTGCCGGCGGGACCGCTCGCCACATGCACGACCACTGCGCCGCTGCTGTCGCCCAGCAGAAGATCGAGGACGCCGTCGCCATTGGCGTCGGCGAACGCCGGCACACTGTTGGCGCCGGCATCGATGCCGGTGAACGGGCTGGTCGCAGCCGGCGTGCCGGCATAGACCGGCGGCGTGCCGACCAGCGACGGCACGCTGCAGGTCTACGAG
>Ga0163149_10004124_pt1 | contig 16121 bp, 16 predicted proteins | sample OliLakLV19MP5G1_FD_148604 | JGI IMG/M metagenome (GOLD analysis project Ga0163149, IMG submission 148604) | Freshwater microbial mat bacterial communities from Lake Vanda, McMurdo Dry Valleys, Antarctica - Oligotrophic Lake LV.19.MP5.G1 | ecosystem: Environmental > Aquatic > Freshwater > Lake >...
GGCAGACTGCGTCAACTGTCACAACGGGCCGCGCTAAACCGACGATCATTTTCATAACACCGGCGTTGCCGTGTCGCGTGTCGTGGCCGGCATGGATAGCGGTCGAGCGTCGGGTGCAGCGCGGGTGACGACCGACGAGTTCAACTGTCTCAGCCTCTACAGCGATGCGAAGCGTGACGAATGCGGCGAGCTGCAGTTCGCCGTGACGGAAGGTGCGGAGCTGCTGCGGGCGTTCAAGACGCCGTCTCTGCGCAACGTGACGGAGCGCGCGCCGTTCATGCACGCCGGCCAGATCGTCACGATCGACGACGTCCTCGCCCACTACGATCGCGCCCCCAAGGCGCCGTTCGGAAAATCCGAGTTGAAACCACTGCGGTTGAGCGAGACAGAGCGCCGGCAGATCGCCGCCTTTCTTCGCACACTCACCGCGCCACCACTCATCAAGGGAGAGCGCACGCCATGATTGCCACGAGACATCGTACTGATTCACCGCCCGCGCTGGCGCGACCAGCAGGTTTCGCCGTACGCCGCGAGCACCGCGTCCAAGTGATGGCCGCACTTCGAGAGCGGCCCGAGTTCAACATCGGCCGGCGCCTGCTCGACGACCACCGCGCCTATGTCGCGTCGATCGACGGCATCGATGTGGCCTGGGGCTGGGTTGCGACCGCAACGGCGGTGATCAGTGAGCTCCAATCCAGCTTCGACATCCCGAAACACCAACGGTACCTTTGGAACTTCGTCACGTTGTCATCCTATCGCGGGCTCGGCATCTATCCGCGTTTGCTCGACGAAACCGTGCGTATCGAATCACGAGAGGCAGACCGGTTCTGGGTGGCGTACGCGCCGGAGAACCACGCGTCGGGCGCCGGGATCCACAAAGCTGGATTCCAGACGGTCGCGCAGATTTCGTTCGACCGGCACGGACGCCCGGCACTGCGCATGCTGCTGGACGACGCAGCGAATCCGGCGTGCATGCTGGGTTTGCCGAATCTCGCAGAAGCGCTGGCACAGTGTTGGCGATGCGTCCGCATGGGCAGGACTGTTGAAGCATCCTGTCGGCCCGATGCCTGCCAATGCGACTATCAACAACCCTTGGTGGAGTGTGCGTGAATGCCCCCGTCAGCGAAGCGGCGCCTGATCGATGTGAGCCACGTGGTCGAAGACGGGATGATCACGTTCAAAGGTTTTCCCGCGCCAGTCATCTGCGATTGGATGAGCCGCGAAGCGTCGCGCGAGAGGTATGCGCACGGAACGGAATTTCAGATCGGCAAGATCGAGTTGCTCGCCAACACCGGTACGTACATCGACAGTCCGTTTCACCGGTACGAACATGGGAAGGATCTGTCTGAGTTGCCGCTCGAGTCGATCGCATCGCTCCAATGCCTTGTCGTACGAGTCGATCCAGCGGCCGGCGCGGCAATCGACTCGATCCCCTTGCCTGCGCATCGCGTCCGCGGTCGCGCCGTGCTCTTTCACACCGGCTGGGACAGGCATTGGCGTACCGACGCGTACTTCGACGGATATCCGCATCTCACGGAGCGCGCCGCCGAGTGGCTGGTGAATGCCGGCGCGGCGATCGTCGGCATCGACTCGATGAACATCGACAGCATGGCCACCGGTGAGCGTCCCGTGCACACGACGTTGCTCGGCAGCGAGATCCCGATCGTGGAGCACATGCGCGGACTGGCTGCGGTGCCCGATGCCGGCGGGTTGTTCACCGCGGTGCCGGTCAAGGTGAAAGGTATGGGGACGTTCCCGGTGCGAGCGTTTGTCGCGGCGGAGACATGATGTTCGGTAGCAAAGCAGACCGCGCAGCGTCCTTGAGTTCCGCCTTCTTCGCGAACTCGGACGCCTTCTGCTCCACGTTCGACCTCACGGCCTCGGTTCCGCCCTTCTGAGAGTCCGGACGTCGCCGCGAGCCAAACGTGTCGAGCGGTGATGCGTGAACGGAGCAATCCAGAATGTCAGCCCTTTCGTTCAAGTAATTCGGAGCCATGCCACCGATGTTTAGCCTCGGGCAGACACCTCCCCCTGTTCCTCGCGTGCAGCTCCTGGCGCTTCCAACACGTTCTTTCCTCGTCGAGGTACGCATGTCTCAGCATCAGGCACCCTCAGCTCACGCAGGTCACGCAGGTCACGCAGGTCACGCGCATTCTCATGCCTGTTCGTGAGTGATTTCCAGAGTTATGTCACAGACCGAACAGGCGCCTTCAGCAGCCGGTCGAATGCGTGGTGCACTGCGTGGACATGTGGCATGCGAATTGCCCATTTGTCGAGGATAGAGTTCGTGCAGCGGTCGCCCTTGATGCTCACGACGCACGATCCCTTCCCTTCACAGTGCAGCTTTCGGAGCGCAGCCCAGCATGATCAACGCACGTGGGTATTCCGCAGCAAATGCTCACAGTCGTCTGCGTCCATTTCGATTTGAACGCGAGGAAGGTGGTCCCGACGACGTCACCATCGACGTGCTTTACTGCGGCGTCTGCCACTCGGACATCCATCAGGCGCGGAACGAATGGGACAACACCGTCTACCCGTGCGTTCCGGGTCACGAAGTCGTGGGTCGTGTCAGCGCGATTGGAGCCAACGTCACGCGACACGCGTTGGGCGACGTGGTTGGAGTCGGTTGCATGATCGATAGTTGCCGGAGCTGCGGGCCTTGCACGTCGGCCGAAGAAAATTACTGCGAAGGGCCGAACAGTTGGCTGTCCACCTACAACGGTCCGATGGTGCCCGCGTCCAAGGCGACCACCGGCCGGAACATGTACGGTCGCGACAACACCTACGGCGGATACTCCAGCGTGATCGTCGTCTCCGAGAAGTTCGTCCTCTCGATCCCGACGGCTCTCAAACCCGAAGTCGCGGCGCCGATTCTCTGTGCGGGTGCGACCACCTACTCGGCCCTCAAGCACTGGGGCGTCGGCCAAGGTCAACACGTCGGTGTCGTGGGCTTCGGCGGACTGGGCGACATGGCTGTGAAACTGGCGAAGGCGATGGGTGCAGACGTGACCGTCTTCACCCGCACCGCGGAGAAACTTGAGGAAGCCACCCGACTCGGAGTGACCGGTGTATCGGAGCTCGACGAGGATGCGCTCAAGAAACTGGACTCCACGTTCGACTTCATCATCTCGACCGTTCCTGAGCGGCACGACGTGAATCCGTTTGTGAAGCTGCTCAAGCGCGGTTCGACACTGTGCGTGATCGGCGCGCTCGAGCCGATGAACTCCGTGAACAATCAGCAAGTCGCGTTTCATCGCCGTTCTGTTGCCGGATCATTGATTGGAAGTCTCGCCGACACCAAGGAAGTGCTCGAGTTCTGCGCGACACACGCCATCGGTCCTGCCATCGAACTGATCCGCATTCAGGACATCAACGCGGCTTACGATCGTGTGGCGCGCGGCGAAGTTCGATTCCGCTATGTGATCGACATGTCGTCACTGGCCGAGATCGAGATCGAATAGTGCCGGAGCACGTCCGTCCGCTTCGTCCGTTGGCGAACTAGGCACGGTCTGGGGAATCGAACATCCGTTCCCCGTGCACTTCACCATCGCGCGTGACCCCAAGACGCCCTTTCAGTGCGCGTCCGATTGACGCGCGCTGGAGGTCGTCTGCGGAGTGTGGCTCAGCACCCAATCCCATTTCTCCGTCCGCGGTCGGCTTTTGCCGCGCGCCGGTATCGATGGTGTCCATCGCCGCAGCGCCGGGGGTCACATCGATTTCGCTGATCCCGTCGGATGTGTCCGCGATTTCATCGAGCATCCCGTCGCCGACGAGTGCAGAAGAGACGTCGAGTGCGTCGCCGGCGTTTTCGGCTTGAAATGCGTCGTCGCTGTACTCATCGACAATCAAGCCATCGGCGTCGCGCACTTCACCGGTGGCTTCGTCTGTTGACTGGCTCGCCGCGCGTTCCGTCGATGCGTCGACGTTCGGTGGCGGTGGGGGCACTGCCCTGGATCGCGCCTTTCGCATGAGTACGCCTCTGTCCCCGCAAGGACTTGCTGCTGTGTGTGGGTGTGCGGTGCGTTGGATGTTCGATTGCTGTTCCTTGCAAGTACATGGCCAAGCGTCGTTCGGCGCCGCTGGCTCACCGCACGCGCTCGAAGTCGAGATTGCGAAAGTCCAACGGTAGCGCCGCGAACTGCTCCCGTTGTTGCGCCGATCGCGAGGCATCGCGCGATGCCGGCATCGTGTTGGTGGTCGGGAGTTGAGTGTCCACGATCTCCAGCGTCGCATCATCCACCCACGCGTCTCCGGTGGAGTTGAGCAGCATCCCCAGCAGGATGCCGACCGCATCGTCCGGCACGTCGAGCACGATACTGTGTCGTGTCCAATCGGAGGTGCCGCGCACGCTCCGCGTCGACATGTTGTCGAAGCCCAACGAACCGCCACCACCGTCCACTCGCATCCACAGCGACGCGCCGTTTTGACTGCCGGGTTGGCCCACCTCGCGCGTCTTGACCCACGCGGTGAAGCGCACGCGCTTTCCACGCAGACTGTCGGCGCGCACCGACTGCGTCAACGAACCGAACGACTGTCCGTCGGATAACGCGGCAATCTGCCCGCTTGCGTTACCGCTGCGAGCCACCGATCGATCGATACCGACTTGCTAGTCTTCGCGATTTCCACCGGCGCTCCACGCCTCCGGTGCGCCCTCACGCGCCACCACCCGTCTCGCCTTGGGCAATGGCTCGACGTAAGTGTCTGCCGGCACTTCGCCAGGCGCGCCGAGATGCTTGAGCGCGGACTCGAGGACCTCGTCACGACCGGCGCGTATACCCGCAATCGTGGGCCGCACAGCGACCGCGGGCGTCAGGCCAACGCGTTGGAGCTGTCGGCCGTCGGCATGTCGGACATCGTGCCCTGAAAATGTGAGACTGATCCGACCGGGCAGAACGGTATTGGTGACATCGCCATTGGCGCCTTGCGTCGGGCTGCCGATGAACGCGGTATTGTTGGCGCTCTCGAAAAACAGGCCAGTGTGCTCGGCCTGACTGATCGCACGTTCGTCGATCAGCATGACCGTGCGACCGCGATACGGCGTGGCGTTGCCGAGTGGCGGGATCGGTTGCTCGAACGTGACGTCCGTCGTGCGGGTCGTGTCGGGAGACGGGACAATCAAACGCCGAAAGCGCGCAGCCACCGTCGGTGCCGAGTGTGTATTGAGTCGCGGGGCGATCGACCAGGCGGTGCCCTGCGGATATCCACGCATGTCGAAGATGATCGCGCTGGTGCCGGCCAACGTGCGAAACATGCTGTCCACCATCGAAACAGGCAGTCGCTCGAGGTCGGCGTAGCCCACGTTGCCGGACAGGATGCGAAAGATGCTGCCAGTGCGCCCGTAGTTCGCGACGCCTTGTCGCAGCAACGGGTACGTCATGCTCATGTTACGTATCGCTCCGTTCGCGCCGCGCACCGTCAGCGCGCGCGGGAACTGCGCATTGGAACCGTACAGCAGCGATGCGCCAAGGCGTGATTGCAGCGCTTGTGGCGTGCTCGACACCATGAATGCCGACTGACGCGCCGAACGCTGTGCAACTGTTTCGCCATCGATGGTGAGGATCTCGTCACCAACCATCAGGCCGGCGCGCACCGCACTCGAATCGAGGACACGCGTGACGAGCAGTATATCTTCGATGAAACGCGTCTGCACCGGCGCCGGCGCCGTGCCGAAGACTTCGCGATAGAGCGCGCCGCTGGCGACCGAGACGTGACTGTCGTTGATGTGCGTGGCGAACGCCGCCATCGCCTTGCCGTAGGCCAGTTCGTCCGCTGCGTTCTCGATGGACGCCAATGCCGCGCGAAATGCTGCATCCCATGCGCCGCTCATGTGCTGCTTGTACGGGAAGAAGAGCTGGATGGTGCTCCACAGGCGCGCCGCGGCGAGCATGCGATATCCACGTGCAGGGTAGGCTGCATTCCACTCGGCGTCGACCGGGGCAGTAATGAGCTTACTGGCGTCAGGCCTCCCTATTGCCGGGATCGAAGTCGCCTCGGCGGTTCGTGGGGCCTTGGCGGTCGAAGCACTCCAGCGCGCCGTCGACAGCGCTGTCGTCCCCGACTCACTCAACGTCGTATCGGCGCGCACATCGAGCGCATCGCCAGGCGGGAGCGTGCCCTGAATGGTCGCACTTTCCGAGAGGCGTACGACGGCCACCACTCCTTCGCCCATCTCGACGCGATGCGACTCCGTGCTCGCGGCGATGTATGTCGCACCAGTCGATGCGACACGCGCGCGCCCTTCGCGCTGCATCGCCAACGCGAGTGTCGGCAGGACGCTGCGCTGGTCCGCCAGGAAGACAATGGCCTGGTCACTCGTCGCCGTGCCCTCGAAGGAGAGAGCGGGCACCACGCGCCAACTGAGTCCGTAGCCCCCCGACGTCTGGAAAGTTGCCGCGGGAAACCCCGAGTAGACCAGGGCCCGCTGCGTCGGCGCTGCCAGCCGACGAGAGACCAGCGCGCGCGTCAGCTCACCAGTAGGTGAGAGCATGGCGTCATCACGCAGATCTGCGTCGCGCACGTCGACGACCACCGTTCGTGCACGCCTCACCTGCGCCGCCAGTCGTGCATCCGCGCGCGCGTTCGACACGCGACGCAGGAGCAATGCGCTGTCCGGCAACCACTCGGCGGTCCAGCTGCCGGACCGCGTGTTGACCAGGCGAGTCGCTGGATCTGCTATCGCCGCGAGGAGGCGTTCGATCTCGCGTGCATAGTCGGCTGCCGACACCGCATCGACAATTCGCGGCGCCTGAGCGGCGAACGCCGAATCCCAGGCAGTGGCGCGCGTCGCCACAGCGGGATGGAAGTAGTGCACGGCCGCGTCCAGACGAGCGAGGGCCACCGTACGATCGGTGTGTCGCGGCGTGCGGGTCGGCGCCTGCGCCTGCGTGGTAGCCGCGGTAATCATTGCGACCATGGCACTTGCCAACACACGCCGGCATCGGCTCATCATTCCATTCCTCGTTGTCGGTTGCCCGCTCCCATCGCGCCGGATATGCTGTCTGGTGGCGAAGAACGTACGTCGCCGCTGCACTGCCGGTGGGCGTGGTGGCCGAGTGGTTTAAGGCAGCGGTCTTGAAAACCGCCGAACCCGAAAGGGTTCCGTGAGTTCGAATCTCACCTACGCCGTGCGTTGCTCACCTGCTGCACGGGTGGCGCGTTTCGAGGACACACGCACAAGGGCCCCGCCAGAGTCGGCGGGGCCCTGTATTCGTTCGTGCTCGCGTACCGGCCACGCTTACACGGCGCGGCGAGTCCGGCGCGACAGGGTGCCAACGGCGAGCAATCCGATCGCCATCAATACGTATGTTGACGGCTCGGGCACGACATTCGTCGGGGCTGCTTCGTAGCGGATTTGCTCGATCACCGAGCCATTGGGGGGTCCCGTCTGGACATGATCGAAGCTGATGCTCGTGAAGGACTGCCCTGTACCGACAGAAATAGCCAGAATCGACCGACCGTCGGGCTGCATCGAAGTCAGATTCGCACCATCCCAAGCCGTGCCGCTGACGTTCGTGAATGCGAACGTTGGCGATCCGCCGTTCACCGTGAATCCGTTGAAAATTTCACTGAACCCTCGGTTGGTGCTTTGCGCTGTCACGTAGATCTCGAAGAACGTGAGTGCCTTGTTGAAGGTGAATGAGTACGTGGCGGAGGACTGGTTCGCACCGAACCAGAGGCCGGGGAAGCTCGACGGTCCGGGCAAGGACACAATCGGATTCAAAACTCCGCCGTTCCGAACGCACTCAGGCAAGCAAGCTCAACAGTGCTGGAGTCCGCATTGAGCGCGAAACTTCGAGGTGCCTCGCACGCGTATGGTCGGTGGTTTCGGGTCAACCACGAAGTGCGATAGGTCGTTGTCGTACGTTGATGTCGCAACCCGCGGCTGTAGCCAGACTGTCTGCTTCGGCCGTAGTGGTCGGAGCGACTCGGGGCCGCGTCGGGCAAACCCAGAGAGAGAGAGAGAGAGAGCGAAGCATGACCGTCGTCGAAGAGATCAAGGTCAGTGGTGGGAAGCTCAAGGATCGCCTGAAGGCGATTCTCCGTGAGGGGAATGTGCGTCGTATCGTCATTCGCAACGCACGGACGTTGCTGGACATGCCGCTCACCGCCGGCGTCGCCGGTGCCGTGCTGATCCCCTTTTGGCTCGCGGTCGGCTCCGTCGTCGCGCTGGCCAAGGACTTCACGATCGTGGTGGAGCGCGACAATCCCGCCGCCGTATCCAAGGTCGAGTAGCCGTTCGATGGTGTAGCGCACGTGCGACACTGTTGTTGCGCGAGTTACGGATTCAGGGGACGAAATGTCTTTGTCGACCACAATCGTACGACAAAGAAATGGCTCGCCTCCCTCTGTAGCGGAGGGAATTTGGGGGCATTGTCCCGATGGGCCAACCAACGGAACGCGTCTTGCTTGATATTGTGACCGAAACCACGGTCTACCAAGCTCGACCCTCCGCGACGATGGCGTCGTGAGAGTGCCAACCATCATCAACGGGAGTTCCAGATGCGCAAGCTCTTTGCCGCCGCCCTCACTGCGGTCACTGCCGTCACTTTGGCCGCGAGCGCTGCCTCTGCGCAGACGTTCGTCGGCTTCTGGCAGGTAGATGAGGGGCCGAATTGGACCGTCGTACCTCAGGCGTACTCGGCGCGTGAAGCGGCCGCCCTGCTCTTTGGCGGCCTGCCGACAGACTACCTGATCTCCTCTGTCGACAACAACCCAACCAACATCAACAACTCGGCTTGGTATAGCACTTGGGACAGCGGCGGGCTCGGCCTCTGCGGCGGTGCGTTCCCGTGCGGAACCGTGTACAACCATGATTTCGTTGTGAGCACGGGCGGTTTGTACCAGAATCCAGGTGACGTGTCGGCTTACACGCAGGACTGGGCCGTCGGTGCGCAGTACACCAACTACGCGTTCACCAACACGAACACGGTGCCAGAGCCCAGCACGGTTGCCCTCCTTGGCGTCGGCATGCTCGCCGCCTTCGGCATGGCCCGCCGCCGTCAGCGCAGCAACACCACGGCCTGACCTCAGCAGCCCCCCGCTCCGAGAACGCCCGACCGGAAACGGTCGGGCGTTTGTCGTTTGCTGCATCATTTGACCCGTTTTGGTCGGCTGCTCGTACTGCTTATGACTCCCGCGGGTGCGGGCAAGAAGCCATCCGTCGGTGGCAGCGCGCGGGATCGGGATCTTCAGCCGACGTTGAGAGGGGGCCCAACGACCTTCATGCCGTGGGCGGCAAACTGCTGCTCTGCCCGCCCTTCCCCATGTTGGCATGCTCGAAGACGAAGAGCGCACCAGCGGTGTCATTGGTCGAGACCTTGATCTGCAACGGAATAGCGCCCCAGATCATCAACTCTTTCTCAAATCGGGTTCTGCCGTTGGGTAGATGGAGCGCGCGCCGTGTGCTCCCCTCGCCCCGCTCGACAGTCGCCGATGACGTGTCTGACGCCTGGCCCACCGCTTGGCCTCCGCATCCGACCATACCGTCAATTGCCGCTGCGCCCGCGCCCGCGCCCTTGATGAATTGCTTTCTGTTCATGCGTCGCTCCTTGGTTCAGCAGATGTCGTGCTTACCGGAGCCTGATGATGATCGCCGCCCGTCGGCTTTGCGTGGTAAGAATCGGACATCCTGCCGGGACCGATCCCGTAGCGGAGCCTGAGCGTGAGCAAGACTCACGGGGTGCCGGGGCGGGCAAGGATGTTTTCAGGCGATGCTGTAGAGCTTCGGGCCAACTCCGATTCGCTCGGTGAACGTCCGATTGAGCTGGCGGCCGCTTAAACAGGCCTGGCGGCCCAACCAGTCCAGGGAAGCGTGAACCGGATCAGCCGTCAAATGACTGGCAACGCGATCGACGGGATGGACATCCCGATTTACCCGCCTCACGCTCCGCACCAGATACGCCTCGACCAGCCCGACCATCTCCCCCATCCTTCTCCATCGCTCGCACCGTGCCGCGCAGAATGCCTGCGGCCGTGAACAACATCATCTGTGTGTCGTCGGTGATCGCGCCGCGCCCGCCCGATGCGCGCGCGTCGAACTCCTGAATGCCATGGGCGCCGTAGTTCGCGCGAATGCCGGAAAGCGGTGTGAGTTCGACCGGCCAGCCGAGTGCGTCGCCGAGTGCGGTGCCAAGCAGACAGCCGTGAACCGTGTCGCGATAACGATCGGCTTCATGCCCAGACTCCTGTACCATCGTGCGCTGCCTCGGCGTTTGCGGAGATCCCTCCTGGAACCGTGAGTTTTTTGCCGCGACATGGTCATCAAGACTCGCTGCACCTCGTCGAGTGCGTCCTTGCCGGACCGCCCACGCTGCACCAGCCGGCAACCAACGACGCTTCCGGGACGCCCGACACCGCCCCAGCAGTGCACATAGACCGCGCCACCGTCAGCGAGGTGCTGATCGATTGCGGCAAGGATGCCAGTCATTTCGTCCTTGCTGCACACGTGCATGTCGCGGATGTAGTAGTGCCGTTCGTAAACGATCTGCATCCCGCATTCGCGTCCGAGCGCCGTGAGCAGCCCCGCATACGGTGAGAGCCCGTCCGGTGCCCCCGTCAGGTCGATGAACGCCGTGATGCCCGCGTCGAGAAACCGCGTCAGCTTTTCAGCGCTCGTCGCTGGGCTGACGGTGCCGGGGTACTCTCCGGCGATCGACAGCGCGCCGGGAACGTCATAGGAATTAAGAATGGGCGGTGCAGCGCTGGCTGGGGTCACTGAAGGCATGGGGAAAACCGCAAGGCGACAATCACTCGGGCAACGTGCGTCGGTGGGTTTGCTCAGGCTCGCGACTCAGAAACCGCTTCATGACGCAAACCCCCGTCGATTGCCAGTCACAACGACCAGAGCGGCCGCGGAGACAACGTCGGGTAGGGGTCTGACAGCGATGATCGCATTGCGCGCTCGATCGGCGTCTCGCGCGATCGATCACCCGCCCGCATCCTTTGCGGGCGCGCCAATAGCCGATCCAGCTCGACCTCCGATTCCGCTCAATCGAAGGCTGTCAGACCCTTGCTCCATGCTGCATCGCGAACTGCTCGCTACTCCGTCAACCATGCCGCCTGACAATTCGAAAGTTCGTCGCTGGGTCGAACTGATCTCCGCGCTCCTCGGTGCACGGCGCCCCCTCACGTTTCTCGAGATCGCGGGCAAGGTGCCGGCCTATATGGTCAACGGCGAGCCGCTGCGATCGCGCGCCGACGCGGCGGCCCCCAAACGCGCGTTCGAGCGCGATAAGGACGAACTGCGTGACCTCGGCGTGCCGATCGAGAGCGTCAGCGAACTTGGCGACGAAGACTTCCTCTATTCGCTCCGCGTGGCCGACTTCTATCAGCCGTACGTGCACATCGTCTCCGCGCGTGGCGTGCAGCGGGCGGACAAGGTCACCCGAGGCGGGTATCAGAGCGTCCAGTCACTCAATTTCGATCCGGACGAACTGCAGATCATTGCCGCGGCGGCCGCACGCACCGTGCAGATCGGCGACGCGAATCTCGCCGAGTTGGCCCGCAATGCGATGCGGAAGTTCGCCTACGATCAGCCGATCGGAGCGATCGAAGGCCGATCCGATGACGTACACGTTCCGCCGCGGACGGTAGCGGATGCACGCCTGCTCTCGAGTCTTGGGTCCGCCCTGTTCAAGCGAAAGCGCCTCACGGGGCAGTACCACAGCATGGGTTCAGCAACCCCTTCCGAGCGAACCGTCGAACCGTATGGCCTGTTCTACGTGAGCGGCCACTGGTACCTGTGCGCGCGCGATGTCGACAAAGGGGAGCTCCGAAACTTCCGGGTGAGCCGCATGTCCAGCGTGCGCGCGAATGCGTCGGCGCCGAATACGCGCGACTACGACATCCCCAGCGAGTTCTCGTTGCGCGAACACGCGAAGTCCCGACAGGCATGGGAAATCGGTGACGTGGACTCGAGCGACGCGCTGATCGAGTTTCGTGGCCAATCCGGCGCCACGATGGCCGCGCGTGCGATCGGCGAGCCTGTTGACGGCAGCGACGCGCGCCGACGTTTCAGGGTGCGTCGGAGCGACAACTTCGCGCGTTGGCTGCTGTCGTTCGCTGGCGAGGTTGCGCCGGTCGCGCCGGACACCTTGGTGCACGAGTATCAGCAGCTCGTGCAAGCCACATTCGCGCTGTATGCGCGAGCGGGTGACGCTGCATCAACCGACGCTACATCAAGTGACGCGACATCACGTCACGCGACGCCAACCGACGCGACGCCAACGGACGCTGCGCCAACGGACCCTACGCCAGGGGACGCAGCACATGGCTGAGAAGGCGTCGTCTCAGTTCTCCCGGCTGATGACGGTCATTCCGCATCTGCTCGATGATGAGGAGCATCGCCTGGACGATGTCGCTGCGCAGACCGGCGTGTCGCGCGATCAGTTGTTCAATGATCTCGTGTCGATGACCCAGCGATTCGATGTCGCGGGTTTCGTCGACAGCATGGTCGTGCAGGTCGGACCGGAGCTTGTCAGCATGCGAACAGCGGACTTTCACCGCCCATTGCGGCTCACGATGCCCGAGTTGTGCGCGCTGGAGCTCGGGTTGTCGATGCTGCGTCAGGAGCGAACGCCCAATGACTACGCCGTCATCGATCGGGCGCTCGCGCGTTTGCAAGGGGCGATCACTCAGCTGCCCGTCAACGATGACCACGCGGAGCTGCGACACGCGTCGTTGATGCCCACGGGCGATCCGGAGCATCTGGCGCTCATCCGCGAGGCCGTGAGCACGCATCGGATGATTCGCCTTCGCTATCGCTCGGGACGCGAGTCGACGAGTAGCGACCGTACCATCTGTCCCTATACGCTCGCGCACGCCGATCACATGTGGTACGTGATCACGGTTGGCGATGATGACCACCTGCGCCATTATCGGCTGGATCGAATCGAATCCGTCGAGCTGCTCGATCAGTGCTTCGAGTCCGATGACAGCATCACCGCGAAAGTGCGCGCGCATGGACGTGCCTTCGCGTCGGACACGACGCTGCGCATGACCGTGCGCTACTCGCCAACGATCGCACGCTGGATCGCAGAGCGTGAAGGCAAGTCGCTGGCGGCCGACGGGAGTCTCACGATCGACCACCCAGTCGCGGACGAGACGTGGGCCGTCCGACACGTCCTGCAATACGGTCCCGAGGCCGAGGTCCTCGGTCCACCTGAGGTACGGGCGATGATTCGCGCCCGCCTCGAGGCGATGATGTAACGCATCCGCCGCCCTGACTCCGCAGCACGAGGCACTGTCAGACCCCTCTCGTACTCTCCCGGCAAGACGTTCGACCGCGGCCTGTTGGCCGGTCCACTACCCCAGGGGGCGCACCACAATGACGTATTCCATTCAGCTCGCTATTCGTACTGATCGCACGCTGCTGCGTGCCACGGCGCGGAGCACGCGCTACCTCCACCTTACGCTGTCGGCCCCCGTCGCGCCGCCGCGCGATGTGGCCAATGCCGAGCCCCGCCCGCCGCTCCACGTGGGCCTCGTGCTCGATCGCTCGGGCTCGATGGAAGGCGAGAACAAGTTCCCGCTCGCCGGGCAGGCCATCGAACAGTCGCTGCACCTCCTGCAGCCGCCCGATCGGTTCACGCTGGTCGTGTACGACAACGTGGTCGACACGATCATGAGCAACGCGCTGGCAACACCCGATGCGAAGCGCGTCGCGATGCAGCGTCTCCGCGAAATCGAGCCGCGCGGTGGCACGGACCTGTATGCCGGATGGATGACCGCTGCGGCCCAGATGCTGCAACAGCTGTCGCGCGATGCGGTCAACCGCGTGTTGCTGCTCACCGACGGTCTGGCCAACGCCGGCATGACCGAGCCGAGCGGCCTGGTGACCGCGGCAGAAGCGCTGCGTGGGCGTGGCATTGCGACCACGACGTTCGGTGTGGGTGACGACTTCGACGAAAGACTGCTGCGCGATCTCGCACACCACGGCGGCGGGCACTTCTACTTCGTCGACGCACCCGTGCAGATCCCCGAAATGGTGACGAGCGAGCTTGGGGAAGCACTGGACGTCGTACGTCGCGATGCCGCGTTGCAGATCATGCTGCCGCCCGGCGCTGAGGCCGAGTTGCTGAATCGCTATCGCACGACGTACGCACGTGGTGACCATCAGCTGCGTGTTGAACTTGGCGATCTGACCAGCGGTCAGGACATCACGCTGGTGGTGCGGCTCGCGTTTCCGACTGCGCGCGAAGGGACGACGACGAGCGTGCGCGTGGCCATTGCCGGCACCGACGCGCTCTCGACCGAGGCCGAAGGTGAGTTGTCGTGGACCTACGCCGACCACGCGGCCAACGATGCGCAGCCTCGGCTGGTGACGGTCGATCGCGAGGTCGCGATGTTGTACGCCGCGAGAGCACGCGCCGAAGCGACGGAGGCCAACCGGCAGGGCGACTACCGCACCGCGAAGCGCGTGCTGGAGGGGACGGCGCGTCGCATCCGGTCGTACGCGAACGGCGACCATGAGATCGAGGCTATCTGGCGCGCCTTGCTTGCCGAGGTCGAGATGTACGCCGAGCGCGCGATGAGTGCGAAGGAGCGGAAGATGTCGTTCTTTGCCGCGGAAGCGCAGTTCAGCAACCGAGACACGCAGGGGAAGGCGCGTCGGGATAGGTTGGTCTGAAGCGGTGGCCGGGCCAGCCGCGTTCATCAGTCCCCGGACCGGTCGAGACGGACTGCGGTGCGTGAGCGGCTCGTCAGACGCGGGAGGCGAGATCCCGGTCCGGCGCCAGGCGATACAAGTCACGCGTGGCGGCGAAAGGACGGTCATCGAACACGTGCACCAGTGCACCACGACGCATGAGCACTTCGCCCACCAGCAGGGCATCCTCGCGAGCCAGTCGAAACTGCGTCTCGATCCACGAGGTCAGACGATCGCCGCGGCACACGTCATCGAATCGCAGCAGGCCTTCCGAGGCGGCGCCGAAGAGCGGACGAGCGGCACGGCGCAGGCCGTCGATCACCAGCGACACGTCGGGCAGTCGGTGCGAGTGTGCATCCTGATCGTATAACGACGGCCGGACGTGAAAGAACAAGTATTCATCCTTGAAGTCATGTTCTTCCATCACGTGCTCGATCTGCCCGAGGGCCGTCAGTCGCTCACCCACGCGCACCGCACGTTCCCGGGTGACGCCCAGATGGCCCTGCAGCCAGGTCACCGCATCCGAGGCGACGAAGCAGCGCGGGTATCGACGGAAACGGTACCACCGGTGGCGAATAGCCACGCCGTCCCGCCCTTGCATGGCAAACACGAGACCATCCAGTGAGACCGGCGTCTGTCCCTCACCAATCACCTCCGGGGGCGCGACCAACCGTGAGAAGTCGTCCAACGGCATGGGTCGGCCGTGCAGGAACCCCTGTATGCACTGCACGCCACGTTGGGAGAGGTAGCGATGTTGCGCCTCCGTCTCCACACCTTCGGCAATGAGGGGAAGGCCAATACCATGCGCCATGGTGATGATCGCGTCCAGCACGGGACGTGGGGCGCCGTCCTCCCCAATACTCTGCACGAACGCCCGATCGATCTTGAGCTTGTCGGCGGGCACGCGCTCCAGCAATGACAAACTGCTGTGCCCCGTACCGAAATCGTCGATCGCAATACGAAATCCGGCGGCCCGCAGGGCATGCAGCGTGTCGACGGCGGCGTCGTCCACCAAGTCGCGCTCGGTGACCTCGAGCAACACCTGTTGACGCGGCAAGGACTCGTCGTCGAAGACACGGATCAGGCGATCGAGCAGCCCGGGGTCGGTAAGCTCGCGAGGCGTGATATTGAACGAGATGTACAAGGCGGGCTGCTGGTGGACCGCGGACGCGAGGCGATCGCGCGCCTTCGCCATGACAATCTCGGACATCGTCCGAATAAGGTCCGTCGCCTCGGCCAGCGCGATGAACTCCGACGGCGGCAGGATGCCTCTGGCGGGGTGCGCCCAGCGCATGAGCACTTCGCCGCCGACAATCTCGCGGGTGTCCGCGCGCACGATGGGCTGAATCCACGGCTCGAACCGTCGCTTGCGTACCGCACGGCGCATGCGATGCTCAGCACTGACACGGCGAAACACGGCGGTATGCAGTGCCAGACGCGCGATCAACATGCCGACGATCGCGATCAGCAGCAGCCA
>Ga0163149_10004127_pt1 | contig 16111 bp, 27 predicted proteins | sample OliLakLV19MP5G1_FD_148604 | JGI IMG/M metagenome (GOLD analysis project Ga0163149, IMG submission 148604) | Freshwater microbial mat bacterial communities from Lake Vanda, McMurdo Dry Valleys, Antarctica - Oligotrophic Lake LV.19.MP5.G1 | ecosystem: Environmental > Aquatic > Freshwater > Lake >...
CTGGCGTACCGGTCGGCAGGCGGCTCAGGCCTGAACTTCGCACTACGACCGGCCATCAGTGGCCATGCCGAAGCCGGTATCAAGGCACGCTTTGCCGGCGGCAACGTGAACCTGGCTTTTTTTCGCGCCGACACCAGCGACGAAATCGTGACGCTGGCCAATACCGGCGGGCGCGCGGTTTTTCAGAATGCGGGGCGTACTGCCCGCAATGGCATCGAGTTCGCGATCTCGAAAGCCTTCACCAGCGCTTGGTCCGTGCATGGCGCCTACACTTTTCTTAACGCGCAATATGCCGACAACTTCCGCGCCTGCAACAGCGCGCCGCCTTGCCCGACAACGGCAGCTGTCACCATTGCCGCCGGCAACAACATGCCGGGCATCCCGAAGCGCAGCCTGTTCGCCGAACTCGCCTGGCGCGCGCCGCGCACGCTCAACTACGGCGCGCCCTATGCGGCGCTGGAAGTCCGCAGTGTCAGCCAGATGTATGTGGACGACCGCAACAGCGACACCGCTGGCGGATACACCACCGCATCGATCCGTACAGGAATTGAAAGGCGCACCGGCAACTGGACTCTTTCCGGCTTTGCGCGCATCGACAATCTGAGCGATACCCGCTACACAGGTTCGGTGATTGTCAACGAGACCAATGGCCGTTTCTTCGAACCCTCCCCAGGCCGCAACTGGACCATCGGCGCATCACTGGCCTACTGGATGCGTTAGCAAAGCCGCCATTCCAACCCTCGGAAACAACAGAATGTCAGAGCAAATACGCGTCACCTTCGAACACCTGCGCGATTTCATGGACCGCGCCTTCCAGAAGGCCGGCCTGCCGGATGCGGACGCGACCACCGTCGCCACCTTGATGGCCGAAGCCGAACTGCAGGGCTCGGATGGCCACGGTGCGATTCGCCTGGCGCCTTACCTGCGGCGCATTCGTGAAGGCGGCATCAACCGGCATCCGCACATCACCATCGAGCGCGAAAAGCCGGCGATGGCGCTGCTCAATGGCGACAACGGCATGGGGCACCTGGTGATGAAGCGTGCCGCCTTGCTGGCCGTGGAGAAAGCGCGCACTGCCGGCGTGGCCTGGGTTGGCGCGCATCTGTCGAACCACGCCGGGCCAGCGTCGCTGTACGCGCGCATGGCCTTGCCGCATGACATGATCGGCCTCTATTTCGCGGTGGGCAATGCCAACCACCTGCCGGCCTGGGGCGGGCTCAGCATGCTGCTGTCAACCAACCCGATGGCCTGCGCGGTGCCCACCGCGCGCGAACCCGCCGTAGTGCTCGACATGGCCACCACCGTGGCCGCCTACGGCAAGGTCAAGGCGAAAGCGCAGCGCGGCGAAATGATGCCGGAGGGCTGGATGGTCGATCGCAGCGGCAAGCCACTGCTCGACCCGAAACGCGCCGACGAGGGCTTTCTGCTGCCGATCGGCGGCTACAAGGGCTATGGCCTGGCACTGATCATCGGCCTCCTGGCCGGCACGCTCAATGGCGCGGCGATGGGCAAGGACGTGATCGATTTCAACTCCGACTTCAAGAGCGTCGGCGATACCGGGCAGGCGATACTGGCGATAGACCCGGCCGCGTTCGGCGATATCGATCAATTCAAGGCCGCAGTCGATGCGGTCGTGCGCGACCTGCGCGCCTCCGAGCGCATGCCCGGCATCGAGCGGGTCTGGCTGCCGGGCGAACAATCGTACGAAAAGCGCAACGCTTTTCGCCGTGCCGGCATTCCGTTGCCGCCGCAATTGAAGGCCTCGCTGGACCAGACCGCAGCCGAGCTTGACATCGCACCACTCAACTGAAAGCCACCATCATGCGCCGCTGCGTTCTCATTCTGGTTACCGCTCTGCTGGCGGTCGGCGGCGTACAAGCCCAGTCCGCTTGGGCCAACCAGGCAAATCCGCATGATCGTGCCGCGCGCCACCGGCAGCGCGGGGGATCTGGCGGCGCGCATCGTCACGGCGATGATGTCGATCGTCCTGGGGCAGTCGATCGTGATCGAAAACGTGGCGGGTGCGGCCGGCATCATCGGCGCCCAGCGGGTGGCGCGCGCGGCGCACCACCGATGCGCTCGCTCGCGCTTTAACGCTTGCGGTTCTTGAACGCCCCCATGTAGCGCTGCGGCTCGCCGGTGGCGAACGCGCGACCGAACTCCGCCACCGTTGCCTCGATCGCCTGATCCGGGCCGGAGCTGTCCCAGGCGCGCAGCAAATGCTTCTGCTGCAGCAAGGCCGCCGGCCCGAAACCGGCCAGCTTGTGTGCAAGCTCGTCCACCCGCGCATCGAGCCGTGGCGGCGCGTGGACCTCGTGCACCAGGCCCCAGTTGAGCGCGGTGGCGGCATCGATCGACTCGGCCGTCAGCAGCATCCAGGCGGCGCGCGAGTTGCCGATCAGGCGCGGCAGCAACACCGCATGAATCACCGACGGCACGCCCACCGCCACTTCGGGCATGCCGTAATGCGCCGCACTGCTGGAAAGCCGCAGATCGCAGGCCAGCGCCACCTCCAGCCCGCCACCCAGGCAAAAGCCGGACAGGCGCGCGATCACCGGCGCCGGAAAGCTGCGCACCGCCTCGCACATCAGCTTCAAGCGTGTGATGAAGGCTTCGGCGGTGGGCGGCGTGAGGTCGGCCATCTCGAAAATGTCGGCGCCGCCGAATGAAGCCTTGTCGCCGCTGCCGCGCAGGACCAGCACGCGCACATCGCCGCGCGCGCGCAAGGCTTCGAGCGCAGCGGTCATCTCGAGGATGGCCGGCGTGCCGAGGATGTTCATCGACTTGGCGCGGGTCAATGTGAGCGTGGCGACGCCCTCGGCGTCGAGGGTGGCGTGGGCGTGATGGGTATCGATGATCGGGTTCATGGCGACAAGCCTGGGGTTTGGAGTGGGGTTTGGAATGGGGTTTGGAGGGTTTGTGGGCCTCAACCATTCAGTACCGCACGCATTGCGCGCAATGCTGAATCAGCATCAGAACGACCTGGGACGAACGAAACCGGCAGAGGAGCGACACGAGCGACACCGCTACGGCTTTTCCGGCGCAATCCGAATCAGCCGCTTGCCCAGATTCTCGCCACGGTACAACCCGGCGATCGAACCAGGCGCCTCTTCGATGCCTTCGAGAATATCCTCGCGATAACGAATCCGCCCGGCGCGTACCCACTCGGTAAGTAGCGCCAGGCCTGCGGGGAATCGCGACGCGAAGTCGAAAATCAGAATGCCCTGCATGCGCGCGCGCTTCACCAGCAGATGCCGCTCGACCCGCGGCCCCTGCGGCGGCGGATCCCAACTGGCGATCGAAGCAGTACCGCAGATCACCACGCGCGCACCCACATTGAGGCGCTGCATCACCGCGTCGCTAATCGCGCCGGCGGTGTTGTCGAAGTAGACGTCGATGCCCGCGGGACAAGCTGCTGCGAGCGCCGCGTCCAGCTCAGCGGCCTTGTAATCGATTGCCGCGTCGTAGCCGAATTCATCAAGACACAAGCGCACCTTTTCCGGCCCGCCGGCAATGCCCACGCTGCGGCACCCCATGATCCTCGCGATCTGGCCGACGCACGAGCCAACCGCGCCCGCAGCAGTGGACACCAGCACTGTTTCACCGGGCTTCGGCGCGCCCGCTTCCAGCAACCCGAAATAGGCTGTCAGGCCGTTGAGACCAAGCACGCCCAGCGCGGTCGAGATCGGCACGTCGGTCACAGGTACCTTGCGCTGGATCGCCTGGGTTTCGAGCACCGCGTAATCCTGCCAGCCGAACATGCCGGTAACAAATTCACCCACCTTGAAATCCTGATGTCGCGACTGTTCGACCCGGCCGACCGCGAGCGAGCGCATCACCGCACCCAGCGCGACAGGCTCCGAGTAATTGGCCACCGCGCTGACCCAGCCGCGCATCGCCGGCTCTGCCGACAGGTAGATGTTGCGCACCAGCACCTGGCCCTCTCCGAGATCGGGAACAGAGGCAGAAGCGAGTTCAAAGTTCTCGGCCTGAGGAATGCCGGCGGGACGCGATTTGAGTCTTACTTGACGGTTGATCAGAGCCGGCATGGTCCACCCTTGCTTGCATCCAAATGACAACGCAGTTTACGCGACGAAGAGAGTGAAGAAGAACACCCGGTAGCTGAGGACGCGGGTGGCCGCGACGATGCGCCGCGCCTGCTCTATGGTGATGAGATCGGACAGGCGCTGGGCGCGCGGCGGCTTGGTCTGCCGCGACGCCGCTCAAGGCTTGCGCAGGACGTGCAAGGTGAAGAGCTTCAGCCCATGCAGGTCGAGCTTGACTGCGCTGCGGGAGTGCGACGCGATCAGTTTGGTGAAGTAGTCGGTCAGTGGCGCCTCGGTCAGGCTGTCGATCTGGTGATCGAAGCGCGCGCCGATGTGGCGGATGGCGCGCGAATTGGCGTCGATGGTCTTAGCTTGCAGGCCCTTCCGCTTGAGGTGCTTGAGACGGGTTTGGTACTGGCGGTTTGAAGTGGGCTTTCGCTGCGGCCGTGCTGGGTGCGACATATGCGGTGGTCATCGTGGCATTTCCTCGCCAATGGCTGCACAATCACTTCCTCGGACATCGGAGAGTGAAGGTACAGATTGATTCGCGCGAACGCCGGCTGGGTTTCCTCCGCGTAGCGGCTTCGTCCAACCACCGCGATGACTACCTGCCGCGCTTCATTTCGTTCTGCCGCACGGCGGATAGACGCTTTTCGTTAGGCATCAAGATTGTCGCGTCGTGGAACAATTGCTCATGGTGTTTGATAACGATCCCGTTAAGGCCGCAATTAACCTCAAGAAGCACAAAGTCAGCTTCGAAGAGGCGGCCTCTGTCTTGCGCTATCAGGGCTGCCGTTTCTACTTGCATGATCGACACGGGTGTCGGTGTTTCAGGGCAACCCCAAAAATTCACCCTGGGTCGCGTACAGGTCCCTCGCGCCATGTCTCCAAGTCTTGCCGTAAGATGCCGGCTCCCCGATCACCAACCCGCAAGGAGACCCCATGCTGAAGTTCTATTTCAACGGCTCACCCAACCCGACCAAGGTCGCATTGTTTCTTGAAGAAGCCGGCCTGCCCTACGACGCGATTCCGGTCGATACGCGCAAGGGCGAGCAGTTCAGCCCGGAGATCGTCAAGCTCAACCCGAACGCGAAGGTACCGGTGATCGTCGATGAAAGCGGTGTGGTGTTCGACAGCAATGCCATCCTCCTGTACCTGGCCGAGAAAACCGGCAAGTTCCTGCCGCCGGCTGCGAATCGCGGCGAACTGCTCTCCTGGCTGATGTTCGTCGCCACTGGCGTGAGCCCGTTCTCCGGCCAGGCGGTGCACTTCAAGCACATGGCGCCGGAGAAAGTGCCCTATGCGCACAGCCGCTACCAGTACGAAGCCATGCGCCATTACGAGATCATCGATGCGCACCTGGCGACGCGGCGCTACATGGTGGCCGAGACCTACACCATTGTCGATATGGCCCTGTGGGGCTGGGCGCGCATGGTGCCCTACATTCTGGGCGACGACGCCTGGACCAAGCTGCCCAACCTGAAGCGCCTGGTCGATGAAATCAGCGCACGCCCGGCCGCCGCGCGCGCCGGCGGCCTCAAGGACAAGCACAGCTTCAAGACCACCATGGACGACGATGCGCGTTCGCACATGTTCAAGCACCTGGAGATGAAGGCCGCCTGAACGGTAGGCGCCGGCTTCCTTCCCGGGCCCCGGCGGCGCCCGCAGCGGGCGCGGCGTTGGGGTTGCGCCACGCAGTCCGAGCGCTGGCGCACCGGGCATCAATGCAAGCCGAACCTGTCATGTCACGCGATCAACTCGTGGTGCAATTGCCGGTCACGCAGACGAGCGATTTCGACATGCTCCTTTTTGTCGAAGAGACTCTGTTGCGCAGCTTTCCGCGCAACGACATCGCCGAAGTCGAGCGCCACGAGTTCAGCGATGGCCGATTCAATGTTTTCATCTTCCCCAAGGGGCCACGGCAGCCAGTGATCGAGCGAATTCTCGCGGCACTCAAGCTGCGCGGTGTGGAAGGCATGGCACTGATTGCCGGGCGCCTTACCGAGCATGACACCTACACCGTGGTCTGGCCGGAACATCACGGCGCCGGATTCACTCTCTGAAAATGATGAAGCTCTACATTACCGACACTTCTCCCTATGCGCGCATGGTGCGCATGATGATCATCGAGAAGGGGCTGCAGGCCCGGGTTGAGATCATCGTGACCAGGACCCGGATGGCGAACAATCCCTATCATGCAATCAACCCTTCGGGGCGGGTGCCGTATCTGCTGCGCGACGACGGCGTCGGCCTGGAGGAATCGCGGCTGATTTGCGCCTACCTGGATCACCTGGAAGGCAAGCCGACCTTCGATCTGCCGTTGGGTGATGCCGCCTGGGAGCCGCGACGCCTCGAAGCAATGGCTTGCAGCATGCTCGATGGCCTGTCGGTCTGGGCGCGCGAAACCGCGCGTGCGCAGGACGAACGCTCGCCCACGGTGATACAACATGAGCGGAGCCGCAGCGCCCGCATGGCCGACCGGTGGGAAACGCAGATCGATCACGCCTGGATGCATGGCCCGCTCAACATGGCACAGATGACGCTCGCCTGCGCACTCGGATTCGCGCCGCGCATCCCTGAACTGGTGTGGCGACCTGGCCATCCGCAGCTTTCCGCCTGGTTCGACAAGGTGGCAGCGCGCCGGTCATTTGCCAATACCGTGGCGCTGGCCGAGCATTGACTGGCAAGCCCTGATCGCGCCCACTCGATGCCGCGGAGCCGGGAGAAAAGCGTTGCTGATCTCAAGCCGCCTTTGGTCCAGACCGACGCCTTGTTCGCACCATGCTGCGCACCGATATCCGGTGCGATGTTGAGCCCTGAAGAACAGGCGGAGTTCGCGCGCGCCACTGCAGGGGTGCGGCAGGCCGCGCTCAACGCACTGGCCGCCGATCGCAGCGGAACATTCGCCATCCGCTTCATCGCCAATCTGCAACGCGGCGTTGATCAGGTGCTGCAGGCTGCATTGGCGGCGGGCCTGAAGATCGATTGCCAGCGCGGATGCAGCCATTGCTGCAGTGCGCGCGTCGACGCACTCGACCCCGAGGTATTGCGCATCGCCGCCGAACTGAAGAAACGCCCGCCTGCGGCATTGGCCAGCCTGACCGAACGTTTGCGCGAGCATGCGGCTCGTGTGCGGGGAACCACGGCGCAAACGCATCGCACGCCATGCCCGATGCTTGAGCAAAACCTGTGCACGGTCTACGAAGTGCGCCCGGCCACTTGCCGCAAGGCCCATTCACTCGATCTCAGCCAGTGCGCATGGTCTGGCGCCGCCATCCCGCAACACCTGGACCTGCTGCTGAAAGCCGAAGCGCTCTGCAAGGGCAGTGCCGACGCCTATTCGCACATCGGCCTGGCGGCAGGCGGACACGAACTGGGTCAGGCGCTGTTGCTGGCGCTCACCGACCCTACCGCCGAAGCGCGCTGGATGAACGGCGAAGCGGTATTCGATACCATCGGCTGAGGAGCGGTGCTGCGGCGCAACCATGGCGTTGCCCGTCTACCAAACCGCGCGGCATACATCAGGTACCAGATCGGCATAGGCAGGCGCTGCCGACAACAAGCCCATCGCGCTTGCAAAGGCGTTGAGCGCATCGATCTTCTGACGCGAGATCGCGGCATCGTAGAACGGCGTGTCGCGGCGCACGAGTTCGGCGATCATCGCCGTCTCGGCTGCCGGAAAGAGATTCTTTGCCGCAGCCGTCGCCAGGCCCGGATCCTTTTTCAACGCCAATTGGGCAGCGACAATGGCGCGGGTTGCCGCCGCCACCTCGTGCGGCTTCTCTTCGAGCTTGCGCCGCGTCGTCACCAGCGCCGGAAACGTGTAGTCGACCGAGCCGGGAGTGCCATCGCCGCGGCGCGCGTCCACGATCATTTTCCCGACGCCGCTCTTCACCACCAATTCGCAGCCCATGCCATTGGCCCAGAAACCATCGAGCCGGTTTTCCACCAAGGCCTGCGCGGCCATCACACCGAACGAAGCCTTGTGCCCGATTGCACCGGGCACCCGACCGATCTGCACATCCTTCTCCGGGTCGAGCCCGACATCGCGCAACATGCGCGCCAGGCCATCGACCGGCCCCAAGGCTGCGCCAATGCGCAGGCCGCGCAAGGCCGTCAGCTCGCCACGCCCGGCCTTGATGTCGGCGCGCAGCACCAGAAACCAGTACATGTTTTGCGACAGTGCGCACAGCAGGCGGCAACCGTCCCAGTCCTTGAATGCATAGAGTGGCGCGTGGGCGGCGCCGCCGGCGTAGTCGAGCTGGCCGTCGCGCAGTGCCTCATAGGTCGCGGTGACCGGGCCCAGCAACTCGATGCTCGCGTCCAGCCCCTCCTTGCGAAAGAACCCCAATTCCACCGCGGCAATCGCCGGAAAGTACGAAGGTGAAATCATGTCGGGAATGGCGATGCGCAGTGTCATGGCTTTTCTTGTCGAATGTGTCGGAAGACTTCTCGCCAATGATTCTATCGGCCTGAAGGCCGCAAGGTAGAATTCAGGCGATGCAAAACCAGCACGACAACTTCATGGACCAGGCGCTGGCCGACTCGCGCGAAGCGCTGCGACGCGGTGACTGGCCGGTGGCTGCGCTGATTGTGCAGGATGGCCGCGTTGTTGGCCGCGGGCAAAACGAGCAGATCAGCCGCACCGATGTGACCTGGCACGCCGAAACTGCGGCAATTCGCGACGCCCAGCACAATCTTGGCAGCTCGGACCTATCCGGCTGCACCTTGTATGGGCCCATGGAACCCTGCCCGATGTGTGCCTTTGCAATTCGGATCGCCGGCATCAATCACGTGGTGCTGGCGCTGCGTCACGCCACCTTGAAACGTACCGATCTGGGCAGCTATAGCCTGGAGGCATTCGCGGCCATGGTCGGCTGGCATGTGGACATCACCCAAGGTGTGCGTGAAGCGGAGTATCTGGCTTTGCGACAGCCGTTCGAGGCGGCACGCGCCAAGGCTTAGGGAAATACTGAGCATTTGCTGACTCGATGCCGGGATGGCTATGCACGGCGAGCGTGTCGCCGGGCTTGGGTTCGGAAATCGGGTTGACGACTTCCATGCCGGACACTGCGGCCAGGTTCGCGGGCTTGATTTCCTTGTGCGCCGTGGAATACTGTGTCTGCACCAAGGTGCCAGGAACCTGGGGCTTGGCCGCCGGCAAGCAGAAACGCCTTTCCAGGTGAACGTGTATGCAGTGCCGCAGCGCTACGTCTATTTGAGGCCCTTGTAACGTATGCGCTTCGGCTTGGCACCCTCCTCGCTCAGGCGCTTCCTCTTGTCGGCTTCGTATTTCTGGTAGTTGCCGTCGAAAAACGCCCGTTGCGACTCGACTTCGGCCGCGCGGATATGGGTGGCAATGCGGTCCAGAAACCAGCGATGGTGTGAGATCACCATGATTTCGCTCAGTTCCTTGCGGGTTGGCTGCCGCGCGCAGGCCCTGAATCACTCGCCGCGATCTGCGCGGGCAAGCTCACGTCAACCAGTGTGCCCTTGCGAAGCAATTCGAACGCCTTGAAGCGAATCCGCTTCGGCTTCGCCCGTTCCTCGCCCAGCCGCTTGCGCTTGTCCGCCTCGTACTCCTGGTAGTTGCCGTCGCAGAAGGTCCACTGCGAATCGCCTGCGGCGGCCAGGATGTGGGTGGCAATGCGATCCAGGATCCAGCGGCCGCGGGAGATCACCATTACTCAGCCGGGAAATTCAAGCGGCGCGTCTTCCAGGGCGCGCAGCTTTTCGACGTCGAGGTCGTTCGAAGGGGCGTTCAATAGCTGGACGTTAGCGCCCTTGAGCAGGGTCTTGGCCAGGTGGGCGGTGGCGCGGCGCAGCTTCGGCATCGTGTCGAGCGCCTCGGCCGACTCGAACATCTTCATGCCATCGCCGTGGTTTTCAGGTACAGGAGCGCATGGAGGTCGGCCACAGGGGCTGGCCAGTGGTACGTCGCGGTGATCTCTGTGCTGGTTGCCCCTCTGGCGTATGCGAGGGGTCAGCATACCGATCCCACGCTGGACTCATTCCACTGCGGGCGGGCGCCTGCTTGTCAGGCGCACGTCAGCCGCGCTGGTTGTTGCGGCGGGCCCAGTCCTGCATGCGGTGTTCGAGGTCGGCGCAATCGGCGGCGCCGGCCAGATAACTTTCCAGTTCCCAATCGACCGGGTGAAGGAAATGCTGCAACCAGTGTTTGATCGAGACAATCATGGTGTTCTCCGTGAGAATGAAGCGAGGCTTGGGTGAAAAGCTCAGACGTTCCGCACGTGGGCAGGCGCGCTGGAAAGCCCGCCTTCGATGCGTGCGGGGCCAAGGTGCAAGCCGGCAGCCAGCGCGAACATGGCATCGACCAGACGCTCGGCACCGATCCAGTGGGCACGAACGAGCGCCACGTCGGCTTCGTTGAGGCCGGTTTGCGCAAGCCACGGTCCGACCGGGGACGGGGTGATGGTGGGGGCAACGGTGTTCATGGAGTGTCCTTTCAAGACGTTCGCTTTGCAATGCACCATAATGGTGATTGCAAAAAAGTATTGATGATTCAGTCATATCAATACGTGTATGACCAACATTGGGCCACTATTGTTGCAATGCAACAAGTAATTTATAATGATGAACACCGCAAGAAACCCTAAGCCTGCAATCTCATGCCCAGACCATTGCCGCCCCTGAATGCATTGCGAGCGTTCGAGGCTGCTGCGCGCCATCGCAGCATCCGCCGTGCGGCGCTGGAGCTGCACGTCACCCCGGCGGCGATCAGCCAGCAGGTCAAGCTGCTCGAGGATTACCTGGGCGTGCAGCTGTTTCAGCGAGTCAATCGCGGTCTGACCCTGACGCCCGAGGCCGAGGCGTCGGTCGCGCGCCTGCGCGAAGGCTTCGACGCATTGGCCGGCGCGGTCGAACTGATGCATGCGCAGCACAGCGTCGAGAGGGTCCGTGTGGGCGCTGCGCCTACCTTTGCCGGCAAATGGCTGGCGCCGCGCATCAGCGGCTTTTGCAGCGCCTTTCCCGACACCGATGTGCGCATTGCGGCCGACGCCCGCTTCATCGACCCGCGCCAGCCGGCATCAGACACCGGTTTCTCGCGCCCTGGCGCCGGTGGCGAGGATTTCGACATCGCCATTCGCTTCGGTTCCGGCGCCTATCCCGGCTGGCGCGTGGACAAGCTGTTCGACGTGGCCGCTACACCCTTGTGCAGCCCGCGCCTGATGCAAGGGCCGCATCCGCTGCGCAGCCCGGAGGACTTGCGCCATCACATCCTTCTGCATGACGACACGGTGTCGTTCGAGCAGGGCGGGATCGACTGGAACACCTGGCTCAAGGCGGCCGGGGTGCGAAAAATCGATACCCACAGGGGGGCGCGCTTCAACCATGCGGTGCTGGCGCTGGAAGCGGCGCTGGATGGAGCCGGCGTGGTGCTGAGCTACCCGCAACTGGCCGCCACCGACCTCGCGCGGGGCCGCCTGATCGCGCCTTTCGATCTCGAGCTACGAGTCGATTTTGCGTACTACGCGCTGAGTGGGGAAGATGGAAGCGTGCAGCCGCGAGTGGCGGCTTTTCGCGACTGGCTCATTGCAGAGGCCGGCACGCCCACCGGGGCCCATTGATTTAAGACTTCGCACGCCGCAGAAAGCCCGCTTCCTGCGCAGCAGTGATGCCTTTTGACAGTGACTAGCCGGCCACGAGGCGCAGTCACACGAGCGCGCCGGCTTGTCGCAGCGCGGCGAGTTTCGCATCGCCCAGCGCCAGAACTTTGCGCAAGATCTCTTCGGTATGCTGGCCCATGGAGGCCAACAAGCGCCTTTCCATCAAGAGCCTGCCCGCCCCAGTGCTGGCCAGCCTGCGCCGGCCCGGCCGCCCCGACCTGCCCGGCGGCAACAACGCCTGGACCTACATGGTGGCCCACCCCGGCGGCGAGTTCGGCCGGTTCGTCGGCCACATAGAGGAAGAAGGCCAGTCCTTCCCCTTCGAAGTGTGGGCCAACGGCACCGACTGGCCGCGCGGTTTGGGCGCGGTAGCCAAGACCCTCTCCATGGACATGCGCGCCAACGACCGCGCCTGGCTCAACCTCAAGCTGGACATACTCTCCAAAACCCCTGGCGACAAGAGTTTCGAGCTGCGCTTCCCGCGCCATGGCGAAGTGAAGATCGTGCCTTCGGTTGTGGCCGGCATGGCGCAACTGGTGCGCTGGCGCTGCAAAACCTTGGGCGCCCTCTACTAAAAAGCCCCCGATCTCCTGAGCCCCGAAGGCCGCCCGCACCCGGTACTGGACGCCATGTTCGCCGTGCAGGAACCCCGCACCGGCACCGACGGCACGCTCTCGTGGACGGTGGACATCGTCAACCCGCAATCCGGCGAAGAGTTCGTGCTGGGCTTAAAGGAAATCGCCCCGCCCGCTCTGGACGGGTGCCCCGTGGGCATGACCCGCCCCTACTCCATGTGGCTAAGCGGCAACTACCCGCGCGCACTTGACGGCCTGTCACGCATCCTCTCGCTTGACATGGGTGTGCTGGACCCCGCATGGATCGGCATGAAGCTGCGCAAACTCCTCAACTACGCCGAACCCCTCGGCGACTTCATGGCCTTTTTGCCCGGCGAGCGCCGCCAGCAAACCTGGCCCTCCACCGTGGCCTACGTGGCCCGCCTGATGATCCACAGATACGCTATGCTGGGTGTGCTGCCCGGAGAAGACTAGCCGACCCGCGAAATGGGCATCCTGGAGAGCCCGCGCGTGGAAGCCCGCAAGGGCGACGGGGAAGTGATGCAGCGCGGGCACTGCAACGAGTGCGGCAACTACACCGTGATCAAGAAGGACGGGGGCGAGTTTTGTACGGCTTGTGGGGCGGTGGGGGCGTGTGGGTAGAAGCGGATCGTGATCGCTTCGTAGGCCGAATATGATCCATCCCCAATGCAAGAAAGTCCCCGTATCGTAGGCTGGAAACTCAACTTTCCCAGGTGTTTGGCCTAGACTCCAGCTACCCTCGGACGAGTGGTCGTTGAGTTTCGCGTATCTCGGCCTAGAAATCTTCGGCGCAATGGTGTGTTATTGATTTAATTCGACGCCAAACCGAGACGTGGAAATCGGTTCGAGCGGAACTGTGCCAGCGAGTCGATTTCGAATTGCGGCCTTCGCCAAAAGTCGAGCATTGATCGTCCGCATTTCTGCGGCGTACTCGGAATTTGCAATTTGTCCCTTCGCCTGCTTTCGCGTTAGTTGCGCAACCTGTTTTTGAAGATCGGCAACTAAGCGATCGCACATTTGAAGCATTTGCAAAACGCCATTTCGAAATCCGACGAGAACTTGGTCGTTTAGTTGAAGAAGTTCAGCCATATGCTCTCCCCATTCGCTGCGAGGGATCATCTTGCCGGAATTGGAGTCAAAGCGAATGTGCTCTGCCATCACGTGGTCGCACGGGTTTGCGACGTACGGGCCACGTAACTCGTCGATAGGCCAATCGTTGCCCTTCCTGCTGTTGCAGTTGCCACAGCAATAGAAAAGATTCTTGTAATCACAAACGAGATTGGCGAACCTTTTAATCGATTTCGGCCGATAGTGATCGACTCCGAAATTCAAATTTGGCGCGAGGCTATCTGGCTGTCTGCAATATACGCATGCTCGTTCGAACTCACGCTGTAACCAGCGTTTGTAACTCTGATACCTCACGAACTTGCGAGGCATATACTTTCGCTGATGCAGCGATTTTGGATAACGAAAGACGCTCAAACTAGGCTGCCAATCCTAAGCGTGAAGCGCGAATTTTTGATTCTGCGGCCGAAGCGGCGAGTTCATCTGCGATGGCTTCAAGAGCGGCTACTTGTTCAACAGTTACAAGTGGCGCCGACTTGGCAAGGCGACGATTGAGAATCGCAAGTCGCGCAGCGATTTCGGTCTGCCCCGTCTGCCCCGCATATTTTGCGGCGAGAAGCCGAATCCGCTCATCAGCAATCGACTCAACGTTACTAGGACTGCTTATGGGACGTGAAGTCAGGAAAGACAAATTCTGCCTGGCCGCCTGGTGTGCGAAGTAATCTCTTGCGGCTGAATCAGCTACGGGCGTCTGCTCACCATGCATCAAATCTTCGAATGAAAACCTGTCTGCAAGAAATGCGGTCGGAAGTGATCGCTGCCTTGGCAGCGGATTGCTTGCAGTGCCCGGCCGGACTTCTTCCCACTGATGAAGCGGCTGAATCAGTGGCGTAACTTGATAGGTTACATCAAGCATTGTCGTTCTCCCGCTTCAGTCTTTCCTTGCGCTCTAGGTACTCAATTGCTTTCGGGCCTAGAGCCCAACGGAAAAGTGAAAACCCTTGTCGATGTATGGAATTTAAGGCGCTTTCCACGCTTGTTGCCGGTACTTCGGTTCGATATGCGTCAACATCAATCAGGTAATCTGGCGTGACGTCAGTAGGGGTGTTTATGCCCGGCTTGTTGCGCATTCCATGCTGAAGCAAACAACCTCCGTCATCTGCGCCCATCGCCAGGCGGCCGGTATATTCAGATATGAGCGTAAAGCCTTGATGATCAAGTGGCCCGATTAGTTTCGGGTTTATCCATTCCGTGATGTGAGTTTGATCGGTTTTGACGATATTGATATAGCGCAGGCCTATTCGCGTAAAAAAATCGCTGTCGATAACTGGAATCGCCGCAGATACCACTTCCTTCACCTGATCGCGAAACTCTGAGAAAGCCGTATAGCGTGACGTCTCGATGGATATGGCGTTCTCTTTCAAACGAACGATCCATGTTTGCTTAGTCGTCATCAATTGATGAGAATGACCGGAAATGGACTTTTCACCCGGAACTACGGTCATCTCATTCAGCGTTTCGATAATGGGAAAGCGCTTTCGGAGGGCGGAAACAAAAGGTGCCGGGGGCTTACTTTCGCCCAAGGACATTAGGGTTGGAAAGCGCAACTCGCAGACAGCCTGTTGAATGAAATTGCGCTCGTAACCGCCTGCAACCTCGGGCGCAAGTGGGAACAGTGAATCGGCGGCGTTCGGCGTGTTGACTTTTGGGGTGTCCATGTCAGCAGGCAAGTCAGGCTTCGGAGCTTGGCCGCGAGAGTGTACACCTAGTGATGTCCTCCCCTTAGCCGTCAGCAGGGTGTAGCCGTCCGTAGCCGCCGCTGCCGCGTAGCCCGAGCAAAAGGTTCCAGCCTTAAATATCTCGTGGATAGACGAGCCGCATACGGTTTGTCAGCGGACTCTGGGATTCCCGGCTTTTCTTATGCAGTCGCCGGCAAACTCGACGCGAAAGCCTTCTGCACCTCCTTGCGTGTCGCGCCGGCTGCGAAGAGCGCACGGATGATCAGGTCCAGCGAAACGCTGGAGTCGCCTGCTTCAATTTTCGCCACGCGCGATTGGCTTGACTTGATGCGTAGTGCGAGCTCGGACTGCGATAGCTTGTGTTTGGTCCGCGCCTGCCGCACTGCGTCGGTCAATGTAAGTTTGATCTCGACAAGCGCGGCTTCTTCGGCGCTGAGTTGCAGGAAATCCCGGGCCGAACCGGCTTGCCAGCCGGCTGCGCGCAGTTGTTTCAATTTTTCCGTTTTCATTGCCTTACTCCTCGCTTCGCATGATCGATTGATAGCTTTTCAAGCGGGCCACGCAAATGTCGATTACTTGTTTGGGTGTCTTGGTCGTCGTCTTGGCGAAAACTTCGAGAATTACTACGGCGTCGTTGTCAACGTAGTACATCACGCGCCACGTTCTGGTCGCATCCGGGATTCGCAGTTCGTGGCAGCGTGGACCTATTGTCGGCATCGGCCGCGAATGCGGAAACTCGACCTGTTCGCCGCGCTGAAGTCTGCGCAATAGGCCGCCGGCTTCAATGCGGGCCGCGCTCGAAAACGGCGGGGTGCGTGTCTCGCCCTTTAACCAGAGCAGCGGCTTGTCAAGCTTTCGCATCGTGCGAGTATATGTCAAAACGGACATATATCGGAGATATTGATCAGCCCGGTGCCTTCATGGTATTTGCTCTCGGAAGCCGGTAGGCAGGAGCGGGGTGGCGGGTCGCAGGGCGGGGCCATAAGCTTTGAGGGCCGCGCCGGGGAATGCGAGGTGTCACGTTCCGCGTGTTTCAC
>Ga0163149_10004130_pt1 | contig 16108 bp, 13 predicted proteins | sample OliLakLV19MP5G1_FD_148604 | JGI IMG/M metagenome (GOLD analysis project Ga0163149, IMG submission 148604) | Freshwater microbial mat bacterial communities from Lake Vanda, McMurdo Dry Valleys, Antarctica - Oligotrophic Lake LV.19.MP5.G1 | ecosystem: Environmental > Aquatic > Freshwater > Lake >...
CTTCAAAGCAGTGCATCTCTGCCCATTGAACGAAAGCGAACCCAGCACGGCTTCTTTTACAGTAATTTCAATGTCGGCTGTGGAAGTAACAATAGCGGCATTCTTAGCATCTAAGCCCAAAACCGCACGCAAGCGATTAGATTTGGGGTGCATCTTTTTCAAAGAATCGGCCACGCGGCTCGATCCGATCAACGTCAATACATCTATTTTGCCTGATTGCATTAATGAAGGAATGATCGTATTGCCACGACCATAGATAGTATTCACTACACCTTTAGGAAATGAATCTTTGAAGGCTTCCAAAAGTGGTTCAAACAACAATGTACCGTGTTTCGGTGGCTTGAAAAGTATGGTATTACCCATTACCACCGCAGGTATGAGGGTGGTAAAAGTTTCATTGAGCGGGTAATTAAAAGGCCCCATACAAAGTACCACGCCCAGCGGTGCCCTGCGAATCTGACCTATAATCCCTTGCGTTATCTCAAATCGAGAGGAACTTCTGTCCAAATCTTTTAATGCATCTACCGTAGCTTGCATATACTCCACCGTACGATCAAACTCTTTGTTTGAGTCACCCACCGATTTGCCAATTTCCCACATCAGTAAGGTAACAACCTCTTTTTTGCGTTCGATCATTTTGTAGGTAAACTTTTCCAAGCAAGCTATGCGCTCGCTTACTGACATGGCAGGCCACTCTCCACGTCCATTGTTATATGCCCCCACAGCAGCATTTAGGGCTTCCGCTGCCTCTTTTTCGGTGCACAACGGGTAGCTACCAATCACTTTTCTTTTCAGTCCTTCTGGCGTTTTTATACAAATTGGCGAAAGAACAGTATGCACATCTCCAGCCCAAGTTTTTAGCTCACCATTGTGCAAATATTGCCTTTGGTTCACCTCTTTCTCAAGCTGATATTCACTAGGTATGGCAGCTTCTTCTACAAAAATCGACTGCAATTTTTCCTGAAAACCCATATTTAAGTCTGTAAATTTTGATAATAATATAAAGACAAAATTAGGGAAGCCTTTTTGAACAGCCAAATTTAACTTTCAATCAAAATCCCTAATTTTGATTTTCACTCGTCTCTATTTTAGTCATTCATTTTACTACCTATCAGTTGAAAACAATCAGAATTGGGGGCGTACCCGAGCATTTTAATATGCCCTGGCACTATGCGATTGAAAACAAACTGTTTACGGTCGAAGGCATTAATTTGGAATGGACAGATTTCCCGGGCGGCACCGGATCTATGGCCAATGCTTTGAAAAACAATGACTTGGACATGGCAGTGATGCTAACAGAAGGTGCCATTGTCGACATCGAAAATGGTGCTAACAATTCAATTCTGGGTTTTTATGTGAACACTTCCCTTGCCTGGGGCATTCATGTAGCCGCAAATTCTGAGATTCAGATAGTTGCGGAAATAGCAAGTAAATTGAACTCAATAAAAAAGATATGGTTATTAATATTGAGACAGGAAACGATATGCAAATTGAAGCCATAGAAGAAGTGCTAATTGCCCGCTCGGTAAAACAAGGTATTGACAGCCGAAGCTACGATTTCAGCAAAAAAGCTGAGCCTAGTGGCAAAATATTGAAAAAAGCTATTAAAGTTAATGCTGGAATAGAAAAAGAGGTGTCGAAGAAAATAATGAAACTAATAAAAGATTCAAAGTTGAAAGTAGATGCGGCAATAATGGACGACCAAGTTCGGGTTTCTGCCAAGAAAATAGACGATTTACAAGCTGTAATTCAATTACTCAGAAAATCTGAAGTTGGTATTCCTTTACAATTTGTGAATATGAAATAGCCAAATGTAAAAACAATTAACAATTTATTAAACCAAGTAAAAATGAAAGTTCATTCATTATGTTGAAAAATATATTCACCTTCGAAACCCAAGGGATATAAAAATTAGTATATTCGATTTAACTAACTCATACGCCCATGGAAGGAGGATTTAGAGAAACAGACGAAGGAAAAAATCTGGTAAAAAAATTTGAGGATATTATGAACAATAGTGCCTCAGGATTCTTTTCTGAAGACGATTACGATTACCTCATTCAGCATTATATGCTGCAAGGCAAATCTAAGAAGGCACTCAAAGTGATTGATTACGCCATTGAACAAAATCCCTTTTCTACTGATTATAAACTTGAGAAGGCTCGCATATTGTTTGAAAGTGAAAAATACCAGCAATCGCTTGATATTATAGAGACACTAGAGATAATACAACCCAATGACATAGACATTATATTATTAAAAAGTGCAATACTCACCAATCTCGAAAAATATGAAGATGCAATCCATTTATTGATGGATGCTTTAGACTTGGATGAAGAAACAGATGAAGTAAATTACAGCATTGGACTGGCTTACCAAAGTTGGGGTAGGTTTGACGATGCTATAACTTTTTATAAAGCTTGTATCGAAATAAATCTCGACCATGAAGATGCTACTTACGAATTAGCCTACTGTCTCGACATTACCAATAAGCTTAAGGAAAGCATAGAATATTATCAGACATTTATTGATACCGATCCTTTTTCGCCCAACGCATGGTACAATTTGGGTGTGGTATATAGTAAATTGATGGAGTGGGACAATTGCATAGAGGCATACGAATACTCGGCTTTGCTGAAAGACGATTTCTCATCCGCATATTTCAACATGGGCAATGCCTATATGAATAAAGCCAATTTTGCCGAAGCACAAGAAAATTATAAGAAGACAATTGAACTCGAAGGTCCCACACCTGAGGTGCTTTGTTGCTTGGCCGCCACGTACGAGAAAATGGAACTTTACGATTCGGCAATATCGCATTTCAAGAAGGCTTTAAAGATTGATGCCAATTACCATGAGGCGTTGTTTGGCATTGGTTCAAGCTTAGAATCACAAGAAAAATGGCTTGAAGCTTCGCATTTTTTCAGAAAAGCAATGACCCTTGATGAGAAAAACATTGCCTACATCATTGCTTTAGCCGATTCGGAATACAACACAGGAAATATTGTGTCAGCGATAGAAAGTTATGAAAAAGCGGCCGATATCGACCCGTTTTTACCCGAGTTATGGCTCAATTGGTCGCAGGTTTATTACGATATGGGCGAGTTCGAAAAGGCTTCAGCTACGCTGGAAGAAGGTTTAGAGAATATGCCAGAAGAAGCCGAAATGTATTACCGAAATGCTGTTTACCTTATAAATGACGGAAAATACAAGGAGGCGTTTGTATTTTTAGAAAATGGCTTAACTTTGGACTTTGATAAACACACTTTGCTATTCGATTTTTTTAAAGAATTAGAAACACAGAAAGCATTGTATAAAATCATAGACCAGTATAAAAAATCTTAAACAAATATGAATTATTTTCTATCTTCAATTCCTGAGAGGAGTAAAAAACCAAGGGAATCGGGGTTTACCATGGCCATGGATAAGGGCTTGAGCGTACGCGAGGCCGAAGATTTTATGGATGTAGCAGGCGATTATGTAGATATTGTAAAATTGGGTTGGGGTACATCGTACGTTACTACAAGGTTAGAAGACAAAATAAAAGTATATACTGATGCAGGAATACCTGTTTATTTCGGAGGCACACTTTTCGAAGCTTTTATTGTTCGCGGGCAATTTGACGACTATTGTCGCTTGCTCGACACCTACAAACTCCAATATTGCGAGGTTTCCGATGGCTCAATTGAGCTAAACCATGAAGTAAAGCTCGAATACATTCGCAAGCTAGCTGCAAATTTCACTGTGCTTTCAGAAGTAGGCTCGAAAGATGCCGAAAAAATTATTCCACCATACAAATGGATACAATTGATGCAGACTGAGCTTGATGCAGGTGCATGGAAGGTAATTGGCGAAGCCAGAGAAGGTGGAAATGTAGGCTTATTTCGCTCGACAGGAGAAGTTCGCTCAGGCTTAGTTGAAGAAATATTAACTCAAATACCAACAGAAAGAATTATTTGGGAAGCCCCTCAAAAAGCACAGCAAGTATGGTTTATCAAACTTTGCGGAAGCAATGTAAACTTAGGAAATATTGCTCCTAATGAAATAATACCACTCGAAACCATCAGACTAGGCTTAAGAGGCGATACTTTTCATGATTTTTTAAAATAAAGCCCCCAACCCCCGAAGGGGGCTTTTTCACTATATGAAGAAATACGGTCTTTTGGGTAAAACCTTAACCCACTCATTCTCCAAAAAATATTTTACAGAAAAATTCGAATATCTCGGATTGAAGAATCATGTATTCGAGTTATTCGAAATTCCAATTATTGAGGATTTTCCTAAGTTAGTTGCCGATAAATCGCCATTGGGTGGCATGAATATCACTATCCCTTACAAAGAACAAATCATTCCTTATTTACACGGTTTAGACAACTCGGCAGAAAGCGTGGGAGCTGTAAATGTGATTAAATTTACTGATGATGGCAAAATGATTGGCTACAATTCAGATTATTATGGTTTTAAGCAATCGCTACTCAAAACATTAAATTCATTCCTATTGCCAAACCCCAAAAATGCACTCATTTTGGGTACAGGCGGGGCTTCAAAGGCTGTGATGGCAGCATTGAAAGATTTGGGAGTTGCCTATAAAGTAGTATCGAGAGAGAGAAGTAAAGGAGACCTTACTTACAAAGATTTAGATGAAAATAAGATACAAAAGGCTACACTTATCGTCAATTCATCACCAGTAGGTACATTTCCAAATACAGATGAATTTCCAAACATTCCCTACCAATTTTTATCAGAAAACCACTTGCTTTTCGATTTGGTATACAATCCGGAGCTCACTTGTTTTATGAAAAAGGGGCAACAATTCAACGCCAAAAGCAAAAATGGACTAGAAATGCTGCACCTGCAAGCTGAAAAAGCGTGGGAGATATGGAATAGTTGAGGAATTAAAAAATTATCAATTACTTTCGAAAAGACAATCATTATACACCTAGGTTTTTTGTTTTGCATTTCTAACCTACCTTTGCCAAATGATTGATTACAAACATTTTGAATTGAAAAACGGCTTGCGTGTGTATGTACACGAGGATAAAACTACTCCGTTAGCTGCCGTAAATATATTGTACAACGTGGGTTCGAGAGATGAAAGCCCAGACAAAACAGGATTTGCTCACCTTTTCGAACATTTAATGTTTGGAGGCTCTACCAACATTCCTTCTTACGATACACCGTTGCAAATGGTGGGTGGCGAGAACAATGCCTTCACTTCGCCCGACATTACTAACTATTATATCACCCTTCCTTCGCAAAATATCGAAACGGCTTTCTGGCTGGAGAGCGATCGAATGATGGGTTTATCGTTTGAGCCAAAAGTACTGGAAGTACAAAGAAAAGTAGTAATAGAAGAGTTCAAACAACGCTACTTAAATCAGCCGTATGGAGACGCATGGCTTAAATTACGACCATTGGCATATAAAACGCATCCTTACCAATGGGCTACCATTGGGAAAAATATTTCTCACATTGAGGAAGCCACAATGGATGATGTAAAAAACTTTTTCTACAAACATTATTTGCCAAATAATGCCATAATGGTAGTGGGGGGCAACGTTTCGTTGCCACAAATAGAACAACTTTCAGAAAAATGGTTCGGACCTATCGCTAGAGGCAACCAACCATTGCGCAACTTGCCAGTAGAGCCTTTACAGCTCCAAAAACGAATATTGAAGTACCACGCCAAGGTACCGTTGAATGCTATTTACAAAACCTGGCATATTCCAGCTCGAATGAGTGAAAATTATTATGCTATTGACTTACTGAGCGATATTTTGGGGCGAGGACAATCAAGTAGGTTATACCAATCTCTTGTAAAAGAAAAGAAAATATTTAACTCGGTCAATTCCTACATTACAGGCTCTATAGATGCAGGACTATTTGTAGTAGAAGGAAAATTAAACAACCAATTTAGCTTTGATCAAGCCGAAAATGCGATTAATGAAGAAATCAACCTTCTAATGAACAATTTAAATGAAGAAGAAACTCAAAAAGTAAAAAACCAAGCTGAATCAATGCACGCACTTTCCGAAATGGAGTTGTTACACAGATGTATGAATTTAGCTTTCTCCGCAAATCTTGGCGATGCAGACTTAATGAACAAAGAATCGGCATTGATACAAAAAGTAACCTCTAATCAAATAATAAACGCAGCAAAACAATATCTACAAGAACCAAATAGCTCAGTACTTTATTATGAAAAAGGATAAATATAAACATATCTAATATTCAGCTAACAAAAAAATAAAAAGAGAGCATCAGAATATAAATATAAAGTATCAAAACATATAAAAGTACAGCCAAATAATACTTTTCATCTATAAGTAAATATCTAAAAATAACAAAATAATAGTTTCAGAGTTACAAAAATAAAAATCATAGTACACAAACGTAGACAAAACACAAAATATAATAATTTACGTCTACCATAAAATAGAAACAATGTACCAAAACAAAGTTTATATCCATAATAAAATAGACACATTATCATATTTTGAGATATTATACTACTATAATTCTTATAGTATTTGTACGAACATATAACTATATATCATTATAAACATATAAAGCTATATTAACATATTTTACATATAAAAAATAGTAATACAATCTAGCAATAATAACTTCAAAAGCATCATTTCAGTGAATATTAGAGTAGGAATGGGTTTTGATACCCACCAGTTAGTTGAAAATAGAGAATTGTGGCTAGGTGGAATAAAAATAAAGCATGATAAAGGCGCATTAGGTCATTCAGATGCAGACGTACTCATTCACGCTATATGCGATGCTCTTTTGGGTGCTTCCAATTTACGTGATATTGGTTTCCATTTCTCGAACCAAGATGCAAAATATAAAAACATTGACAGCAAAATACTTTTAAAAGAAACCTGTAACCTATTAAAAAGCAATAACTGGAAAATCGGAAATATAGATGCTACCTTGGTGCTTGAAGAACCTAAGATTAACCCTCATGTAGAAGATATGAAACAAGTATTAGCCGCTACTATAGAAATAAGTGCAGAAAATATATCAATAAAAGCCACTACAAACGAAACCATGGGCTATGTAGGTAGAAAAGAAGGAATAAATGCTTACGCAGTTTGTCTGATTCATAAAATATAAATACTATACCCATCATTTTAAACTTAATATTTATATGGATGTAAATTTATCACATATAGAAGGCCTTATAGAATTCATTCCTAAAATATTTTACGATGAAAGAGGGTATTTTCTCGAAACATATAGTAAAAAAGCATTCGAATCGCACGGATTGAGCCTCAATTTTATGCAAGACAATCAATCTTTTTCTAAAGCAGGTGTGCTGAGAGGCTTACATTTTCAAAAAGAGCCTTTTGCACAAGGAAAACTAGTGCGAGTAATAAAAGGAAAGTGTATAGATATAGTGGTAGATATTCGTAAAGCATCCAAAACCTTTGGTGAAGTAGCCAGTTTTATATTAGATGATGTGAAACAGAATATGGTATATGTGCCACCTGGTTTCGCCCATGGATTCGCAACTTTCGAAGAAACCATTTTTCATTACAAATGTACAAATGTATATGATAAAGCATCGGAAAGTGGTTTGCTATGGTGCGACCCTACTTTAAATATAGATTGGCAGATTGAAAATGCTAATGTATCTGACAAAGATGCCATTTTACAAACCTTTGAAGACTTTATAAAAAATACTTGATAAAAATGGAATTATTTTCATCTTTATTTAATAAAAAAAGTAGTGAAAATAAACCTACTGTCGCACTAGGCTATACCACAGAGCTGCATAATCATTTATTGCCATCCATAGACGATGGCGTAGGCTCAATTGAAGAATCTTTACAGGCAATAGGTAGTTTGGCCAGCCTAGGAATAAAAAAAATAATTACAACACCCCATATAAAAGCAGATATTTATAATAATACACAAGAAATAATTGGCACTAAACTTGCGGAATTGCAATCGGCTGTGAAGAAAAATAATTTGGAAGTAACTATTGAAGCTGCGGCAGAGTACTATCTTGATGAATCTTTTATGCGACAAGTGAAAGGAGGTGAAAAATTGCTTAGCTTCGGAGACAATTATATATTATTTGAAACTTCTCATGTAGATGAAAGTCATTTTTTCATCGAAACTGTATTTGAACTTCGTATGCAAGGCTACAAACCTATTTTTGCACATCCAGAAAGATACCTTTACGGCTTTAATAACTTTTCTATTTTAGAAAGAATATACGATACTGGTGTTTTCTTCCAATTAAACATCAATTCTTTACAGGGGTACTATGGAAAAGACCAACAGAAGCAAGCTAAAATACTAATTGAGAAAGGAATGGTAGATTTTGTGGGTACCGATGCCCATGGGATGCGTCATATTAACATTCTTGAGAAAAGTATTGCCACAAATGAGTACCAAAAATTAATGGCATCAGGCAAAATAATGAATGACAAGTTGTAGAAAACATTTTAAAAAGATATATAATTTTAAAACCATTGCAATTAAATACTATATTCTAATATATTTATTTACTTTAAATTAAATTCTTTGTAGCCCTCAAGGAATTTATAACATAAAACCATACTAATCCCTTAGGGTAGGGAATTTTATACCATGAAGCTGCTCGAAAACAAAGTTGCCCTCATCACAGGTGCATCAAAAGGAATAGGAAATGCAATTGCCCATGTATTTTCACAACACGGAGCCCAAGTTGCTTTTACTTATCTATCAAGTATAGAAAAAGGCGAAGCGTTAGAAGCCGAACTTTTAAAATATGGCACAAAAGCCAAGGGATATCGCTCCGATGCTTCCGATTTTAAGGCTGCTGAAGAGCTGGTGAACACAATTGTAGGCGATTTTGGCAAGTTAGATATAGTAATCAACAATGCCGGCATTACTAAAGATGGTCTGCTGATGCGAATGAGTGAAGAGCAGTGGGACGAAGTGATTCGTGTGAACCTAAAATCAGTTTTTAACATCACCAAAGCCGCCACCAAGGTAATGATGAAGCAACGGAAGGGCTCAATAATAAATATGAGCTCGGTAGTAGGCTTAAAAGGCAACGGAGGTCAAGCAAATTATGCCGCTTCGAAAGCTGGAATTGTAGGATTTAGTAAATCAGTAGCCCTGGAATTAGGTTCACGAAACATTCGTTGCAATGTGGTAGCACCTGGCTTTATAGAAACAGAAATGACCGAAGTACTCGACCCAAAAGTGAAAGAAGAGTGGAGCAACGCCATACCTTTGAAGCGGGCGGGTCAAGCGAAAGATGTGGCCGAAGCTTGTGTGTTTCTGGGTTCTGATATGAGCAGCTATATTACCGGGCAGGTACTTCAAGTAGATGGCGGCATGCTTACTTAAATTATTTTAGGTTAGCCCAAAGTCTTTTAGAATTAAAAAATGATTGTTTAGCTCATAATTTTATACATTTGAAATACTAAATCCAACTATATTATGTATCAAATACTCTTATACGCCCACTCATACGCCAGATGGTTTGTGTTAATTACGCTATTGTATGCCATTTTTAAATCGTTGAATGGCGTAATTTACAAGCGACCCTTCGAAAAACAAGATAAAATGGCTGCATTAATGGGTCTTGTATTCACCCACATCCAATTTTTGGGCGGAATTATTTTATATTTTCAAAGTGCCGTAGCGAAAGCATTTTTAGACAATCCGAAAGCAGGAATGAAGATTGCCACCTTACGATTTTGGGGAATGGAACACGTAGCCACCATGACAATTGCCGTAATACTCATCACCATTGGCTATAGCATTGCTAAACGAAGGGAAGAAAGTGAAAAAAAATTCCAATATATACTGGTGTTTTATGGTTTGGGATTGCTGCTGATATTATCTGCCATTCCTTGGTCGGGAATAAATGTCAGGCCACTTTTCAGATACTAACTTTCAAAAAAAGCCATTCCGCAAAGAATGGCTTTTTTTATTGGGTAAAATAGGAAAGAAAAAAGCTGTTGTGTCATTTTCATTCAACATTTATTAACATCTAGAGAATTAACAATTACATAACAATATATTCATCATTGTTTCATAGAGTCGGCTTACTTTTATTTTTTATTTATTAACCAAACTCAAGTATAATGAAAAAACTATTCTTTTTAATGATGTCTCTTTTAATAGGAGCATCTACTTTTGCCCAGTTAAACACGGGCGATATTGCCTTTGTGGGCTTCAATGCCGATGGCAATGATGATTTTAGTATTGTTACATTTGTAGATATTGCCCCAAACACAACACTTTTTTTTAGTGACAATGAACTGACTAGTGATGGAGTAAATCTTGGTTTTAATACGGGTGAAAATCATTTTTCATGGAATTCTGGATCAAATACTATTTCTAGGGGTACAGTAATTGTATTTTCTTATATAAATACTTTAGTAGCTGCAGAATTAAAAACAAATTTTGGTTCAGTTACCACTATTTTTGGCCCGAATGCAGGTTTAAGTGGTAGTGATGAAGCATTATTTATTTATACCGGAAGCTATAATGCCCCTACAAAGTTTATATCAGCCTTCGGAACAGACAATGAAATGACTGCTTTTGGTACATTAGCAGGGACAAATTTGGTTCTGGGCACAAGTGCTTTCACAACTGTTGCTTTTGATGCAGATGCTGATATTGCCGAATATATAGGATCAAGAGATAATTTCACTACGCCAGGTTTCTTGACAAATATACTCTACAACGCTTCTAATTGGATTACTCAAGATGCAAGTGGCGACCAAAGTATAGATTTGACTTTTCCTGACGTTCCATTTTCTCTCCAACCTTTCACTCCAGGAAATGATGATTTGCTCCCCACTTTGGTTAATTATGTAATTGCTTCAAATAAAATGGAGGCAACATTTACATTTAATGAACCACTTAATTCAATTACTGCTGTAAATCTTTCAAACTATACAGTAGCTGGATTAATACCATCTAATGCGGTAATTTCTCCAAATAGCAGAATTGTTTCCCTTACGCTTGCTGGTGTTTTACCAGGCGGTAACCGTGTTGTTTCAATTTTAGGTATAGGTGATGTGGCGGGAAATTATTATATCAGTCCTTTGGTATTGAATATATTCGTTCCAGACCCTACTTTTTCATTTGCCAGAATATCATCAATTGCAGGTGAAGCTTTGGGCGTTGTGAATTTGAATATTTCAATTTTTGCACCTTTTTCTACGCCCATGTTGGCTACCCTTACCTTATCGGGTATGTCAACTGTGGATGCCAATGATATTTCATTTCCAATTTCTATCACCATTCCCGGTAATACAACCAGCTTTATGGTTCCAGTTACCATTACAAATGACGCTTTGATAGAATCTGATGAAGTTGCCATTTTCAAATTTGCTTCTGTTGCTCAGGGTTCTATTGCTAGTGGAGCTGCGGGTTACCATGCTTTATATATTAAAGACGATGATAGTTATAATGTTGTACCTAGCAATCAAATTACTTTAAATTATTTAAAAAGTTTCAACACTTCATTGGCCGGCACTGGTGCCAATTCAGCTGAAATAACTGCTTATGATAAAGATTCTAAAAGATTGTTTACAGTCAATTCATTGGCCAATAGAATAGATATTTTTGATTTGTCGAATCCGTCTGCTCCTGTTTCCCTTTTTGGTGTAAACCTATCTAGCCTTACCGCCTCTTTTGGTGGTATAAGCTTGGGCATAAATAGCGTAGCCTTTAAAAATGGGGTACTTGCTACAGCTTTTGAGAACACTACCGATGGCAATGCCAATGGATTTATTGGTTTCTTCAATGCCAATGGACAATTTTTAAATTATGCTAATGCAGGGGTTTTGCCTGACATGGTTACATTCAGCCCCGATGGAAAATATTGCTTATCAGCCAATGAAGGCCAGCCCAATGTTGGCTATACCGCAGATGGAGAAGGCTCTGTAACCATTGTAGATATGGCTAACCTGACCACTGCCAGCCCTTTAACGGTTCGTCAGATTACTTTAGGAGCGTTGAATTCGCAATATGCAACCCTCAAATCTCAAGGAGTACGTTTGTTTGGCACAGTTTCGGGTGTGCTTTCTACTGTAGCTCAAGATTTAGAGCCTGAATACATTACTCTCTCAAGTGATAGCAAGACAGCTTATGTTTCGCTTCAAGAAAACAATGCTTTAGCCATTATTGATGTGGTAGCAGGTACAATTACCGGCATAAAATCATTGGGATTAAAAGATTATTCTGCTACAAGAGCTGGGATTGATGCCTCAAGAAGAGATATCAATGGTGATGGAGTTGTCAATATCAATGATGTAGTACTTACCAACTGGAAAGGTCTGAAAGGAATGTATATGCCAGATGCCATAGCTTCTGCAAATATCGGAGGAAATACATTTATATTTTCTGCCAACGAGGGAGATGCAAGAGCCGATTATGGTTCGGCTTTCAATGAAGAAAGTAACGTAACTACAAATTCCTTGTCTGGAATCAATTTTTCTGACCTTGCTGCACTGAGAAGTGATAGGTTACTAGGCGATATGAACATCACTAAAGCTTCTGGCGACAATGAAGGAGATGGAATATTTGAAGAAATTCACACGTTTGGGACTCGTTCATTTACCATTTGGGACGCTGCTGGGAATAAAGTGTGGGACAGTGGCGATGATTTTGAACGCATCACTTCTACCAGTACTTTCAACAACTATTTCAATGCAAGCAACGGATCAAGTGCCACAGTAAAAGGTCGCTCCAATTCCAAAGGCCCTGAAGCTGAAGGAATTACAGTAGCTAATATTGCGAATGAATATTTTGCCTTTATTTCTTTAGAAAGAATGGGCGGGGTAATGGTTTATAATGTCACCAATCCAATCGCACCCGTATTTGTAACCTATACCAACAGCCGGGCCAATGGCGACTTAGGTCCCGAAGGTTTATTGTACATTCCTTCTGCCGAAAGCCCAACTGGCAAATCATTATTGATAATGTCGAATGAAATTAGTAGCACATTTACCGTGTATGAAGTAACTGTTTCAGGTGCATTATTGCAAAACCCAACAGCTGCTTTCAATAATTTTACTTTAACTATAGGAGGTGCCTCTGCCAATTTATCCAACTTGTTGGTAACTAATTCAAGCGGTATAAAAGTATTTTCTGTGTTAGGAACAGCTGCTTCGCTTTCAGGAAATACTTTGACACCAGTTAATGCAGGTCAGGTTACTGTGTTAGGTTTTGTAAATGCATCTACAGAATTTAATTCTACATTAGTTTCAAGTATTGTGACCGTTGTAACTACACCTGCTGTGAACCCTACTATTTCGTTTAGCTCAGCTACTTTAACCGTAGGCGGTGCAGGTATTGATTTGTCTGTACTATTAACTACCAATTCTACAGGTGCCAAATCGTTTAGCATATTGAGCGGAACCGCTGCTGCTCTTGCTGGAAATACATTGTCGCCAGTAAGTGCTGGATCTGTAACTGTGACAGGAAGTGTGGCTGCTGCCTCAGGATTTAATGCAGGTTCTGCAAATGCAGTGTTTACAGTAGTAACAGTTCCAGGAGTAGTTTGCCCAACTATTGCATCAGAAACGGTCAATCTTAATTTGACTGTTGGCGGTAGCTATTTGATATCAAGTGCCATCAATGGCACTCCTACTATTTCAGGTTCGATATCAATTAGTGGAAATACCATTACAGCAGTTGCTCTAGGACAGGCTACTGTTATTGCCCTCACAGGTGGTGTTTGTCCTTACGATTTGATAATCAATATCACCGTATCGGGTACCTCTTCCATCACTGCCGGTGCTGACAACGATTTTGCAATCTACCCCAATCCAATAAAAGATGGGGTGCTGTACTTTACTAAAATATTGACTGGTAGCGTATTGAATAGCTCGGGAATTGAAGTTAAAGCTTTCGAAAAGACGTCAAAAATAGATGTTGCAGACCTTCCTAAAGGACTTTACTTATTAAAAACTGAAGGTAAAGGGTACCAAAAGTTTGTTGTAGAATAATTTCAGAATTGAAAATTTTAAAAAGCCAGGCTAATTACCTGGCTTTTTTTGTGTATTTCAGTAAAAGTGGGTTGTGAACCTAAAATCATCAGATTGCCAATAATTGTATCGATAAGCAATTTTTTCCTTCTTTTAAGTTTATATAAGGTTACTACATATCAGTATTATAACTATCAAATGTATTGCCTTGATTTACATCTCCGGTTTCGAACCCTTTTTTAAACCAAAACATTCTTTGCTTTGAAGTGCCATGTGTGAAAGCATCAGGCACTATATAACCTTGGCTTTGTTTTTGCAACCGATCATCGCCTATGGCATTGGCAGCTGTGAGTGCTTCTTCAATATCACCCGACTCAAGTATATTCTTCATTTCTTGAGCATGATGCGCCCAAACACCCGCATAAAAATCTGCTTGTAACTCAAGCTTTACAGAAATCGCATTTATTTCAGCTTCGCTCTTTCCTTCTTGCAAGCCTTTTACTTTTTCCATTGTGCCAAGTAGATTTTGGATGTGGTGGCCTACTTCATGCGCTACCACATACGCCATTGCGAAATCGCCTGGAGCTTGGAATCGACTTTGCAAATCATCGTAAAAACTTAAGTCAATGTAAAGTTTGCCATCAAGTGGGCAATAAAAAGGCCCAGAAGCTACATTTGCATTCCCACACCCTGACTCTACACTTTGAGTAAACAACACCAATTTTGGCTTAGCGTATGATTCATTAAATTGAGATTGAAAAATTTGATCCCAGACATCTTCCGTGTCCTTCAACACTACTGATACAAATTTAGCTTGATTATCCTCTTCTGGGGTGGTGCTGGTAGCTACTTGCTGCTCCTGCTGAGTGTTAGTAACGTTTGATAAATATTGGAGGGGGTTAACTCCAAAAAGCATTGAAATGACAACCATGATGATTGTGCCAATTCCCCCGCCAATGGCCAAAGTGCCTCCGCCAAATCCCCGTCTGTCTTCGACATTTCCACTACCTTCTCTACCAAACCAGCGCATATCTTAATTGATTTTAAAGTGAATGAATAAATAAAGGGCTTAAAAATCGTGCCATTCGTTACTGCATGAATGAATTGACATATTTCAAAAAACTTTTTGTTATAGGTACTTGTATTACCGTTATTATAGGCACGATTATATACTTTAGAATGTCCATTCCGCAAAGAATGGCTTTTATTGAATCATTTTGCTTATTATTAAGTTTCAATAGCATCACTTGCTACTTTACTAATTTGCTATAATACAAAAACATCATGAAAGGCTATCGCTTCGAAGAATTTAGTGCCCAAGAAGGCAAATCTCCATTTGAAAAGTTGCTGGATATATTCCTGCAAATGATGAACATTACCTCTGGTAACGTAGCCGAAACACTCGACTGGATGAACGACCTCGATCGCCAATATAAATTAACTACAGATGACTATGGTATGGGCGACTTTATTGAAGACCTAAAACGTAACGGATACATAAATGAAGGTGAAAATGGCGACCTGCAAATGACTTCAAAAAGCGAGCAGCAAATCAGAAAAAAATCGCTAGAAGATGTGTTTGGCAAAATAAAAAAGTCGAAACAAGGCAACCATAAAACACCATACACTGGCATAGGTGATGAAACCAGTGCTGATGTGCGAAGCTTTCAGTTTGGTGATGCTATGGATCAGATTTCAATGACTGAATCGATAAAAAATGCCCAAGTAAACCACGGTATCAATGAATTTAGCTTAGCGGAAGGCGACTTGGAAATAATGGAAAAAGAGCAGAAATCACAGACTTCTACCGTGTTGATGATTGATATTTCTCACTCTATGATTCTTTATGGCGAAGACCGCATCACACCTGCAAAAAAAGTAGCTATGGCTTTGGCAGAAATGATAAAGATACAATATCCCAAAGATACTTTAGATATTGTAGTGTTTGGAGACGATGCTTGGCAGGTAAAAGTGAAAGATTTGCCGTATTTGCAAGTTGGGCCGTTTCACACCAATACGGTGGCTGGTTTGGAACTTTCGATGGAGCTACTTCGCAGGCGGAAAAACAAAAACAAGCAAATATTTATGATTACCGATGGTAAACCCACTTGCCTGAAAGAAGGAATCAATTATTACAAAAACAGTTGGGG
>Ga0163149_10004133_pt1 | contig 16089 bp, 13 predicted proteins | sample OliLakLV19MP5G1_FD_148604 | JGI IMG/M metagenome (GOLD analysis project Ga0163149, IMG submission 148604) | Freshwater microbial mat bacterial communities from Lake Vanda, McMurdo Dry Valleys, Antarctica - Oligotrophic Lake LV.19.MP5.G1 | ecosystem: Environmental > Aquatic > Freshwater > Lake >...
CAAAAGCAGCAACCAGAAAAAGAAGGTCAAGACGAGAGCAGTGAAGCGCCCAAGTCGATGCACGACGCCAAAGATTGGCAATACATACGAGTTCCTGGATTGGGCTTTCTACCCGGCTTGGTGTGTCCACATCATGACAAAATTCAAAGTAACGGGGTCCTTCGTGCCACCGACTTTGATGCCATGTTACAACGACATGCTTCCGAACTTGGCATTGGCATTGACCATTGGGCGGCGCTCCAAGTGGACGGAGATTCCTTTCAGGTCGTTTCGTTGGAGGACAAGGAAGGATCCGTGTTGCCGAATGGAGAGTTTTCTCCTACCCGGCAAGGAAAACCGGGGATTTGGATCAAAAGGGTGAATGCTCAAACGGGACAAGTCGAATCCAAGTTGTGTCCTCCGAGTGGAAAATTGAGTGACTTGTTGCAACACCCGGCAGAAATGATCCCCGATGCCCGTGTAGAGGAATGTCGAACATCCAACCCTGCTAGCTAGTTTTCTGGAGAACAACAACACTCCACGCGTTCTCGGCAAGGCCAAAAAAGCAAAAGACGTGGACCGCATTTTCATAAACATAGAAGCACTATTATTACGATGAATCAACAATACATTGATTCAACATATTCTTCAACATGACTGGTGAATGTTGCAAGCTCCAGCCCGTGGCTAATCGTTCATCATTTGGCTATCAAGTGCATCATAGATCAGTAAAACAAAAAATAAATGAGGTGTTAAACTTGCAGTCTGGTCATTTCTACAATCCCACGCCGTTCATTTCATGGTATCCTTGGAACACAAATCACATCTAATGTCCTTCTACATTACGCAAAATCTTTAATCCTTCACTAAGAATAGCACATGATACCCAGGAAGTTGTTCCCCTCGACCAGGATACAAACGACACCAATCCTGTGGCTGGATGTGTTGGTCCACACTCCAACCAAATTCCATGGCCTTGGTTAAAATTTGGTCAATGGGTACCAAGTCGTCATAGGGCAATCGGACGCCAAGACTCTCCCAAAAGTCATTCATGGCCGGCTCCGCAACGGTCACGGCCATGCGAGATCCCGACACGGACGCGGCGGCTGTTTCTTGCAACACTTTGGTGTGTTGATGGGGCTTGAGATACGCAAACAGTCCTTCGGCGATCCAATCCGTGGGAGTTTCCAAACAAAATCCGTGCTTTTGTAAACACTCCCTCAAATTGGTCGCGGGACATGCCAAATCCACGGACACATCCACCACGGGCAGACGAGGTTCATATCCGGAAGCTTCCAATACGGATCGTTTAATGGTTAACAATTGCAAATCGGAATCGACTTCCCACCATGCATGTACGTGATGATGTATATCCTCTATGCGATATGGCCGACAGCACATGCCAGCTCCCAAGTTGACCAACTGGCGACGAGTATTCTTGTTGGATGTAGTAGTTGCCCCAGTAATGTCTGCCGTTTTCTCCGTGTTGATTTGAGTGGTGGTCAACCAATCATCCATGGCGCGGGTTCGGACGGCCATGCATTCGATCCCATAGGGTCGAATGGGACTCTGGTCATAATCTTGACGTTGAGAGGGCGACAACAAGACATCCAATAAAACTTGTGCTGTAGGATCTTGAATCAGGGGTGGATTGTTGGAGTTGCTGGTCTCCAAATGTCTCCAATACGCCGTCAATAACGAAGTTGACTGGACGGGTGTCAATTCATACTTTGTTTGTGCATGTTGTTCCTGAAGATTTTTCTCATGTTTGTTGTGGCGATCTATAGGGTCACTGTCCAACGCATTATTTGAAGACAAATCGCTCATTTTTGCAGTTGTCATTCGAGTTCCGCGATGAACTCGGAGAGGTGACCGGAAAGCGTGGCTCGTGGCGATTATCATCAATGGCAACAGCAACGTCGAGAATGACCCCAGGCAAATGCTCATTCTCTATCCAAAACAGCAATATACGAAATGTGCCTGTCACTTTATGAGAGTTGGGATATCATCCAGAGCACATCTCTTTCTTCCCTGATATATAGCTATTACACCTGATAAGCGGACTTCCAAACCTCCTCCAAGGCTCCATGCGCATGCCTGCCCATTCTCATCGTCGTCATACATTATTCTTCGAACTTCAAAAAATCTTAAACTCGAGAGCCACACACGTTTCAGTTATTCCCGAACTTTCCCATAAGTCACGCATTCAACGTCATCGAGAAGATCTTTAAACCGCTGCATCACGGTCGCCCAGCCATCAACGCCCATGATACCGGAAGAGCCAAATCCAAAGGAAGAAGCAAAGCTTAGCTTCGGGTCTAAATAACCGAAGCAACCTCTGGAATCATTGCTTTGGTGCTTCCTTCACTTGCTCGCCCTTCCTCCCGTAGTAGCTACATACTTTCTCAACCATCAAAGACATCACTACTCTAGTAGCAATATAGATAGCTAGTCACTATTTTAAAAAATCAGTCGATTCTTTTCAATTCATTCAAAACCATCCATACAAATTGACCATGTTTTCTCTTGCTGCTCGAACGGCCACTCGCGCTGGTATTACTAGCCGCCTCCCCGCCGGCGGTGTCGGTGCTGTCCGATACCTCAATTTGCACGAATATCAATCTGCTCAAATCATGAAGGAATCCGGAGTCAATGTTCCCTTTGGTATTCCCGCTACGACGGTGGAAGAAGCCGTCGCGGCGGCCGCAACCATTGGGGACGAAGAAATCGTCATTAAATCTCAAATTTTGGCCGGTGGTCGTGGCTTGGGAAAATTCACCAATGGATTGCAAGGTGGAGTTCACATCATCAAGACGTCGGAAGTCAAGGACTATGCCACCAAAATGTTGGGTGGAACCTTGGTCACCAAACAATCGGGGCCTGCTGGCAAACCCGTCAATACCCTTCTGTTGGCCAAGAAAATGGCCCTCAAGAGAGAATTCTATTTTGCCATCATGATGGACCGTGTCTCCCAAGGACCCATGATTATTGCCTGCAGTGAAGGTGGTACCAGTATTGAAGATTTGGCCGCATCGCATCCCGAAAAGATTATCAAAGTTCCCATTGATATTATTAAGGGCCCCACTGAATCGGACATTGCCAAGGTGTTGGCCGGCTTGGATGTTTCGGGTGACAAGAAACAAGCAGGCGAGCAAGTTCGTGCCCTGTACAATCTCTTTGTGGATCGGGATTGCACCATGGTAGAAGTCAATCCATTGGCCGAAGATGTCGATGGAAATTTGGTGGCGGCCGATGCCAAGATTGGGTTTGATGATAATGCCAGTTTCCGACAGAAAGATATCTACGAGAAACGTGATTACACACAAGAAGATCCACGAGAAGTCGCGGCCAGTAAATGGGATTTGAATTACATTGGCCTCGACGGTAACATTGGATGTATGGTCAACGGTGCCGGTTTGGCCATGTCCACCATGGATATCATTTCCCTTCGTGGAGGATCTCCTGCCAACTTTTTGGATGTTGGTGGAAGCGCCAATACGGATCAGATCAAGGCAGCCTTTGAAATTATTACGGCAGATCCTTCCGTCAAGGCTATTTTGGTCAACATCTTTGGTGGAATTATGAAATGTGATATTATTGCCGAAGGTATTATTAAGGCTTGCAATGATTTGCATCTTCATGTACCCGTGATTGTCCGTTTGGAAGGAACCAATGTCGAACTGGGCAAGAAACTCTTGAAAGACAGTGGTTTGGCACTTATTGCGGCCGATGATTTGGATGATGCAGCCCAAAAGGCTGTCGCTGCCATTGCCTAAAAGAGTGAAGTGTTTTTGAATGGAAATATAATTATTGTAATGAAGTTGATGGAATTGAATGGCAGATACAAAAAATCTTAATTACATAATATAGTGGGTAATTTCAACTTTTCTCTCCTTTCTTTAATACTACCCGTGTGATTGATAGTGGAAAAAAATCATATTTTAATTGCAGATATTGTAGTGTGTTTTATGTATGGTATATAGGACTTGCACACGTCTTCTGCCTCGTCAATTTGAAATCAAGAGATGTACATTAATTTTGGAAATGTTCTTGGTGCCATTCATTGCACATGCAAATAAATAAACTCATCTTTGAACCTGCTCTACCCTACCCTGCAGCTGTTATTAATTTAGTAACAGTGATCACAAACCTGGGGTACTACTGTACTAGCTAGTACGACGTAATAGTCTAGTAAGTACGTCGTAGTGGCCCAAAAGTAATGTGACGGTGCATAATGTTAACTTCGAGCTACTGTGCGCTCGGAGGATCTTCCGAGCGAACCGAGAAGACTTCTCAAGCTGAACATTTACTTAAGGGTCATGCGTCTTTTTTTCTAAATTTGCCCACGCAGTTGCTCTACAGTACAGGACGGAAGTTACTAACTTGTACCGTGCTGGATTGTTGCGTGGGCAGAATTCCTCGAAAGCAAAGATCGATGGGTTAATTATCTGATTATTGTACTGCTACTACAATGTACCACCGGCAAAAGTTGCCAGCAAGCTAACGGAATGGATAGTTAGATCGATAGATAGCACACAAGAAGGCATGGCATAAATTGCGAAAACAAACTTTTGCCGTGCTTGCTTTTACCTCTTGTCCTTTTCTCCAACAAGGCACAAGGCACAATCTTTTTTCTCTTGTCGGCAATTTTGTATTTTACGTTTCGCTTTTGTATCTCAAAGAAAGAAATCTGTATACATCATGATGAACGGAAAACTCCATTTTCGCAACAGTAGCATGCTTCCCAAGCTACTGGTCTTGGTGTGGCTCGCAGCGGCAGCTGTGGATGCCTTTGCGCCGAAAAGTCGGCCTCTTGTCATTGGTTATCAGAACAACAAGAAGAAGGAAGCATTCAAAGCCCCTCTACCAGCGACACCAGCTCGTGACGTGGAGGACATCCACCCCAGTGCCAAAGCAGCCGCCCCCAGTTGGAAGCGACAGCTTTTAACCTCCCTTCAAAATTTCTTTTGGCCAGGAGCCCAAGCCGATCCCTCCGTGATGGAGCCCTTGCCTCCTGGTTCCTTGGGATGTCCCTTTTTTGGGTCCGATGGTTTCTTGTCGGGCAATAAAATCGACGGTCCAGGATGTTTTTTCAAACTCAACTCCGAGGCGGAAGGTCATCCGTCGATTACCAAATTTTATTTCATGGGAGGCCCCGTGGCAAGTGTGTCCGGCGCCAAACTCCATCAGCAATTGAGTTCCATGGAATTTACACACACCGAAGCCCTCAGTCCGACGTATAATGACGGGAGTGATGATCACGATGTCGAAGATACTGCGAATGCAGTCCAGAAACCATCTGTATTTGGCAATGATAATTTAATGTTTGAACGCAGCAAAGATCAACACGCATTTTTGAGACGTTTGGTCGGCAAAGGATTTACTGCCACGGCCATGTCCAAAAGCTTTCCCAAGCTTCTCGAAATGTCCTTACAAAGAATGACAACTCTACTCTCGTCACGTGAGAGCGACACAATTGCGGCCACCATGGAAATGGTCACCTCCGAATATACCATGGATATTACTCAGAAACAGATCCTTGGGTTGGAACTCCCATCTCACGAAATACCACTCTTTCGGGAGAATATGGCAACCTGGCTTGGAGCTCTTTACTCGCCCGTTGCCAATGCCAACATTCCTTGGATCATTCGACACACACCCGAATACCGAGCGAGACAATACATTGAGGGCAAGGTGAAGAAAAAAATTGATGAACTACTCGAGAGTGGACAGAATGATGGTTCCGTCTTGTCCAACATGGTCTTTGCTGTCGACGAAGAGAACCACCAGAAACTCACGCGCAAACAAATTGTCCAGAATGCACTTTTGCTCATGATTACAGGATCAGAAACCTCGTCGGGAACTCTGACACTCATGATGCTCTTGTTGGGCTTGCACCCCGACGTGTACGAACGGCTCAAGGAAGAACAAAAGGACATACAACAACGCTTGGGTCCTGAATTGACACTGGAACTTCTACAAGAAGAACATGCTCCATACTTGAATGCCGTCATGAAAGAGACGATGCGCATGGGACCCTTGACGGGTGGCTTTCCCAAACGAGCGACGCAAACCATTGTGGTCGACGGCCAACAAATTCCCAAGGGATGGTCCATTTTCAATAATATCCGTCTCACCCACCAACTGGATCCAGTCACACGATTGGACGATGATTCCCACATGGACGTTCATCGCGGCTTTCATCCCGAACGATGGTTGTCTCCCGAAACGACTCCTTCGGATTTTATTCCCTATGGTACCGGACCTCGCTATTGCATTGGAGCTCCTTTGGCAGAACTTCAAATGCAATTATTTTTGGCAACATTAGCCCGCACTGTTGCTTCGTTTGACTTGGCCATGGACTATTCTGGAATGAAACCTGTTGTCTGGAACCCAAGTACGGTGGTCCCACGCCCTTTTGATGGCGTGCAACTCAGCAAGATTGTTCCCTTGTGAGTAAGCGGGTGAGTGAGAAGGAAAAAGATTTTGAAAGGTAGGAAAGAATGTGCTATTCATTTTTAAAATATAAACTAAATACACTACAATGAGAAAGCACTTTTGTTGGAAACATTGGGCATGATGGTTGGTTCTACCAGCTAGCTAGATACAGTACGAATGCTACAGTACTTTGTGCTGGCCCATAGACAGATGAATTCACAAAAGAAAACGAATGATAGGAAGGGCCTTTTAAGTAAACCGTAGACGCACATCTATTCTAAAATTCTTCGACGTTTTTCGATGGACATTTGACGCACATCTTTCCCGAAGTCGAACTTCGGTGCGTTACGAACCCGGTGTCAAAACAATCACATCCCGCAGCTCCTCAACCACAAGAAAACAAACACCATCGTCGACTTTTGACACCCGCGGCCGCAGCAAGAACAACAACCGCCATGGTCGGCAATACTCCCTAAAACAACACGCACTACTACTACTAGCTAGTCATTATAAAAACGGTACTGGCAGCGCGCGTGTCGTCGTGAGAAACGGCCAAGAAACGGACACGATGATGGAGATGGACCAGAAACGTCCGAGAAACGGACACGCTGAAACAAATGGACCAGAAACGGCCAAGAAACGGACACGATGATGCAAATGGATGCAAACCGACCCCTTGCAAATGAACCCTGCAACATCGGACTTCATTATTTGCTCATAAAATCACTATTCGTGTCCATTGCAAACAGAATTACGTTCCTTTCTTCCAAAAACTTTTCTTTCTCTTGCAACAACCATGGTGAAGACATCCTTTCTCAAACTGGCGACGGCGGTCGTCGTCGTCTCCCTTTCGGCGTTGGGAATGGCGACAGCGGCGTCGCATGAATTCGGCTACACTGGCTTTCGTCAAGTGGGACAAACACTCGTTGGCGAACCCTTTGGTCCGCTGCACGACGATAAAAGTCATTTCTTTGAATTTGGGACCGTCGTCAAGTTGTCGGCCGACGGCAAGCGCATGGTGGTGGGCGCTCCCAACAAGGCGGCCTCCAAGGTTGCCGCCGATTCGAACGAAACCAAGGCGAGTGCCGTGTACGTGTACGAGCGCACCGGCGGAAATGACATGATGAGGGCGGAGTGGAAGAAGATCTTTGAAATAGAAGGAGAACTCGACGAAGGCATCGGCGAAAGCCTTGCCTTGGACGACACTGGCAATGTCTTGGCCGTCCGCCGCTTTGACCATTCCGGCCACGATGCGCAAGTCTTTCAATACAGTGCGAAGAGCGGCACTTATGAGTTGATGGGAAACGACATTTCGGCGTGTGATCAAATGTCCTTCGAATGGCGCAGTAAGGGTCTTTCTGTGGTCACCGGAGTTCCCATCGAGGACTCCCGAAAAAACGTACACTCGATTACCTTTGTGACGGTGAGTTGCGAAAAAGCCAACAATGCGACGGGGTCTGTCACAGTCTTTCGTTTTGACGAGACCGCAGATGACTGGAAATTTCATGCCAGCTTTCAAGGAAGGAACGAAGGAGATCTCTTTGGATGGCAAACTTCCATGTTGGCGGATGCCCAACTCAATCATTTCTTTCTCGCTGTTTCGGCTCCCAACTACGACGAGAAGAAGGGACTCATCAAGCTCTATGATATCAATAAAGATGGCCTTTCCTGGACTGGGGACGACCTTCTCGGTGAAACGGAAGGAGAACAATTTGGATTCTCCTTTGACATGACAAAGGGCGTTGACTTTAAGTTTGTGTTTGTGGTCGGAGCTCCGCAATGTGATGGCGATGGACTCAAACGCGGTTGTGTGCGCATGTACAGATGGAGTCGATTGAATTGGCATCCTTTTATTGATCCTCTCTTTGGAAAAGCCGACAATGACCGATTGGGACGCAGTGTGGCAATTTCCAGAAATGGCCTTCGAATGGCAGCGTCCTCCATTCACCACGACAAGCAACGAGGAATGGTCATTATTGCAGAAGTGGACCGACGGGCGGAGTGGTACTATCCCATTGGAGAAATCGTCGGAGACTCTCCTGTGGATCGATGGGGATACTCGGTGTCCTTCAATCAAGTTGGATCCATGATTGCCTCTGGATCGACGCGCGCCAAAGTAGAAGGCTCCAAGAAATCAGTGGGGACCGTTCAAGTCTTTCTCGAAAATTCACCCTTTTGCTCGGAACCCCTCGACATGCCCCGAAAGCAACTCATGGAGGCTCGAACGTTGTGCACCGTCTTTGGAGATGTACCTGATAACCAAGCGGCGTGTACGAAGACCTGGTCGAAAAAGTATTCGGATTACCCTATTTTAGTGAATTGCGTGTGGGTGGAAAGTGTGGCGACATTGGCGCCAACGACTTCGCCCACGGAGGCTCCTACCAAGGTGCCAACCACACAAGCCCCCACGGTACCGGGTGCTACGTATATGCCAACTGCGGCTCCAACCCTACGTCCGACGGAATCTGCAAGCGTCCCTCCAAGCCAACTCCCTTCCGGAGCAACTCCGACCGACAGTGAAGACAACTCAAGTGACAATAATGACGATGATTTCGATTTCAGTGACGGTGATGATTATTTCAGTAAAAGTATCGAGAAAGACTCAAATGACAGCGAGGGCGATGATGAAGACAATGACTGGACGAATATGCTTTGGTTGAATGACGTGGATGCCAACCTGACCAGGTCAGTCTGTGCTATTATTCCCTTTATGTTGGGCATTTGTGTTTACTGTTCCTGCAAGAAAGGCTGTGGCGCGAAACCGGAGGAAGAAGAAGTTTACGAGACAGAGGTCAAGGCCAAGCAACACAAGGTCAAGGCCAAGCAGCAACCCAAGGTCGACGACGTGCCATCAATTACGGATATTATCGCGGATATCGAAACTGGAAATCCAAATGTCGTCATGCCAACTGGACGTACAAATGTGCCAACGGACATCGAGTCTGGACGTAAAAAGAAAAAAGAAACTGTCGAGCAATACCGTGGAGAAATTACATACCCTTCGATTGAGGTTACGGAGAAATACTTTTAATTCAGAATGCAACTGCTACGTTTTGAAAATACATATGGTTGAAAATAGATTCATAAAACAAATTCATAAAATAAATTCATAAAATAAATATCCAAATCAATAATTACCAAATCAATACTACCGTAGCTATCTACTACTAAAGACCACTGGCTCACTAGGTGAAGTGATTGTCCCGACCACTTTCGGAAACGCCGATCCTTTTGTCCACCACTGCCTTGTAAAAACGTAAACCATAGCGGTGGAAGGGCATCGCAGATTCGAAAGTGCTGTTAGTTGTGTAGCGCTCCGTTCGGTGAGGCGGTGCATCCCTACTCGGAATCGTCGTCGCTGTCATCATCGTCGCTATCATCGCTGTCGTCCTTTGGCTTGTCGCCCACGCCATCGCTGTCATCACTGTCATCACTGTCATCTGAATCCTCTTTTTCTTTTTTCATGCTTTTCAACGCTTCCATTTCTTTCTTGTACCTCTCCTTCAAATTCAAGGAAAATGACATTTCGTTAGCACGGATTGACCCATTCGCCACAGCCAATCAAATCCAACACGAAATGATTCAACATAATTCATCTTTCACTGACCTTGTCTTTCTTGTTCAAGTCATCATATTTCTTCCTTTCCTCCGGAGGCAAAGCCTTGAACAATTCACCCATTTTTTTTCCCTGCAACAAAGCGACCGAAACGACAGAAACAGAGTTGTTAGGAGCAGCCGAAATATTTCCTCTTCGTCAACTGGGAAAGAAGCTACGTACCAAATCCCCAAAACTAATATCCATGTTGGCCTGCCTGATTTTCGCCCGATTCTGTTGGGAAAAATACACGAAGGAAGTCGTGGGTTTTTTGGGTCCGTCGTATTTCGGCTTTCCTTTCGGCTCCATTCCCGTTGGTGGCTTGTAGGTCTCCATTTCTTTGGTGTATCGAGTCCTGTCCTCGTTTGCCAAATCTTCGTATTTCTTCTTCTCTTCATCGCTCAACTCTTTGAATTGCTTGGAGACCAACCTTGCCTGCACACATAACACGTTTAGGACGTTTGGTTCATGCCCCGGCAAGTTGACGCCGTTAGACGAGCGGGGAACAAGCGCAAACACAAACAAAGTACAAGATAATCCACTTACGATATCACCAAAAGTAGCCTGGGTAAAAATGAATAAAAAGGGAACAAGTCAGCCACGAAGAATGAGCAACTTGTAATGCAGTATGATATATTTACGTACGTCAGGATTTTGCTCTTTGATGCGGGTGCGATTTGCGTTGGAATAATGAAAGAATGAGGACATAGGTTTCTGCGAAGAGAGGAGAAAATAAAGGGCCCTTTTAGCAAAAACGAATTGCAACACCAACAACGTCGACGTGATAGTCTCAGCACACTATAAGATACCAACCTTCGGGGCGTTAGGATCCTTCTTTGGTTTTTTCTTGGCGCCCCCGTCGCTGTCATCGTCACCTTCTGGAGCAGAGTAATCAGCCATCTCCGATTGGTATCGCTTCTTTTCTTCGGCGGCCTTCTCGTCCCATTTAGCACGCTCCTCCTCTGACAACTCTTTGAATTTCTTGGAAATTTCTTTGGCAATATCGCCACTGATTGTTGTGTGATGATTTGAAACAAGGTAATGCGATGGCAACATAAAGATGAAACGTGTGAGAAGGCATCCAATTCGATTTGGGCACAACAACAGCAAGTGTAAAACCAACTACACGTACAATGCAATACCGGGGTTCTCTTCCTTGACTTGAGCTCGCATGGCATTTGAAAAGAGCAGGTAGGATGACTGGGCACGTTTAGGGGCATTTGGGTCTTTCTTTTTCCCCTTGCTATCAGCTTTCTTGATCTTTTTCTTGGGGGGCTCCTCCCCATCGCTGTCGTCGTCACCGCCTTTAGACCCTTTGCTCTTTTTCTTTTTCGGCGTACCATCAGACTTTTTCTTCTTCTTGCCACCTCCCGTCCGGGCTTCTTCCAAATCCGAATCCAACTCATCGTCAATCTCTGATCCAAGATCTTCATCGTCGATATCGGATTCCTCGCTTCCCAAGTCTTCTTTAATGGCTATTTCGTCAGCTTCTGCGGCGGCTTCATCGTAGTCATCATCTTCCGACTCTTCGTCACCATCGGGATCTGGTCCACCGTAGATTTCATCTTCATTGTAAACGGGAGCTTGTCGCGGCGTATCGACGACCGACCCCACTCCTTCGAGATTTTTGATTTTGATTTTTTTACCACTCAAAAAGTTGTACAGACCGGCATAATCGGATCGGTCAATGCCCATAAAGGTGTACTCCTTGACACCACTTGCAGCAGGTGTGGCACTCGCTTTGAGATTGACACACAAGTCAAAATTCCGTGTGGATCCCTGCCCACCCGCATACCGTTGAAACTCGACACTTTCCACCTCATTGAATCGAATGAGAATGGGTGGTTTGTGAATAAAGACAAATTGCTTTTCGAGTGGATAGAGCAATCCTTCGTTGGCTCGAAGGGCACATTTGACACAAGCTTGTTGATTGGCGTTGGCAAATTTTCCCGGAATAAATACCTTTTTGCGAGCAATGACCTTGAAGGTTTTGGCCACGAGATTGGCTTGGGATCCGCGCATGACGGGTTGAAGTTCTCCGCCGTATTCCTTCTGTAGTTCTTCTTCTCCCAGATTGACCGTAACTTCATCGGGTTCTTTGGTGGCCTGCAAGACGAGGTACTGGTATCGCTGTTGTCCTTGTCGAATGGGTTTGTCGAGTGCAATGACAAAGGCCATGTGTACTTCATCTGGTTTGGGTAGAAGGAAAAGTCGATTGATATCATCGTATTTGATTTTGTAATCATACTTTTGTCCTCGCAATCGCAAGAACCAATCGTACAGTTCAATGGCATATCGTCCACGAGGCGTAAGGAAGGTTCCTTTGGACTGCTCAAATTCGACCAAAATATCCCCTGTTGTTTTACGAATGCTAGCGGTCTGCATAATCTTTTGTTGCATGAGTTCGGCTGGATAGGGAAGGGACTTGTCGTTGGGGTCGACGTCTGGATCCGGAGGCATGTAGAAGCGAATCGCCACTGCAAATAATCACAATGCTTATTTGTTAGGATCGTGCTCTTTACACACAAATGACACACACAACGCAACACAACAATCATGACAATGACACATACCTAATTGATCAGTACCCGCTTCGACCGTGTCGGATTCTGGAAATTGCAATTCAATTTCATTCCGATTGTTGCCTGGCAAAACACACTGCGATACTTCCGTCAAATCGAGAGACATCATTTCTTCTCCTTCTCGTGGTTCAAATTCTTCTCCTTCTTCGTCAGCATCTTCGAGGATGCAATGTCTGAACACAATGTTTTTGCCTGTAATTTTGGTAAGTCCGTATTGCGTCCCCGCCGAAGACATGCCATGCTTGTGCAATTCCAAATCGTACATGTCTTTCAAAGTAGCTTTAATGACATCAAAGTCTTTTACGGGAAATCCATCAAAACGTAACTCGTGTTTCAAGTCACGTTGATAGGGCGTCCCGTCCGGTTTGGCTTTGGTTTGAATTCGTAGATGCCCCGATCGTCCAAAGACGGTCCACAAGGCACTCTTCAAGGCAATGGCCGGAATGGATTTGGTCGTTCCACTCACGTTTTCATCGCGACTGGTCAAGGCGGATTTCCAAACAATAAATTTATTTTCGCAAACAAAGGTCCCCACAGCGTGGCCGTGCAATCCAATGTGTTTCCACATGGCGCCCGACTCTTTGTCGCCATTTTTATTACTCCCGCTCGCTTCACTCGACATGGTTGTTACTACTGTAGTAGATGAATTCAAACTCTGTTCTACTAGCTGCTAGTCGTTGTTTGGTTGTATGTTGCTGTACTAGTAATGATTATAGGGGAGCACAGTTCGCAGTACTAACTACTAATTTTGTTGTCTCAGTCGTCGCCTCACGCTTCGTTCGGGAAAGATAGCCGACAACAACCAATACCATACCAACAGCAATGCTGCGTCTACACGATAAAACACGGCAATCTTTCGCGGCGGCGCCAAATTGATTGCCAATGAGACGAACGCATCGACGTACAGACTAACAAAATTGATTATTTTAGACGCATACTAACGCGAAGCTTGGAACACGAATCGACTGAAAATTCTTCGTTGTTCTCAACGGTTGACCATGGAACTACGACCGGCGACGATGGAAAAGACTGCTTGGATTGGCACTTTATTGTCCTCTCCCCACAAATCATAATAAATGCAACTACTGAGTCTAATAGCACAAGTGCTAGCATTTGTTGCAGGCGTGGTTCTATCCCTCTATTGCTTTCCTCGTACCAGTACTTGTCCGCCACACGTGGAAGAGGAAGTGCCTCTTTGTAGCTTTGATTCGAAGGTTCCTACCGAACGCACTGGCCTGGTCCATACAAAGAACAACACCGGCGACGACGACGACGACAACGACGACGACAGTCACTACTACGACACCATGTCAACATCATCGCAAGAACCCGATTGCTATGGTCAAACCCATCCCGATGAATCGACCATTGACATTCCAGCCAAACTGCAAGAATTTCAAGCGGCCATGGACGCCATTCCCGACGAGAACAAGCAAACTCTGATGCAAGCACAAGCCAAATGTCCGGAACTTTTAACGGACGATTTTAAATTGCAATTTTTGCGGTGTGAAGTCTTTAATGTCGAGGTAAATAATATAAATATGTGTGCTTGTATGTGTTGTGTTTTGTTGTTGGGTGGGTTGTGGCCCTTTTGGTGGAACATTCCTGTATCATTTTAATTTTTGTGTGCTGTGTATGTCGCTTTATTTCCCTCTCCCTGGTTCACTGACTTTATAATTCTCGCTTATCGTCTCTTTTCATTCATAGCTCGCCGCCAAACGCTACGCCAAATATTGGGAAAAACGAAGGGAAATTTATGGCCCCGAAAAGGCATTTCAACCGCTGACCATTGATGGAGCCTTAAAAGACGACACAGAACCCTTGAATATTGATTTTATTCGATTGACGAGAAGCACAGATTCTGCTGGCCGCAATTTAATCTGGTTGGATCCCAGCAAACAAAATCGCGCCAAATATTCCAATGACACCATGGTGAAATGTGTTTGGTATATTTTTCATGCCGCCTTGGAGGATGTGGATACTCAAAAACATGGTCTTATCGTCATGGTCTTTCCGAAAAATGCACATTTTTCCGATTTTAATCGCGAATTGGGGTCGGAAATTACCGCTTCCATCAAGGGATGTTTGCCCGTCCGACTATCGGCCTTTGTCATCAATCATCCACCCTACTTCTTTCGATTTATTTTTCCCATTTTGAAACTGTTCTTGGGAGAACGGCTACGAAAACGAATTCGCGTCAATGCGGGATCGGATGAGCACGTGTTACAGGATTTGGACAAATTGGGAATTCCCAAATCTTCGGTACCGACGGAGCTAGGCGGTGAGGTGGTGCTGGATCACCAAGGATGGTTGAAAGAACGACAAAGTGCAGGAAAATAAAAATTTGAACGACAACAATCAATGGAAAACTACGTATATGTCTGTGTGTCTGTGTATTTGTGCAAGGTTTTATATGTATGCGCAAAGGAGCAACAACATCGACAAACCGAGTGTATCTCTCTACACCCTTGTTTTCGTGTGGGCTCCTGATGCTGCCTCCAATCAATCAACATGAATGAATGGATCGAGGGTCGTTGCGTTTGTTTAAAGTTATAATTGGGTGTCATTGTGAAATTTATTTATGGCTATGTCAACTTCTTGACCTGATCATGGAACTGAACATGAATTGAGTGTTCCATAAGCACAGCTTTTTTCGTTAGCAGGGGAAATTACTGTATTGTCCCAAGATTCGTTGATCTATTGAATATTGGTAGCAGCAACATGTATCTGATAGGCACTCATTCACAAGTAGGGGAGACCGTATCAAGCAAAGTGCACTATGCTATTCTGTCTGCTGGCACTCTTAATAAGTTGTGCCCAGAATACTGATACATAAAATGAACATGCTACAATTAATACTTGTTTATTTATCGAACAAAAAATCGTGGCTAAGACTAAAACCATGCTTTCAGAATGCAGCTATAGTAACCCTGCACTTTGCTAAAAGCTACAGGCCTTTTGAGTTGTTTGTAAATGAAAATTGTAAGCTTAGAATGAACTAAAACTAAATGTAATATTTGAGAGAGGTTCGGCTCAAGATCCCTCGGAGTAATCCTCTCTCTACTGCTTCCACGTGAAGAATTTGCGTGCCAGTTGTAGACTTGTTATTACTTTGATGACAACAATAGCTCATGCTGTACCAAACAGAACAAAACATGTTCTAGTCGCATGTAACGGTCATGCATAGATAGCCATCGTGTTGGTCACATAGGCGTTTGTCTAGTGACGATGGTTCGTAACTCTCCTGAGCAACATTCTTCAGTGGCAGTGAATAATGGGACTAGTTTGGACTAGTCGCGTGACACTGGGGAGCGTCACTTCTGTGGATAAATCTTGGATGAATGAGTCCCGCCTGAGGATGCTCTATGTGCACTACGCTAAAAGCTACAGGCCTTTTGAGTTGTTTGTAAATGAAAATTATAAGCTTTAGAATGAAGCTAAAATGAATGTAATATTTGAGAGAGGTTCAGCTCGAGATCCCTCGGCGTAGTCCTC
>Ga0163149_10004137_pt1 | contig 16086 bp, 22 predicted proteins | sample OliLakLV19MP5G1_FD_148604 | JGI IMG/M metagenome (GOLD analysis project Ga0163149, IMG submission 148604) | Freshwater microbial mat bacterial communities from Lake Vanda, McMurdo Dry Valleys, Antarctica - Oligotrophic Lake LV.19.MP5.G1 | ecosystem: Environmental > Aquatic > Freshwater > Lake >...
CACCTATATAAATATTTCTATATCTAAACTACTAAGAAAAAAACAATCTCGCATTATGGGACAAAAGGTACATGATGTTTTTCCTGAAACCTTTGTTAAGAAATTTCAAGAAAGTTATACAAAGCACATAAGAAATTTAATCAATGTACACAACACTGTGTTTGATTGGAAATTTAATAAAAAATGGTTTTCAATCCATATTTACACCAGAGACAAAACAGTTTCAATATATTTTGATGACATAACTTTACATAAAGAACATGAGAAACAGAAAGATTTTTTTGTGCACGCGGTAAGTCATGAACTAAGAACTCCTATTACAAGCATAAAATTATTTTTGGAAATTATAAGAAGTTCTTTCAAGGAAAGTCTGCCTACAGAAGTTAAGACATATGTAAATAAAGCTGAAAATCAGCTTAATAAAATGACTCTTCTCATAAACTGTTTTCTTGATTTATCTAGAATAGAGCGTCGATCTGAACTTGTTACAGAAAGAAGAAAGGTAAATATCATCTCTATTATTGAAGAATCTCTAGAGATGTTTAAGTTTTCAATAAAGTACACTATTCAGGTTGAGCCGAATATGATTAATTGGGTTTACGTTGATAAGGAAAGGGTTACTCAGGTGTTTGTTAATTTATTTTCAAATGCTGTTAAGTATTCACAAAATAACGATACCCTACTTATTCAATTAAGGTCTGTTGGGGGCATGATAGAAATTGCTGTAACAGATAAAGGTGTCGGTATTGATCGTAAATACCACATTCAGATATTTAAACGCTTTTTTAAGGTTGAAGAAAAGAGTTATGAATCATATCCAGGTTCCGGAATTGGTTTATACCTTTCGTATAAAATAGTTCGTGGTCATTACGGTAAGATGTGGGTAAAGAGTAAAATTGGTGAGGGTTCAACATTCTATTTTACGTTACCTGTGTATAAAAATACTAAAACAGATACAGATTTCATTGATAACGAAGGCTGATATGAAAACAAAAATACTTCTTGTTGACGATAATGTTGATATTCTTGAGGCACTAACTTTTATTTTAGAAGATGTGTCATATGGTGTTATTCCTTCAAAAACTGGCGGTGTGGTTTTTACTGTCCCAAAAGATCAATTACCAGATCTTATAATAATAGATGTATTTTTAGTTGATGAAAATGGAATTGACATTGTGTCACAATTAAAAAAAACACTAGATAGAAATCATATACCTGTAATTGTCATATCATCTAATTCTCAATTTAAAGATGAAGCACTTAATGCTGGTGCAGATGTTTTTTTATCGAAACCCTTTGAAACAGAAATTTTTCTTGACACTATAGAAAAAGTTTTACGCAAAAAAATATTCAGCAAAATCTCATCTTAATGAGTTACGGTGTAGTCTAGAAGTCTTCCTTCGGAATTTTTTAATAAAGAAGTATTAAATGACTTGGGATATGACAATTGTTCTTTCTGCGCGAAAAGGGGACAAAGATAAGTCGGTTCGGGTGATCTGTCTTTCTTTATCATTGTGTAATAACTTATGGAGAAGTGTTACATTAAGGTAAGGAGCGTTATGAACTTTAGTAACAGCGCGAAACGCTTTCTCCAAGCCCTTTTGTTACTGAAAGATTAGTAGTAGAAGAGCGTGAGATTTTCGATGCGGGAACCGATAATCTCTAGTTTCTATCACATGCGAAAATCTGCCTGCTCTAGGAGTAGGCATTTTTTCATGAAAAATTCATATATCAGATGTATACTTACACTACTCCATAAATTATCTATTTTGGTTGCTGAACACTAAGTAAAACATCTTGAATGTAAAAATAATATGAGAATACTAATTGTTGAAGATGATCTTGATATTGCAACTTCTCTTAAAACCATTCTCGAAAGAGCTGGTTATGTAGCTGACTATGTAACAGATGGTGACACGGCATTTCATCGAATAACACTAAGTAAGGATGCATATGATTTGGTAATCCTAGATTTGTCTTTACCAAAAAAAACCGGATCAGAAGTATGTGAACAGACGCGTGAAAAGGGGATTAATGTTCCTATCCTCATTCTTACTGCCCACGTTGATGTGGAAAGTAAGATTGCTGTATTGAACATTGGAGCCGATGATTATATCACCAAACCATTTTCTTCTGATGAGCTTCTAGCTCGTGTACGAGCACTTCTGAGACGGCCAGAAGCTGTTATCCCTACCAAACTTGAGGTTAATGGAATCACGCTCAACTCAGTAACAAGAGATGTGGTGTGTAATGGTAAAAAAGCTGTTTTGACTGTTAAGGAGTTTGCACTTTTAGAACATCTTATGAGGCATCCGAATCAAATTGTAACTAGAGATCAGATTTTAGAGCATCTGTGGGGGTTTGATTTCAATTCTTTCAGTAATATTATTGATGTTCATATTAAAAATCTCCGTAAGAAGTTAACAGTAAAAAAAATACTTGAAACGGTTCGAGGTGTTGGTTACAGGATTTGTGATCCGCTTAAAAAATAGATTGGTATCGTAATAAATAATTACCGTTCATGCAGTCTTCATGTAGAATCTTTAAAATTATGTCCGTCACTCACGGTATAGATAGGGTTAATTATTACTAGTCTAACTAATATTTCTATGGATTCCTATAGCTCGCCGAGTACAAAGCCTTTATATAGAGGTACTCAGGTTGTTTGGTATATCTTTGGTTTATTAGAAATTCTTATTGCATTTCGATTCGTATTAAAATTGTTGGGTGCAAACCCAGTAGCTGGTTTTAGTAGTTTCATTTACAAAGTAACATATCCTTTTGTGGCACCATTTCTAAATGTGTTTAACATTACACAAGTTGAAGGATCTATTTTTGAATGGACAACTCTTTTGGCAATGGTTGTATACTGGCTTATAGCTCTTGGGATTGTGAAGCTTTTTCTTATGGGAAGAAGCGTCTCAACTCCTGAAGCAGCGTCTAAGCTTGAAGAACAAGATTAATGATTAATAATTAATATAAATACATATGTATACTCTTGCAATAATTCTTATTATTTTATGGTTACTCGGACTTATTACTTCTTATACCTTTGGAGGAATTATCCATGTTCTTTTGGTTATTGCGGTTATTGTAGTCCTTCTTCGATTAATAAGAGGGGATAAGTTACTCGGATAATAAAAGAAAATAGTGTAAATAATTTTGGAAACTTTTGATGGAAGTACTCAGTGAAATGCTGTAAATCCAGTTTTTAAAATTATGATAGAGTTTGGGTATGATTTACTTCATCATTAGTTTACTTATAGCAATCGGAGCTGTTATTTTTGCGATTTCAAATTCTCAAATTATAACTATCCAGTTTTTAACGTGGCAATTTGAAGGATCTCTCGCTCTCATCCTTGTTATTGCTTTTGTTGTTGGGGTTATTTTTACACTCACAGCTACTATTCCGTCATATATAAAGTTATTTTTGAAAACATCTCATTTTAAGAAAAAATTATATACTACTGAAGCGGAAAATTCTTTAAAACAAAAAGAGATTGAGAAACGCAAACTTGAAGAAAGGAAACCTGAGGCACAATCTCCACAGGAATAATTTTTTTTATTAAAAATTATCAGAAGATTCCTTCTGGTATACTTCTTGTATGTTTAGTTTCTTATCAAAGATAAAAAGTATATTTTCCCGTAGAGCTTGGAAGGAAAAATATGAGAAATACGAACGACATATTTCTTCCGTAGCTCTCATTTCTGGTTTTATTATAGATACACTAACCCTAAGTCGGATTGACCGTTTTTTTGAAACGTTCGTTTTTTTTGGATATCTTTTTCTTGCTTCAACTGGAATTATTTTGGTGAATCTCGCTGAGCAAAATAGGTTAGGGGAGAAACTTTCAAAGTTCCACACCTTGTTCTTGGTGGTTATTCAGTTTTCTTTCGGAGCGCTCTTTAGTGGGTTTACAGTATTTTATTTCAGAAGTGCGTCACTTACTGCGAGCTGGCCGTTTATCCTTTTTCTTTTAGCACTTCTTGTTGGTAATGAATTTTTTAGAACTCGATATCAAAAGCTAGTTTTTCAAATTAGTATTTTGTTTGTTGCTATTTTTTCACTCTCTATTTTTTATGTACCTATTATCACAAAAACACTTGGTGTCGGGACATTTATTGTGAGCGGTAGTATAAGTCTTGTCATAATCGGCCTTTTTCTTTTTGTGGTCTCTTGTTTTTTACCAAACAGAATTTATGAAAGTAAAAAAACTATAGCAGGAAGTATTTTGGGTATTTTTGTGATTATTAATATATTTTATTTTACTAATATTATTCCTCCTATACCACTTTCTCTTAAAGATGTGGGTGTATTTCACAATGTTTCAAAAAAAATAAGTGGGTATGAGGTGATAGGTGAGGACAGGTCTTGGTATGAGTTTTTGTTTCCTTTTCAGAGAATTTCTTTAATGAAAGAAAAACCGATATATGTTTTGAGTTCAGTTTTTGCTCCGACAAATTTAAATACAAACATTGTTCATAATTGGCAGTACTTTGATGAAGGTATTAAACGCTGGGTAAGTGTAAGTAAAATAGAATTCGCAATTGAAGGAGGGGCTGATGGTGGTTATAGGGGTTATTCTCAGAAAACAAATCTTTTTACTGGGTACTGGAGGGTTGATATTGAAACACCACGGGGACAGGTGATAGGTAGGATTCGTTTTAAGATTGTTGAGGTGAAGGATTTTTTACGTCTAGAAACCAAAAAGTTCTAAATCATAAGTTGTGGATAACCTGTTGACTAATTGGGTATAAGTTATACAATACAAATAGAACGTAGGAAAGGAGTGAGCCCTTGAGGGACATTTCTTTCCTGCACAATGAAAGGACTTATTATGAAACGTTGTTCGGGTTTTGGTCGGAAACCTCGGAAACCCGGTCGTCGTTACTGACTTCTTTTACTTTTTTTGCCTGCCTCTCTATGAGAGGCAGGCTCTTTGTTTCTATACTATGAAAATATTAATTATTTCTATTGGAAAAAAACACGATGACATGATTAGGTCGGGTGTTTTAGAATTTGAAAAAAGACTTTCTAAGGAGATTTCTCTTGAATGGAAAATTATTTCGTCATCGAATATTAAAGATGAGGGTGAAAAAATTTTAAAAGTAGTTCAGGACACTGATGATCTTATTGTTTTAGATCAAAAAGGTAAGACATTCACTACAGAAGGGTTTGCTCATCATATTCAAAATAAATTAAATCAAAGTACAAGGCGATTTGTTTTTGTAATCGGAGGATCATACGGACTAGATCAAAGTATTTTAGATAAAGCATCTTTAGTCTGGTCTTTGTCAGACCTTACATTTCCACATCAATTAGTTCGTCTAATTCTTGTTGAGCAAATATACAGAACATTCTCAGTTTTAAAAGGGGGAAAGTATCATCACGAATAAAAAATCCTTACGGAGGATTTCTTGTTTTGAGAAGTATGCCCCATGAGATAGTAATATTGGTTCAAGTTATTTAATATCCAAGGCTATATTTGTTAGTTTTTACCCACTACATATCTCGATTTTATTATCTAACGGGGTATAATCCATATAATGGAAAAAGAAATTGGTAGAGGGGACAATCTAAGAAGTTTTATTTTTGGTGTCGAAGATAGTTTGGTTTCTACTGTTGGATTGGTGTCGGGAATTGCTTCTGTCGGTGCTCCTAAGGATGTTATTTTACTTACAGGTATTGTTCTTATTTTTGTTGAAGCATTTTCAATGGCGGCCGGCTCTCTTCTTTCGGAAAATTCTGTTCATGAATTTAGGACACAGAAGGAGGTACCTCTTGCACGGTCCTTCTTTTCTTCTTTGATAATGTTTTTCTCTTATTTTATATCTGGATTTATTGTGATAATTCCATATCTTTTATTTAGTATCGCTACCGCTTTTGTTTATTCCATAGTTGTTTCTTTAGTGGCCTTATTTATTTTAGGAATGATCAGTGCGCGCTTTTCAGGTCTTTCTATGTTGAAGAAGGGTCTGACCATGGCTTTAATTGGAGGAACAGCAATCCTTATCGGTGTGTTAGTCGGATCATTTGTGCATAATATATAGTATGAAAAAAATTCTTAATGAATTTAAACAGTTTGCTATACGTGGAAATGTTGTAGATCTCAGTATAGGTATAATTATCGGCGGAGCATTTAACGGTATTGTTCAGTCTTTGGTAAAGGATGTGATAATGCCACCTATCGGATTTCTTCTGGGTAAGATAGATTTTTCTACTCTTTTTATTTCTTTAGGTGGAAATTATAAAACCCTTGCTGAAGCTAAAGAAGCTGGAATTCCAACTATAAATTACGGTTTATTTATAAATGCTCTTATTGTTTTTATTATTACAGCTTTCTCAGTTTTCCTTTTGGTTAAGGTTATTAATCGATTACGAAAACAAGAAGAAAAGAAACCATCTGATCCAACAACTAAAAATTGTCCTTTTTGTTTTTCTCCAATTTCTATAAAGGCGACACGTTGCTCACAGTGTACTTCGCAGTTGTAGGATAGGTAATTGTTACTATATATACATGTTTCTTATTCTTGATTATGTAATTGCAAAGTATCTTTATACACTCACTCTTCCGTATAAGAATTTTGTTATTTTCTTCGCAGAATATTTTCCTTATATTTTTATTACAGCAGTTATATTTCTCTGGCTGTATGTCTTTAAGGTAAGTAAAAATTATCTCGGACTACTTATAGTCACCTCTGTAATTGTTTCGCGTTTTTTAGCATTGCCTATTATTCGGCTGATAGTACAAAGACCAAGGCCGTATTTATTTGATCTTGATATTGAACCGTTAGTTGATGCAACAGGGTACTCCTTTCCATCAGGACACGCCACTGTTTTCTTTGCTTTAGCAACAGCTGTGTATTTATGGAATAAGAAGGTGGGGTTTGTGTTTCTGTTTGGAGCTCTACTTATTGCACTTGGTAGAGTTTTTGCTGGTGTGCACTATCCATTAGATGTTTTTGTTGGTGCTTTATTAGGAATTACTGTAACCTTTTTTATATCGAAGTTTGTTTCACCTAAATCTTAAATATATGGAGAAAGCCATATTTGCCGCTGGGTGCTTTTAGGAATTGGAGTTGGGTTCGTAGTCTCAAGGTACATTTTAAAATCATAGGTATTCTTATAGAAATTTGTTATAGTCCCTTTTGGCTAGTCCTTTCACAACTTAAGGAGAATTCACACGATGGATATTTCTGCGACCAATGTTCAGAGTATACTCATTCGGCATAGCGTTCCTTTAGATCGCTGGGGCAAAGGAGCTACAAAGCCATTCGAACTTTTAATGAGAGAGCTTGAAGATGGAGAGGCAGTTCTTATAGAAACTTATGGAGGGAAACTCTACCGGCTTATAGGAGTAGTGAGGGTTAGAGTAGAGTGCAAGCGTGGAAAATTACTTCGGTATCTTGTTGAGGTAGAGCAAAGGTTTGCAAACGGGAGTGTTAGACAACGAGGAATACCTCACGTGGCCGGAAAAATCTTATTTACCGAATCACCTGAGGCAGCAGCTCTTCGAGAGCTTAAGGAAGAAATCGGACTTGTTGAAGCTGAGGTGATCCGGCTGAGGAATTTTCAGACGGATGAGAAGTCCATGTCGTTTCCAGGTCTCCACACACTTTATGTGAACTACGAATTTCTATGTTCTGTACCAGCTGATTTCTATCAACCTGAAGGTTATAGTTCTGTTTCGAACGGTACTGAAACTACTTTTAGGTGGGCTGAGGAAAAGGATGAACATGAGCCTAGCGACCCTTAGGGGTCGCTTTTTTATAGCCTGTTTTTTACAATAAGATATAATTCTTATATACGAGAAGGTAAGAGTGTTTCTGTTTTTATTAAAAATTTAGATAGTTATTATGGATAACAAAAAGGAAGTCGCTATATTTGCCGCTGGGTGCTTTTGGGCTAAAACACATTTTTGCAAAGCAAAAATTGTTTGCCCAAGCATTACTTATCAATGTAAGTATTAATTTTTATGAACCAAACTACTAAAGAAAAAGCTATATTTGCCGCAGGTTGCTTCTGGGGTGTTGAATCAGCTTTCAGGAAAATTCCTGGAGTTCTTGATGCTGTTGTTGGATACACAGGAGGACATATTAAAAATCCAAGCTATGAACAAGTGTGTGGCGGAGGAACAGGACATGTAGAGGCAATTGAAGTTAGTTTTGATCCAGATAAAGTTTCGTACACAGAGCTCGTATCAGCTTTTTGGAATTTGCATGACCCGACACAATGGAATAGACAAGGTCCTGATGTAGGTGAGCAATACAGATCTGCTATTTTTGTTTTTAATGAATCACAGAAAAAACAAGCAACAATTTCAAAAGAAGTTTTGGATAAGAGTGGAAAGTATGAAAAAGCAATTGTAACCGAAGTGCGTGATGCAGTAGAATTTTACGAAGCAGAAGAATACCACCAACGATATTTTGAAAAGAAGGGAATTGATCCAACGTGCCACGTTTAGGAGATTAAAAATAAAAGATAAAAAAATCAAAAGCAAGACCCACTTGAATGCGAAGTATTCAAGTGGGTCTTGTGCTATTACATCACAACAAAGGTATTTTATTTCGTACGTTATTTTTTAAAAAGCCTCTTGCCTATGTCTGATATAAGCAAGAGAAAGGGAGTTCACGTACGAGCGGAAAGCCCTTCGGGCTTTCCGCTCGTACTTCTAAAGACAGGAATACTACCCATTGACAATAGTATATATATTGTGCTATAAAAACTCCAGAAATTAAGCACCTTGAAATCGCGTCTGCTGCCGATGGGTAGGAGAAAATGTAGTCATAGCTTTAAGCTCTTGAAAGTGTTAGACGCCGGGCGTCTAACACTTGATATTTTATAGCTATGACTACCAATGTGGAAGTCCTCTGGCAGTGATGAATTGGTGAAAACCAAGAAAGGAAAAAAGCCATGTCTGATAATTTGACTGAGACTTTTTGTAAGGCGGTGATTAATGCTCTTCCGGATGTTCCGCAAAATGTCATGCGAGCTTGGGTTCAGAATCCGGAGGTACTCAAGGAGTTCCTCTTGGTTCTTGTTCCGCGTCAAGAGAGTATGAAGAAAGCATTCATAATGATCACCCTCAGCGCAGTTGAAGTGAAGCGGACTAAAGACTGCTTCATAAAGATGCGGTACAGATATCGTGATCCCAACCTCGACCTCTGGCTCCATCTCGAGCAGAAGGCTCGAGGAGAAGGAAAGGCGACGGTGTGGCAAGTCCTGAAGGGGTTCACTTTTATTGAGGTGGTCCAAAGCCTTCTCAAGACAAGTGAGACCAACAGGAAGAAGCTCTCGAAGCTTCTCATTGAAGGAAAGCACACCTTCACCCTGCCTGAAATCGAAGCACTTATTGAGCGCCAAGAAGCAGGGGAAAATATAGGTCTTCTCGTAAACGGTTACGCAAACTTCCTCTTTACAGAAGACAGTGACGGAAACGTTTCTGTCGTCCACGCGTACCGGGACAGTAGGCGGTGGCGCGTCAATCTGTACCGCCTCGGCTTCGTCAATCGCTGGTCTGCTGTTAACCGTTTCTTCTCTCGCAACTGACACTTTGGACCTTGGAAACTTGGTCCCTTACCCCGCTCTCACTTTTTGTGAGGGCGGGGTAATTTTTTTATCTAAACAAAAAGCTCTACACATCTTTGTTTTTATGCTCGTGGTAGAATTTTGTACATGAAACTTCGCATACCTTTTTTTAAACAAGATACGGATTATAGTTGTGGCCCTGTTGTACTACAGATGGTCCTGCTTTTTTTTGGAGATAGAAAAAGTGAGTATGAATTAATACAAAGGGCTCACACTAATAAACATATCGGCACTCGTCATGAATGGATGATTACGACAGTACGAAAAGAAGGACTTTTTTGCTACGTAAATAATAGATCTTCTTTACATGAGATTAAACACTTTTTAGAGCTAGGTCTTCCTGTTATTGTTCATTTTAGTACTTTAAAAGAAGATGAAGGACACTATTCTCTTGTTGTGGGTATAGTTGGAAATAATGTTCTCTTTAATGATCCATGGGATGGAAAGAATTTTAAAATTTCTCAGAAAGATTTTATTTCTCATTGGTACGGAAAGCAGGAAGAAAGAAGTTATACCAAATGGATTATGGTTGTTTCCGATAAAGATCTTGAATTGGGTAAGCAGTATCATCCGCTTGTAAAAACATTGCGGTAAGTTTTTTCTTAAGTATAGTGTTCACATGGATAACTATCTCATTTTAAAAACAGAAAACTCTCCCTCATACGAACTTATCGATAGCGGGGAAGGCGAGAAACTTGAGCGTTTTGGACAAGTTCGTATCAGACGACCTGATCCTCAGGCTGTCTGGAAAAAAAGTGCGGATATTCGAGAGTGGAATGATGTAGATGCTTCATTTGAGCGCGAAGCCGAAAAGGGTTCGTGGAAAACAAAACCACACACACCGGCAGAGTGGCAGGTGCCTTTTGATACGATTACATTAGGAGTTAAATTATCTCCTTTTAAACATACAGGAATTTTTCCAGAACAATATCAAAATTGGAAATGGATAACAGAAAGAGTGCGGAAATCAAATAAGAATATACATGTATTAAACTTGTTTGGTTATACCGGAGGAGCAAGTATTGCAGCTGCGCTTGCTGGTGCAAAAGTAACACATGTTGATGGTTCAAAAGGAACAGTTACATGGGCAAAGAAAAATGCTGAACTTTCAAAAACAGCTAGTGATTCAATTCGTTTTATTGTTGATGATGTAAGAGCGTATGTAAAAAGAGAAATAAAACGAGGGGTGAAATATGATGCAATTATTATGGACCCACCAAATTTTGGTCGCGGTGCCAAGGGTGAGATTTGGAAAATTGAAGAAGATCTTTTGACTCTTCTAAACTCTTGTAAGGAACTTCTTTCTCCCGACCCTCAGTTTATACTTATAAACGGTTATGCTTCAGGATACTCTGCTCTCGGGTATGGAAATCTCCTACAGGATATGATGAAGGGACATAAGGGGGGTGTTGAGGTGGGAGAGGTTGTTCTTGTTGAATCTGGAGCACACAGAATCCTTCCTGCCGGTATCTTTGCACGGTGGTCTGTAATGTAAGAGAAATGTGTTTAAGACGTCTATATACATGGATAATACACATAAAGACAAACAAGAATTTTTTTTACAGGCATACAATGAAAACTCAGATGCTCTTTTTAGACATTGTTATTTTAGGGTGAGTTCTCGTGAAATTGCTCTTGATTTAACTCAAGATACGTTTATGAAGACATGGGAATATGTATCGAAAGGCCATGAAGTTAAAAATTTGAGAGCTTTCTTATTTAAGGTTCTTGGTAATGCAATAATTGATCATTATCGAAAACATAAAACAGAGTCTCTTGATTTAAAGATTGATGAAGGGATGCAATTTGAATCCAAGGGTACTGATATAGAAAAAGAGTCGGAAGTCGGTATGGCTGTTAAGGCAATACAAAAACTTCCTGATCAATATAAAGACGTTATTTTCATGAGATATATCGATGATCTGTCACCAAAAGAAATTGCTGAGATTCTTGAAGAAGAAGAAAATAATATTTCTGTGCGAATACATAGAGGGGTCGCAAAACTTAAGGAAATACTACATATATGAACGACTTACTAAACAAAATTTCGCAACAAGCGAAAAACATAAAGCTGTCTGTCTCAGAAAAGAATCTCATGAAAGAGAGGCTTGTTTCTCATATACAAAAAACAGATAGGATAGTGTCTTCTTCAAGATTTAATTTTGCATACTGGTCTCACGCTACAAAAAAACTCTTTACATTTGATTACGCTCGAGTAATTCCTGTCGCACTCATTGCTATTTTATTTTTTGGTGGAGTTTCGTACGCTGCCGGTGTGGCACTCCCAGGGGACACTCTCTATCCAATAAAAGTTGGATTTAATGAAAAGGTTCAGGCTGTATTTAATGTGTCGAATGAATCCAAGGTTCGTTTTGAAACTAAACTTGCAGAAAAGCGACTTGAAGAAGTAGAAAAACTTTCTTTAAGAGGACCTTTAGAAGTTTCAGTTGAAACTCGTATAAAACAAAGGTTTGAAAGTCATGCAATTAAGGTGAATGAAAGAATAGAGAAGATTGCACTAAAAGATGTTTCAAAAGCTCTTAATCTCGCGTCTGATTTTGAAGGATCTCTAAATGCTCATGAGGCGATTCTTGCAAGAATTGATTCCAGGTCAAATCAGGGAACTGAAATGGCCCTTATGGCGACAATGGCGCTTAAGGTCGCTCCACCAGAAGCTGATACTATTACCGATACAAGTATTGGTTCTAGTGTTAGAAATATTAAAGAACAATCAACAGAGTTCCGTTTAAAACTTGAAGCTGAACTCGCAGTAGGTATGTCAGCAGAAAATAAAGTTTCGGCTGAAGGTAAGATGAAAGCTGCGCAGAATAAACTCCGTGAAGTTAAATCATTTTTTGAAAAGAAAACAGTACGTATGCGTATTGAAAGTAGAGCGGATATAGAATTTAAATTACTGAAAGCACAGGAGTTATTTACAGAAGGGGGTACTAAATTTAAGGCAGGTTTATATACTGAATCTTTTATTGTTTTCCAGACAGTTTTGAGAGAGCTTCAAGAAATCCAAATAAGTTTGAGTAATAGCCTTAAAAAAGAAGAAGTGCCACAGGTTGAAATTAATACATCTCATGATGTTGAGGTTGAAACACTTCCTGTAATTGAAGGTTCTTATGAATTATTTCAAGATCCAGAAATTAAAGTAGAGGTTAAATCCTTAATTAATGAGAAAGTTAAGATCGATAACGGCAATATGCTTTTTAGGTAATGATTGCGGACTTAAAATTTAACTTCTATACTAACCTTATGGCTTTAATTCTCGACGGTAAAATTGCAAGAGACTCTATTGCGGAAAAACTTAAAAACACTTTTCTTGGTTTGGGTGTTCCTCCTCAACTCGCTATTATCCAGATTGGAAATAGGGATGATTCAAATGCGTATATAGCTCAGAAGAAAAAATTTGCCGAAGTTATCGGTGCTAAGGTTGAGCATATTACATTTGATGAGTCTGTAAGAAAGGAAGATGTGGTTCGTCGTATAGAAGAGCTGAACAATAATGCTTCTGTGCACGGTATTATTATTCAGCTTCCAATTCCACAACATCTTGATGAGTATGAACTCGTAGAGAAGATTTCACCTCAAAAAGATGTTGATGGTTTAACAAGTACAAATCTTAAACTCCTCTGGTCTAATAAGCAGGGTGGATTTGTGCCAGCAACAGCTCGTGGAATTGTTTCGCTTCTTGATTATTACAAGTTACCTTTAGCTGGAAAGAGAATTACAATAGTTGGTAGGTCAATTCTTGTAGGTAAACCAGCGGTTCTCATGATGCTTAATCGAGATGCGACAGTTACCGTTTGTCATTCGGGTACCTGTAATCTTGAGGAAGATACTCGTCATGCTGATATTTTGATTGTTGCAATTGGCAAACCAAAATTTATTGGCAAGGAGCATGTTTCTTCTAAACAGATTATAATTGATGTAGGTATTAATCTTGTGTCAGGTCAGAGTCTAGAGGAAGAAATAGAAGGGACACAGTTGGTTGGAGATGTTGATTTTGATGCAATAAAAGATGTGGTAAGTGCGATAAGTCCTGTACCGGGAGGGGTAGGACCTATGACAGTTGCTTCACTCTTTGAAAATGTGGCGGAGGCTTATACCATGCAAATTAATAGTTAATATAAAAATATATGGATACTCAAAATACAGTTTTATCAGGTTTAGAAAAACGAAGAATGGTTAAGTGGGTTGGAATATTTCTTTTTCTAGCCTCTCTTTTTATTGCTGTAAACACACTTACTGCTCTTAAAGAATACAAATACGTTGGAAGTGGAATTGTTCCAAATAACACCATAACAGTTTCAGGTGAAGGTGAAGTGTTTGCTGTGCCAGACATTGCGAGTTTTAGTTTCTCTTCATCAGAAGATGCTAAGACAGTAAAAGAGGCACAAGACAAAGTTACCAAGAAAATAAATGTAGCTCTTGCAACTCTTAAGGATGATTACAAAATTGAAGATAAGGATATAAAGACAATTGATTACAGTGTGTATCCAAAGTATGAATATACTAGTTTCCCATGTTCTCAGTTTAGTTGCCCTCCAGGTAAACAGAACCTTACTGGTTATACAGTAAGTCAAACTATTGCTGTGAAAGTAAGAAAGGTTTCTGATGCTGGAGATATTCTAGGTAGTATGGGTTCTGCAGGAGTTTCAAATATTAGTGGACTGAACTTTACTATCGATAATGAGGATGCTTTAAAGCGAGATGCACGTCAAAGTGCTATTGCCGATGCTCAAGACAAAGCTAAGGATCTCTCAAGAGATTTAGGTGTAAAATTAGTTCGTATTGTAAACTTCTCTGAATCTGGTAATTACCCAACTTACTACTCAAAAACAGCTAGTTTTGATATGGCTGTGGGAGGAGGTCGTGAAGGTGCTATTGCCCCAGAGATTCCAACTGGAGAGAATAAAATTATGTCGAACGTAACGATCACGTACGAGATACAATAAGAAATCTCTGATTATAAAAATAAAAACAGCCAGAAGCCCTTTGGGCTTCTGGCTGTTTTTCTTACTTGACGTACTTTCTTTTTGAGAGTAGTATGGTCTTATACAAACACGCCTGCGGGCGTTTTTTAATAGAAGAATTTGATCTAATAATCTTTTCTTTTTAATTTTTAATCTTTCAATATGGGTCTTATAAACTATATTCGTGATACAAGAGGAGAGTTAAAGCATGTAAGTTGGCCTACACGTCGACAAGCAATTGTTTTTTCTATAGTAGTTATTATTATTTCTCTCGCTACAGCTGCGTTCTTGGGATTTTTTGATTTGTTGTTCTCGCTTATTCTTGAAAAATTTATTATTTAATTACTAACTTTTTTATTTTTTCTCATGTCAAAACAAAAAATACAAGAAGGAAGAAATTGGTACGCTGTGCATACATATGCTGGCTATGAAAATGCTGTGTTGCGTAATCTTAAACAGCGCATAGAGTCTCTTGGTATGGAAGATAAAATTTTTAACGTAATTGTTCCAACTGAAAAGAAAATTAAGATCAAGGGTGGTAAGCGCATCGAAGAAGATGAAAAGATTTATCCAGGATATATTTTAGTTGATATGTCTGTAACAGATGATTCTTGGTACGTTGTTCGTAACACTCCTCGCGTAACAGGTTTCGTTGGTTCAGGAGTATATCCAGTGCCACTTGATAAGAAAGAAGTTGACGCGCTTTTTAAGCGAATGGACTCAGAAACAGTTAAGCATAATATTGACCTTGTTCCAGATGATGCAATTATGATTGTTGACGGTCCATTTAAAGAGCTTGAAGGTAAGGTTTCTGAAGTTGATGAAGAGCGAGGTAAGGTTAAGGTTCTTGTTTCTATGTTCGGACGAGAAACTCCAGTTGAGCTCGACTTCTTGCAAGTTAAAAAGATTTAAGATACTCTAGTAATCCTAACAACATGGCTAAGAAAGTAATAAAAAAAGTAAAGGTTATAGCCCCAGCAGGTAAGGCAACTCCTGCGCCTCCACTTGGTCCAACTTTGGGTCAGGCCGGTGTTAACATTGGCGATTTCGTAAAGAAATTCAATGATGCAACTCGTGAGCAGATGGGAGATATGATTCCTGTTGAAATCTCTGTATATGAAGATCGAAGCTATAGCATGGTCTTTAAAACTCCTCCTGCTTCAAGTCTTATTTTAAAAGCCATCGGTAAAGAAAAGGGTTCTGGAAAGAACTTGGTAAGTAAGGCAGGTATTATTACAAAGGCACAAATTAAAGAAATCGCAGAAAAGAAAATGGCAGACCTTACTGCAAATGACGTAGATGCGGCGATGAAGATTATTGAAGGTTCAGCTCGAAGTATGGGCGTCGACGTGAAATAAGAAACATTAACCGACCGTTTGAGATAATTTATGAGTTCAGCGAAATAAACTATCCAAATGGTGTACTACTTCTGCAAGAAGTCGATGTGAAGTAAGAAATACCCAGAAGAAGTATAAATTCAAATATAAAAAATAAAAGCCCCGCGCACTCTGTGCG
>Ga0163149_10004142_pt1 | contig 16081 bp, 13 predicted proteins | sample OliLakLV19MP5G1_FD_148604 | JGI IMG/M metagenome (GOLD analysis project Ga0163149, IMG submission 148604) | Freshwater microbial mat bacterial communities from Lake Vanda, McMurdo Dry Valleys, Antarctica - Oligotrophic Lake LV.19.MP5.G1 | ecosystem: Environmental > Aquatic > Freshwater > Lake >...
GTAATTGCTCAACCTAGGCAAATTGGTAGTTACAGCCCTTTTTTCAACCATTTTCGGTTCCTTTCCAGCTAAGAATCTTGCGTTATGGGCTTTTAGAGGATTTTCTCCGAGTAAAAAATGGCTGAAACCCGCATTTCTTCTGAGTTGAGCAATTACCATACGCAGTGTTCCCCAATTGATCGGTGGAATAACGCTGTTGAGGATTGGTGTTGAGCAGTCAAAAATCACGGTACGCCACACTGCCCTTGCTGGCGCAGCAAATGGTCGCAGAGTACCAATGCCACCATCGCCTCGATCATCGGCACTGCACGAGGCAACACGCAGGGATCATGCCGACCCTTCGCTGCCAAAGTCACCGCTTCTCCTGCTTTCGTCACGGTGTTTTGTTCCTTGCGAATGGTGGCGGTAGGTTTGAAGGCAACCCGAATCAAGATGGTTTCACCGTTGGAAATACCGCCCTGTATGCCGCCTGATCGATTGGTCACCGTGCGAATAGTGCCGCGATCGTCAGTATAAAATTCGTCGTTATGTTCGCTGCCAGCCATCAGCGTTCCGGCAAAGCCAGAGCCAATTTCAAAGCCTTTAGTCGCCGGGAGAGACATGACAGCTTTTGCCAAATCAGCTTCCAATTTGTCAAACACGGGCATTCCCAACCCTTTAGGCACATGACGCGCCACACACTCAACTACACCGCCCAAAGAGTCGCCCTGATCCCGAAAGCGCTCCACTAACTCGATCATCCGCTCTGCCGCTTCGCCATCAGGGCACCGGACGATGTTGCTTTCCACCTGCTCTAAGGTGACGGTTTCTGAATCAATCGCCCCTTCCAAATCTTTAATCCGCTTGACGTAGCCAATAATTTCCACTCCCGCCGCTTGGCGCAGAATGGCTTTGGCGATCGCCCCAGCCGCAACTCGCCCAATCGTTTCCCGTGCAGAAGAGCGTCCGCCGCCTTGATGATTGCGAATGCCATATTTGGCATCATAGGTAGCATCGGCATGAGAAGGACGATAGGTGACTGCCATTTCGTCATAATCTTGAGATCGCTGGTCTTGGTTTCGCACCAAAATCGAAATGGGTGTGCCGGTGGTTTTTCCTTCAAAGATGCCAGACAAAATTTCGCAGCGATCGGCTTCTTTGCGCGGCGTGGTGATTTTGCTTTGACCCGGACGACGGCGATCGAGTTCAAACTGAATCTCTTCGGTTGAAATTTCTAAGCGCGGTGGGCACCCATCCACCACCACACCCACACCGCCGCCATGCGATTCGCCAAAGGTGGTAACCCGAAACAAATGACCGAAAGTATTGCCCATGCTGCCGATTTAATCACGCTTTAAAGCTCTTATCGTAGCGGAAAGCATGACCTATTTCTATTCCACAGGAAAGAGGGTTTTAAGGGCGATCGCTTGGGCTTGAGGCATTTGTCCATAGCTAAACACATAGGGCACATCGGGCGGCAAGGCTGGCACAAATTGATCGAGAATATACGGGCTGCCATAGATGACTAAGGCTTGCAGTTGCTCGGAGTCAATCAGAAATTGCAGCCAGTCTTGGGCGGTTTGGTTGAGTCCGGCGCTACCGCGAAACGGATTGCCACGAATGAAGAGTTGCAGCAAGGTCGGCTGTGGGTGAGTGCTGAAGCGATTCAGCGAGTCGGTGGGAGTATGGCAATCGATTAGCTGTAGCCGATAGCCTTTGTCGGCAGGAATGATCACTGCTGGCGTGTAGTTTCCGATTAAATCGCGCTCCAAAGCATCATCTAAGATGACTAAATTTCGACTGGACTGTAAAGGTTGATTAGCCAAGCGTGATAAACAGGGCGTATAAATTTGCTGCGAGTCTTGCAAAATTGAGTCAACTAACGCGATCGCCTTTGGTTGCGCTAACTGCACCATCAAATCTTTGGCTTGCACGATTGGCTGAATTGACTCCCACGCATGGGAAGTAGTTTCTTTTAAGGGAGGCGCACACGCCTTTTGTTTTGCCGCCCAAATCCGTTCCACAGACTCTCGAATTCGCTCCGCCGCAATTCGCCCTGTTTCCACCGCACTGCACACTGCCTGAATTGCGCCCTCTGGGTCAATGGGCATCAGCAAAATATCGGCTCCTGCTTCTACGGCAAGCACGGCGGCTTCATTGGCACCATAGCCATTGGCGATCGCGCCCATTACCAGCGCATCCGTCACAATCAACCCCTCAAATCCTAGTTTTTGGCGTAGCTCCTGAGTCAAAATTCGGTGAGATAGCGTCGCAGGATAGGTAGAATCAAGGGCTGGAATTTGCAAATGGGCGCTCATGACCGAATCGACACCCGCCGCGATCGCGGCTTCAAATGGCGGCAGTTCAATTTGCTGCAACCGCTCTAAATCGTGGGGGATTACCGGAAGCTCCAAGTGAGAATCAACCGTCGTGTCGCCGTGACCGGGAAAATGTTTAGCAGCCGTCAGCACTGAATAAGGTTTTGCACCTCGAATAAACGCCGTCGCCAGTTCGCTGACCGCTGCCACAGTTTCGCCAAACGCCCGCACATTGATCACGGGATTCTCAGGATTATTGTTGACATCCACCAGCGGAGCTAACACCCAATTTAGCCCGATCGCCTGGGCTTCCTCAGTGGTGATGGCTGCCATCTGCTCAGCGTAGTGAATCGCTAGATTGGGGTTGTGTGAGTAGACCGCCGCGATCGCCATCGGCGGCGGAAACCAAGTCGCCCCAGCAAATCGTTGCCCCACTCCTTCTTCCACATCCGCCGCGATTAACAAGGGCACCTGTGCCCAATCCTGAAACTGCTGAGTTCGCAGCGCCACTTCCGCCGCACTTCCCCCCAGTAGGATCACGCCGCCCACGCCCAAATCTGTAATCCAAGATTCCAGCGTTTTTGCGGGTGGTTCCCATGCGGGATAGCGAATTTGATGATCAAACAAGTAGCCGGAAGTCCGCACCATGACCATTTGAGCGACTTGAGCCGCCAAGGAAAGTGAATCGAGGGGAGGAAGGAAAGACTGCATAGAGGGAGGAAGGGAACAGGAAATAGGAAATAGGAATAAGAAATAGGGAACAGCCTATTATGCTGCTACGGGTTTGTGGCTGGTTGGCTGTCCTCAAATTCGTCGTCCTCGTCCTCGTCCTCAAATTCGTCGTCCTCGTCTTCCTCTTCTTCTAAATCGTCTTCATCTTCTTCTAAATCGTCTTCCTCTTCTTTTAAGTCATCTTCATCTTCTTCTAAATCGTCTTCCTCTTCTTCTAAGTCATCTTCCTCTTCTTCTAAGTCATCTTCCTCGTTGTCATCTGAGTCGGTTGGAGCGCTATTAGATTCGATAGCAAGGTTGGTTGGAGTGGTTTCGTTCCCTTCAATGTCGTCGGGTGGGCGCTCCTGGCTGAGTTGATTGAGCAAAGTGAGAACGCGATCGCCCCGCTCTAGCCCAACATCTTCCAAGAAGGTGACTTCTGGAGTGCGACGAAGGCGAATCCGCTGCCCTAATTCGCTGCGAACAAAGCCTGTAGCTGCTCTTAGCCCTTCCATCGTTTCAGCTTTAGCGGCTGAGTCACCGTAAATGCTGACAAAAATCTTGGCGTGTTGCAAATCTCCTGCAACGGTAACATCGGTGACGCTAACCATGCCAGCACCCACGCGATCGTCTTTAATATCCGTCAGCAGCATTTGGCTAACTTCCCGCCGAATCAGTTCTGAAACCCGCGCAACGCGCCGATCTGTAGCCATCGTTCAACTCTCCCTTTGAATGAATGCCTGTGAAGCCAAAATGCGGTTAATCTAAAGCTGCTGCAATCCCAACATGGCGCGTAGGGTAAAAGCAAAAAAGGCAAAACCGCCAATGGCTACACCACCCAGCGCGATCGCGGTCACAGGATTTTTGAGCAAGGGTGCCAGTGGCTTCACCGCATTCAGAAACACACCCAGAATTGTTCCAGCAACAAACATTGGGTATTTAGAAACCGTATTCCAAAAATTCTCCATAATCCTGCTTTACAAAGTAATTAGTAATGGTTGACGCAATTTAACATTCGTCTCTCTAAGATTTTAGGACAAGCGACCTACAATTAGCGGCTGTTATCAGGATGAATCTAAATGACTGAGAATTGGCTTAAATTTGTGCTGCTTAAACTACGATCGAATAGGTACTTCGATTTAGATTGGATGTTATAAATAAGGTTAAGCAATGTAAATACTGCATAAGCGAGTTCAACTTCTCTTTTTGCAAGGTGCTTTAAAGTTTAGAGATCTCAATTGAATAACTTTTAGTTAGTCTAGATAGATAATACAAAGGATTAAAGTCGTGGCGGTCGAAACTATTGCAAAGCCTTCAACAGTGCGGAAGATTGCCCCTCGCTACCGGGTCTTACTTCACAATGATGATTTCAACCCTATGGAACACGTTGTCCAGGTTCTAATCACTACAGTTCCAAACCTGACCCAGCCCCAAGCCGTCGATATTATGATGGAAGCGCATACCAACGGGCTGGCATTGGTGATTACCTGTGAGCAAGAACACGCTGAATTTTACTGTGAAACTTTAAAGATGCATGGTTTAATCAGCACAATTGAACCAGACGAATAAACAGGATGTTGGATTGAAGGTTTTCTTATCTAAAATCAGTCGCTATCCTGCACCTGCGAGGGTGGCTATTTTTGCGGGCATTTTGTTGCTGCTATGGGCACCGTTTGCGATCGCGGGACACTGGCTGATCGCAGATAAAAATCTGGCTAGCATCCTGACACTCATCGTTTTATATCTAGAGTTTATTGGGTTGGTCAGAATTTGGGGATACCGAGTTCACCGAGAGCCTCGGATCTTTTGGCAGTATGGGCTGGAGTTTAGCCGACGGATTGGCTTAGAACTTGCCAGTGGTTTAACCATTGGCTTCTTCAGCTTATGGCTGTTATTTGGCGTAAAAACTCTGTTTGGTTTTGTAGAGTGGCAGTCGCCCTCTGCTCTTTTTCCAAGAGTTTTGTTAGAAGGATTGTTAGTAGCGCTGGCGATCGCGTTTGCCGAAGAACTGCTATTTCGCGGCTGGCTGTTTGATGAACTTCAGCGCGACTACACGCCGTTGGGATGTTTGTGGTTCAACGCGATCGCGTTTGCGGCGATTCATTTCAACCTGTTCGCGTTTCCGTCGTTGGTCTGTTTAGGGATCGCTCTCGTCTGGGCAAAACGGGCAAGCTATGAGCCATCCGGAAAAGACTACCGGGGCTTCAAACGACTGCGGGGTAGACTGGGATTACCGATTGGGCTTCATGCAGGGCTGGTTTGGGGCAATTACTTAGTCGAAGTGGGCAAGCTGGTTGAATATACCGATCGCGTGCCTGCTTGGGTCACAGGCATTGATCGCAATCCTTTAGTGGGGCTGATGGGATTTCTGTTTTTGCTGGGATTGGCGATCGCCGTGCGCTACTATGCCCAACGCCGAACGGCCGATTCCAAGTGGTGAAGCCTAATCTTCTCGCTGAATGGGGGTCATTTTGGGATCAATAATCTTTTGCCCCAGCCCTGGAAACTTAACCGCCAAACAGATTTTGTTGCCTGCGCCAAAGATGCGAGTCACTTCCCCTTCCCCAAAGGCTTTGTGAATCAGGCGATCGCCCACGCTCCAATCATTGGCGTGACTGTTAGGCATATTGCGTGATTCGCTTTTATTCCGCCGAATTTCAGAAATCGGCTTCGTCCATTTATTCGGAATCGCCGCCGCCACATTGGAATTGAGCAATTCTCTCGGCAACTCTGCGAGAAACAACGAGGGGCTAGCAGGCTCACGGGTGCCATAGAGTCGGCGTTCTCGCGCATAGGAAATAAACAAGCGCTCTTGGGCGCGGGTGATTCCCACATAGCACAGCCGCCGTTCCTCTTCCAGTGCAGCAGGGTCTTCCATCGAACGGTAGTTGGGGAACAAACCTTGCTCTAAACCGATCAAAAACACCACTGGAAATTCCAGACCCTTTGAGGAATGCAGCGTCATTAAAGAGACTTTTTGATCTTCTTCACCTAAATTATCCAGGTCAGACGCTAACGATGCACTGGCGAGGAAACCCAGCAGGCTTGGATCGTCATTGTTTTCCTCAAATTGCAGCACGGCGTTGTAAAGTTCTTGCACGTTTTCGAGGCGATCGGTGGCTTCATCGGTTGCCTGATTTCTTAAATCTGTTACATAACCAGAATCTTCCAGTACGCCTTGGGCAATTTCGCTGGCAGAACGAGAATCTAATTCCTGTCGCCATTTTTGAATAATCTGAGCAAACTGAAGCACCCCTTTAGACGATCGACCGGCTAAAGATTTGACCGAGGTTTCATCCGATAAAATTTCCCAAAGTGGCAAGCTCAACTCTTGGGAGGCTTTGACCAAGGAATCGATCGTGGTTTTGCCGATGCCGCGACGGGGAGTGTTGATCACGCGCAAGAGGCTAATGTTATCAAATGGGTTGGCGATCGCCCTGAGATATCCCAACACGTCCTTAATCTCTTTGCGATCATAAAAGCGCAGTCCGCCCACCACTTTATAAGGAATTTGCAATTTCATCAGCGAGTCTTCCATTGCCCGCGATTGGGCATTGGTGCGATACAAAATGGCAAACTTGCCGTAGTGCAGTTCAGGATGTTTTGCTTCTAACTGGCGAATTTGATTCGTGACAAATTCTGCTTCGGAGGTTTCGTCATCGGCTCGATATAAAAAGATCGGCTCACCCTCACCCCGCGTCGGCTTCAGCACTTTATCAATGCGTTCGGTGTTGTTGTCGATCAGTTGATTCGCGACTTCTAAAATGTTGCGCGTCGAGCGGTAGTTTTCCTCCAGCTTGACCATGGTGCGGGTGTCGTCGTCATGCAGGCGATCGCCAAAATCATCCTGAAAACCCATCAAAATGGTAAAGTCTGCCGCCCGAAACGAATAAATAGATTGATCCGCATCGCCCACCACAAACACCGAGCGATAGTCCCACTCATTAAACGTTTTGGAGGCTGCGCCATTGGTCACCAGCAAACTAATTAAATCGTATTGCGTCCGGTTTGTATCTTGATATTCATCCACCAAAACATGACGAAAGCGCTTGTGCCAATAAGCCCGGACTTGCTCATTTTGTTTCAGCAAGTGGACTGGCGTGAGAATCAAGTCATCAAAATCTAGCGCGTTATTTGCCGATAGCGTGTCTTGATACATACTGTAAACATTCGCAATCACCCGCCCCCGAAAGTTGGACTGATCTTTTTCTAAATCGTGGGGCGAGAGGCTCTTATTCTTAGCATTACTGATGGCATAGCGAACCGATTTTGGATCAAACTTTTTGTCGTCTAAGTTGAGTTTTTGGGTGACGATTTCTTTAACTAAACTTTGGGCATCCGACTCGTCAAAAATAGAAAAATTGCGCGTCCATTTGCGCCCGTTGCTATCTTCATATTTTTCAATGTCAAGCCGTAAAATCCTTGCACAAAGCGCATGAAATGTGCCGATCCAAAGCTCTTTAGTAATGGTTTTGTAAACGTGAGATCTCAGCCGAGTTTGTTCGACCGGAGAGAGCGCATCCAAGGGTTTGCCAAAATCGCTACGGGCTTTTTGATCGGCAAACAGCTTTTCGATCCGCTCTTTCATTTCCCGTGCGGCTTTGTTGGTGAAGGTGACCGCTAGGATGTTTTCGGGATCGACTTGATGGTTTAAAACTAGGTTGGCAATGCGGTAGGTGAGCGCCCGCGTTTTGCCAGAACCCGCTCCTGCTACTACCAACAGCGGTCCGCAGTAATGTTCTACGGCACGACGCTGAGAGGAATTGAGGTGGCTGAGATCGAGAGTCTGGCTCATGGAGGCTATTTTGTGGAAGGTGCGGTTTCTAAATAAGGGTATCGCATCTTGCTCAATCCTGTAGGGTTTGACTAAGGTTTATGGGGGGTTTAGTAGTGTTTGCTGGGCGCGATCGCCCCTGATTTTCGCCGATTTATCCAGCCTAAGCCATGCCCAAAATTTCGTATCCCGCATCGACATAGAGAATTTGCCCCGTCATACCGCTCGATAAGTCACTACACAAAAAGGCGGCGGTGTTTCCCACTTCTAGTTGGGTGACCGTGCGCCGTAGGGGTGCTACCGCTTCTACGTGATGAATCATATCCAAAATGCCGCCCACGGCAGAGGATGCCAGGGTGCGAATGGGTCCGGCAGAAATGCCATTTACGCGAATATTTTGAGGACCTAGTTCTGCTGCCAAATAGCGGACGCTCATTTCCAAACCTGCTTTGGCAATGCCCATGACGTTGTAGTTGGGGATCACTCGCACCCCACCTAAATAAGTAAGCGTGACAATGCTGCCGCCTTCGGTCATCAACGGTTTTGCCGCCCCGCAAAGCTTAACCAAAGAGTAGGTGCTGATATCCAAAGCGGTGGCGAACCCGGCGCGAGACGTTTCCACAAAGCCGCCAGTCAGATCATCTCGGTTGGCAAATGCCAGACAATGAATCAAAATGTCGATTCTGCCCCACTTGTCGCCCACGGTTTCAAAGGCAGATTGAATTTGAGCATCGTCTTGAACGTTGAGTGGCACAAACACACTGGGGTTGAGCGGCTCTACCAACTCAGTCACCTTTTTTTCCATCTTCCCTTTTTCGTCAGGCAAATAGGAAATACCGATGTTTGCTCCGGCTTTGTGAAGCTGTTGGGCAATGCCCCACGCGATCGAGCGGTTATTGGCAATTCCGGTCACAAGGGCATTTTTTCCAGTCAGATCCAGCATGACAATCAATCCTTTGAGGGCACTTATGAGGATACTGAAATATGGGGTATAAAGATAGCAATCTTAATTAGTTCAAGAGTTCTAAACTTAGCTTCAAAAGGTCGTTTTAACTGACCTCGATAATTATGCCTACAACAAATTTCGTGCAATTGGCTGAGCTACGATTAAGATACTGGTACTTTCTAGACCTTTGGCAGTGTTTGAGAAAGCGGTAGATGAATGATTTCAGCCTTTTGCAGATTGGCTGCGATCGCTACGCTTTGTAACAGAGGGTACAAAAAACACTTCAGTAGTACGTTTAAGTGTTCTAAGTTACAGAGTTGAATGCTAGTCATTCAGCGTGTTTCATTCAACAAGTTGGCACGTAGTAAGGACTCTGAGCAGGGGAATATGGTTGTGACGCAAGATAGACCACTGGCATCGGTATTTCGTCAGATGGGAAGTGGGATATTTCCGCCCGTTGTTGAATCGTTTGAACGGGGCAAAACGATTTTCTTTCCGGGCGATCCGGCTGAGCGCGTCTACTTTCTCGTTAAGGGAGCCGTGAAGCTCTCTAGGGTATACGAAGCGGGGGAAGAAATCACAGTTGCGCTATTGAGAGAAAATAGTGTGTTTGGGGTGTTGTCGCTGATTACGGGGCATCGTTCCGATCGCTTTTATCATGCGGTGGCATTCACGCCGGTGGAGTTGCTCTCGGTGCCGATTGATCAGGTAGAAAAAGCTTTAAAAGACAATCCTGAGTTGTCGATGATTTTGCTGCAAGGGTTATCTTCGCGAATTTTGCAGACCGAAATGATGATTGAAACGTTGGCTCATCGAGATATGGGGTCTCGATTGGTCAGCTTTTTGTTGATTCTTTGCCGAGATTTTGGTACGCCCAGTCAAGAAGGAATCACGATTGATCTGAAGTTGTCGCATCAGGCGATCGCGGAGGCGATCGGCTCGACCCGTGTGACCGTCACCCGACTCTTAGGCGACCTGCGGCAAGATAATATGATTTCGATCCACAAGAAGAAAATCACCGTTCATAATCCTGTAACCTTAAGTCAGCAGTTTACATAACTCGCTAGCGGTTAGAGATTCATCAAAAAAGTTTTTTACTCACACATTGGCTAGTTAGCGACAGTCAATATAAAAGATTCATGGGGTAGGCTAGAGATGAGTTTGCCCCTGTTTGCATTGCAAAGGTTAGGGCGTTTTGGTTTGGAGCAGCGATGTCTACGGGGCTGATCCTCATATTTGCGATTTTGGTGATTGGTGGTGTAATTGCTACGGTGGGCGATCGCATCGGCACAAAGGTAGGCAAAGCTCGCCTTAGCCTGTTCAACTTGCGCCCTCGCCGCACGGCTACCTTGATCACCATTTTGACCGGAATCGTCGTTGCCGCTTCCACCTTAGGAATTTTGTTTGCAACGAGCGGTCCGCTTCGCACCGGAGTCTTTGAGTTAAGCACGATTCAACGAAAGCTGAGGCGGACGCGGGCTGACCTAAATGGTGTAAAAAGCCAGCTAGAAACCGCTCAAGCTCAAAAGAACCGCACTGAAGCGGAATTAAACCGGGCAAAAGCCCAAGAAACTACTGCCCAAAAACAATTAGCGAGTACTCAAAAACAGATCCAAACCATTGGCGGCTCCTTAAAAAGCGCGATCGCCCAACGCGATCGCGCCATGAGCGATCGCGTTGCGGTGCAACGAACCCTCGAACAAAACCGCAGTCAACTTGCCACCATTTCTGAGCAAGTACTACAATTTCGCTCAAATATTAGCAAACTGCAAGCAGAGCAGGGTCGAGTGGTGGCAGTGGCAGAAGAGGAAATTAAAGCCAAAAATGCAGTGATCGGTGAGCGAGAAGGACGACTGAAACAGCTAGAAGCTCAGCAAGATTTTTTGGTGCAAGAAATTGGCAAGCTAGAGCGAGAAGCGGAGGGATTGCGCCGGGGCAATGTGGCAATCCAGCGGGGGCAGGTACTCTCTTCGGCGGTCGTTCGGATTCTTGACCCGCGCTCTACTCAAGCCGCGATCGATCAGCTTTTGCGAGAAGCGAATCGATCCGCCACTGAGCTTGTGCGACCCGGCACGAAACCGCAGGGGCAAATTATTCAAATTACCAAAGCCGAAGTGGATCAGCTGATCAAACAAGTGAGTAACGGACAAGATTATGTGGTGCGCCTCTCTGCGGCTGCCAACTATCTCACTGGAGAAAACTTAGTTCAAGTTTTTGCAGAAGCCGCTCCCAACCAGGTTGTTTTTCGAGAGGGGGATCTGATCTCTGCTACATCTCTTAATCCAGCAAGCCTCAGTGAAGTTCAAATTCAGCAGCGAATTAATCTTCTGGTAACAGCAGCAGGATTCCGGGCGCGTCGTTTGGGAATTTTGACTGATACAGTGCAAATTGGCGAGGGGCGAGTCCAAGATCTACTGGCATTTATCGAAAAACTGCAACTTCACAACGAAACAATCGAGCTAAGAACGATCGCTCAGGAAACTATCTTTACAGCGGGTCCGCTTAAAGTAAACCTGGTTGCGGTGCGGAACGGTAAGGAGTTGTTGCGATCGCAGTAACTCTATTCTCTTTCGCAACAGTACACTGACAATGAGCGGTTCTTGAAAATTGGTTAGAGGTTTCCTGCATGGTAGATCATCGCTTACGCCCCCTCGTTATCCAAACAGTTTCTCCCGACCTTGAAGACGACAACTCCTACATTGACTATCACTATCACACCCCTGGCGAGATGCCAGGCACGCTTGATATTGACCCCAAAGCGCTACCACCCGTTATCACTTTAATTGACTACTGCAAAGAGGATGCTAGTCGCTGCGAACTAGACACACCCGAAGAAATTATCCCCTATCTCGACACAGAATCAATCTCCTGGGTGGATGTAAAAGGGTTTGGCAACGAAGACATCATGCAGCGATTGGGGCAAGTCTTTAACCTACATCCACTCGTGTTAGAAGACGTGGTCAACGTGCCGCAGCGCCCTAAAGTGGAAGAACACCCAGAGCAACTGTTGATCATCTCTCGGATGGTCACCCTGCGCGACGATGAAGAAACGTTTGAAAGTGAACAGGTCAGTTTCATCTTAGGCAGGCACTACTTGCTCACGGTTCAAGAAGAACCCCGCTACGACAGCTTTGGTCCCATTCGAGAGCGCATTCGCACCAGTAAAGGCGCAATCCGCTGTAATGGTGCTGATTATCTGACCTATGCCCTGCTTGATTCCATTATCGATGGATTTTTTCCGGTGCTAGAGATATATGGTGAACAGCTAGAAGACTTGGAAGATGAGGTGGTGGCGAATCCTAATCGTCAAACCCTGCAAAAGATTCATGATCTCAAACGTCAGCTACTAACACTGCGTCGGGCAATTTGGCCTCAGCGTGATGCCATTAATGCCTTAATTCGAGATGGTAATGACTTAATTAGCAACGATGTGCGCGTTTATTTGCGTGACTGCTATGACCACGCGATCCAAGTATTAGACATGGTGGAAACTTATCGAGAACTGGCTTCTAGCTTGATGGATATCTATTTATCGTCGGTTAGTAACAAAATGAACGAAGTCATGAAAGTGTTGACGGTTACGTCTTCTATTTTTATTCCATTGACGTTTATTGCCGGAGTGTATGGCATGAACTTTAATACCGAAAAGTCGCCCTGGAATATGCCAGAGTTAAATGCCTACTGGGGCTATCCTCTCTGTTTAGCGCTGATGCTGGCGATCGCGATCACAATGGTGACTTTATTTTGGCGACGGGGTTGGTTCGACAATATGTCAGCCGTGAAGCCTCCCAGTAATTCTGACAAAAAATCGGATAAAAAGACTGGAGGGTCAGGCAATTCTCGATGAGATCCATAGACCCAATCATTTTGGTGATTTATCTAGTTTTTATCGCCTGGGCATTGTCCCAGATTGTGAGCAGTTTCAATGATGAATATACAGTTTCTTTGGATGATGACGCTCTAAAACAGCAGTTAACCGACCAAAATCTTCAGGACATCGTAGGCATTGGTTTTGATTTTGAGAAGCGCTACGAGTTCGGCAAAGATGACAAGCTCAGACAGTTTGGAGTCAAGGTAACTAACAAATCACAGACCCACTCTATCTATATCGACTGGGATTATTGCGCCACAACCGATTTGCAAGGGCGATCGCGCCGGGTGACCCGCCTGGTTCCTGGCACGACATTGGATTTGTTTCAAAATCAGGTCTTCAGTACCGTTGCATCTGGTGCCACCTTAAAAGAAGTAATCACCGCAGAGGATGTTTTGAAGCGAAAAGAGCCGAGCGACAAGGATTCTGCTGTCGCGCTGGAAATGGAAGTGAGCAAACCGTTGCTAGACTTTGAAGCGCTTAAAAAAAGTAAAGATGATCCCCCCAAGAAAAAATATGCCCGATTTGTTGCCAGGATAGACCCGCTGGAGTTTAGCTTAGATTTAGCGTTGCGGCTGATTGGCTCGACTTACAGTGCAGAAGGCGATCGCATTCAACTACGCTGTAAATTCATCCTAAAAAAATTGCCCTGGTACGCTGGATTACCCTGGAACCCAAAATAATCTCAGCCCTATCACCTGACACCCGATCCCTAATCCCTACCCCCTTCAACTACACTAGTTTTGGAAAGAGTAGGCGAGATGGTTGCGAGTTGCTATGCAGTTCGAGGAAAGTCCGGGCTTCCGAAAGACCAAACTTGCTGGGTAACGCCCAGTGCGAGCGATCGTGAGGATAGTGCCACAGAAATATACCGCCGATGGAACAAAGGCTAGGGGCTGAGGGATGGGAGCAAAGGGAAAAACCCTTTTGCCTCGCACCTCACGTCTCTCCCCTTTTCACAGGTAAGGGTGCAAGGGTGCGGTAAGAGCGCACCAGCAGCATTGAGAAGTGCTGGCTAGGTAAACCCCGGTTGGATGCAAGGCAGTAGGAGCTAGGGTTGGTCTTTTTCCCGCTCCGGCAGGGATGCAATGCATCTTTGCGAGTCCGCTAGAGGCGTTTGGCAACAACCGCCTTAGATAGATAACCGTCCCCTTTTCAAGGTGAACAGAACCCGGCTTATGTCCTGCTCTTTCCTTAAACCTATTGCTCAATAAAACTAGCTCAATACAATCAAAAATTCCTCTGTCCAAGATGAACAAAGGAATTCAAAAGCTAATGAGTTTACCGCAACGCCGTCTTACCTCAGTTTTTGACCTGGTGCTAGACCAGGTGGGTACTAATCGCCTGTGCTTTAAGTTTCCGGGTTTTACATGACTATTTCTAGTGACATGCCCGGTCTACTGCCGCCAGACTTCGTAGTTCCCGTATTCAGAAGGCATAGATCATAAAACATTATTGGTAGTCACCAACGCCGTAGTAAACCTTCGCCTATTCTAGCGGGTATCTACGCCCGTGGCGAGTCACAAGAATTAGGGGTCACGGGTCAGAAGTTTGAGTTAGGGATAAAAGTTGGGAGTTAGGAAGTTGGGAGTTAGGAACTGGGCATATAGCATCAAACAGATAATATTCCTAGCTCCTAGCTCCTTTTATTTCCGTTCTGGGCGGAGTATGTCTTCAGAAGGCTCTATGCCAATGCGATTAATCTCATTGATCATTTGGTAGAGCCGTCCTAGGTCGCGCTGGTTAAAGTGCAGCAGGAGGCGAGATTTACCAATTGACATATCTTGGGCTTCTTGAGGGAGAGCATGACTCTTTTCGATCGCTCCTTTAACCAAAATATCGCTGAAGCTATGGTTGAGGTGGTCTACAGCTTCATCGGAAATTTCGATGTTGAGGCGCATGACTAGGCGATTGCCAACATAGCGGCAGGAATGGAAGGCACTGTAGAAGCGGGTAATAATATTGCAAGCTTCGTCTAACTGGTCGGTGATGGTAAATAGGCTGAAATCAGCGGCACTGACTAAGCCCCGCTTGAGCAGTTGTTTTTGCACGTACTCTAGCCAATCGTGCCAGTAGTCGCCACCGGGGCGATCGATCAGCACCAGCGGAATTGGCAGTGATTTGCCCGTTTGGCAAAGGGTAAGACATTCAAATGCTTCGTCTAGAGTGCCAAAGCCACCCGGAAACAGGGCAAGGGCATCGCTTTCTTTGAGGAAAAATAGTTTTCGGGTAAAAAAGTATTTGAAGGGGATCAGCTTAGGATCGTCTTCAATGAAAGGGTTTGACCCTTGTTCAAAGGGAAGCTGAATCCCTAATCCGATCGATTTCTCTCGTCCGGCTCCTTCATTGCCAGCCTGCATAATTCCAGGTCCCGCGCCGGTAATTACCATAAATCCTAGATCGGCAACACGACGGGCAAAGTCTGCTGCCATTTGATATTCCGGCGTACCGGATGGAATGCGGGCAGAACCAAAAATAGAGATTTTGCGAACGTGACGATAGGGATAAAGCACTTTAAATGCGCGTTCCATATCTTGCAGGGAAGCATTCAAAATTTTCCAGTCAAGGCGATCGATTTCGTCCTCGGTCATCCGGACCAGAGTGGTTAACGCCAACTGAATTAGTTCCCCGTGTTTGGTCTGCGGAAGTTGATCAAGCAATTGATTTAGACTAGTGCGGAGTGATTCAGAGGCATCAAACGACGGGGACGTGGTCATGAATTCATCTCTACTGGCAGCATTCTATTGTATCTAGATTTTTGCCTTAACCCGCGATCGCGTTTAGGACAATTGCCTAATGGACGGGTATACGAGCCGCCCCGTAAGCAAGACAGTCTTTTACATTAGTTCTGATTCAGCAGCGTTGCCAAACTTGCTCAAGGGATCTGAGGGCATTACAGATTGAGCATCGCTTAAACAGTGGCGGTGAGAGAAGAAATGCTCGCTTGAAACCCAGCTTTGAGTAAAGCGTTGACAGCAGCTTGATGATCATGAACGCGAAACTGAGGACCAAATCGGACAAAATGGCGTTTATCTTGGGCGCTGACGATCGCCACCACAGGAACCTTGGCGCGATCGTCCTCACCGCGATGCTGCAACAACACCGTGCGGAGGCGATGCTGTTGTTCAATATCACTGGCAACTTTAGGCGCTAGCTCCACCATCACCATACGAACCGCTTCAATGGGTTCCACGTCTTCTACGATAAATTGCGCTTGATCATCCCGTCGATCAATTTTGCCCCACACCATCAAACGCGCATCCACGATCAGCTTTTCGCTAATGCGCTCGTAAGATTTTGGGAAAACTACTGATTCGGCGTTCCCCGTCAGATCTTCGATCGTGATAATTGCCATGCGATCGCCCTTTTTGGTGGTCACCGGTTTAAGGCTGGTTAACATGACGATCGCGCTGACCGAGGAACCTTCGGCATAGTCTTGCAAGTCACTCAGGTTAATGGGTGCCAACATCCGGGCAGCGGCT
>Ga0163149_10004145_pt1 | contig 16074 bp, 11 predicted proteins | sample OliLakLV19MP5G1_FD_148604 | JGI IMG/M metagenome (GOLD analysis project Ga0163149, IMG submission 148604) | Freshwater microbial mat bacterial communities from Lake Vanda, McMurdo Dry Valleys, Antarctica - Oligotrophic Lake LV.19.MP5.G1 | ecosystem: Environmental > Aquatic > Freshwater > Lake >...
CAAACAACCTCACAAACAGTGGCTACCTTCTATAGGGCTATTGTTACTTGTGGTGCCAATAGTGCTACTTCAACACCTTTACAGGTTATAATGAACAACTTTAATAACTGTTATTGTACACCTACTTATACTAATGCTTGTGCATTTGGTGATTTTATCGCCAGAGTGAGATTAGAGTCATTGGATAATAGTTCTGCCTGTGGTGGCCAGTTTACCTATTTCAGTGCAGTAGCTGCACCAACAATTTTCCCTGGTATTACCCACACAGTAAGTGTGACTGTAGGCCCAGATACCTTTGGCCAGTTCGTAGGCGTCTGGATCGATTATAATCAGGATGGAATTTTTGCCACAACTGAATTTTTAGCTGCTCCTGTAAATCCAGGTGCTAACGGAACCGCCAATATTAGCTTTACTGTTCCGTTAGGTGCTACATTAGGAACTACCCGAATGAGGATAAGGGGTGGCGATGATGCTGCCATGACATCTGCTATGGCCTGTGGTGCTTCTAACAGTACATTTGGTGAAGCAGAAGATTATAATGTAAATATTCAGCCTTGCGTACAAGGGGTGTTTACATCACAACCTGCAAGCCCGACAATCCAGTGTTCTGGTAATACCAGCTTCTCCTTTACAGCTACAGGTTCTTCACTTAATTATTCATGGGAATATAGGGTGAATGGTTCTTCTCCCTGGTTGATTGTTCCTAATTCTGGTGTATACTCTGGTGCTACAACAAATACCTTAACACTGCTGAATGTACCTCAAACGATGAGTGGGTTCCAGTACCGTGGATTAATGGTTGGCCCTTGTACTGCTGTTGACTTCACTAACGTTGCTACATTGACGGTTACTCCGCTGGTGGCTACGGTGAGTCCGACTTCTGCAACGATCTGTTTGGGTTCTATCCAGGCATTGACATTGACAAATCCGACCTCTATACCAATCTACGGTGCACCAAGTGGTTTGCCAGCTGCCATCCCTGATGCCAGTTTAACAGGTGCAAATAGTACTATTAATGTTTCCAATGTGCCTCCGGGTGCTGTGGTTACCAGTATTAATGTAACCTTCAGTGTTCCTGCACATACATGGCCTGGTGATTTGATTGCTGTGTTGAGAGCACCAAATAATAATATATTGAATCTGGATTATGGTATTAATGGTACGGGTGCCGGTCCTGGCGCAGGTATGGTTAATACTACCATCAGTTCTATTGGTACCAATTTCCTCAGTACGTCTACAGCTCCTTATACGGGTACATTCCGGGCGGATGCGCGGTTAGTACCGGAAGCAGGTATGGGTAATGCACCGGTTGGACCAACAGGATTTCAATCCCCATTGGTGAACAGTTTTGCCGGATTGACCTCCGCATTAAACGGTAACTGGACATTTGCCATTTATGATGCGTTTGGCGGAGATGTTGGATCATTGACAACCTGGTCGATCGTTGTAAACTATGTAGCGCCTCCGGCACAAGGTGTTTGGGCACAGGTATCCCCTGCCACACCTCCTAACACGATGTTCTCTGATGCATTGGCAACAGTAGCATATGTGGCAGGAACTCCTGCTAACATGATTTGGGTAAGACCAACCGTTAATAGCGTTTATTCAGTTGTTTACTCTACACCGACTCCTTGCGTAAGTGCACCAACTCTGATCCCTGTTAACGTGGTAACTCCTGTAAGTGCAGTGGTGAACCCTGTTAACACCGCAGGTTGTGTAGGGAATAACGTAACCTTTACTGCAAGTGCTGCTGGTGGTCCGTTGACTTATCAATGGCAGGTTAGTATAAATAACGGGTTGACCTATACGAATATCGCAGGGGCTACTGCTTCTTCCTATATTGTTACAGGGGTGACTCCGTTGATGAACAATAACCTTTACCGTGCAGTTATTACAGCCGCACCATGTGCAGGTTCAACTAACACAACTGGCGCAAGACTGACGGTGAATCCGTTACCAACTGTAACGATCTCAGCACCTGATCTTTCATTGACACCTGGTCAGACAACTACGATCACCGGTACCAGCAATCCTGCAGCAGCAGCGAATGGTTGGAGCTGGACGTTGAATGGAGCTGCTATCGCAGGTACAAACAACACACAGGTAGTAAATGTGAATGGATTTGGTACTTACCGTGCAAGAGTTACAGACATAAACGGTTGTATCAATACTTCCAACAACCTGGTAATTGGTGGAGAAGCATCAGACAGGTTGTGGATCTATCCGAACCCAACTGATGGAGTCTTCCAGGTTAGATTGTATTATGGTGGAGCAATCACTGAAAGAAGATTGGTTTCTATCTACAACTCTGCTGGTCAATTAGTACAAAACAAACAGTTTGTTTTAGATAATCTTACAAGCCCTTATCTGCAAATGGACTTTGACCTGAGCACATTGGCAGGTGGAACCTATGTGGTGAAAGTTCACAATACCACAACTGGTAAGATCGTTTCGGGACTGGTTGTTATTCAGTAAGAACAATAAAAAGACCAATTCATACCAAATCCCTCCCGTATTAAACGGGAGGGATTTTTTTGTGCGCCAATAAAAGATTACAGGAGCGATGTCCGGAGTTGATTTTTATGCAGTAATGGATAGAGTTAACCGCTAATCACAGGTACAGAAAGAAAGGATACACCGGTGAATTAAGCCGTAGGCAGGCAAATAATAAGTTGGCTGGTGGCACAGGGTATAAATGGGCAATAAGATACAAGGCGCTCAGGGTAATGTGTCCCTTTACCGGCATACGATAAATGACTTTCTCCACTGGTTATTTAGAAGCTTTCATCCGGTAGGATAGGGATCCATTGGGGATTTGACCGGGCAGAAATTTATCCGGGTAATAATTATAGCTACTAAGAGGCTTGCCATCAGCAAGATTCGGCATGACCTGGAAATTATTCATATTCGGTCTTACACATGGCATGCGGTCAATGGGAGAAGTAAAAACAACATCTCCATTGGGTAATGTATAGTTTGATCCTGCATTATTCTCCGAATAAAGATTTTTGTAATTGAATTGCTTAAAGAAAGGGAGGGTGTAGGTTCTCTTTTCAGCCGATTTTTTGACTTCCACCTGTTTTTTTTGCAGGTGTTGTTGAATGTCAAACAAGTCCTTTTGCTGTGCAGAGACACCAGAAAAAGCAGCAATTCCAAAAAGAACAAAAACCTTTTTCATATATGGCTATTTAGGCTTTGTGAAAATACAATTATTTTTTCATTTGCTTCCAGGCATTGATCAGTCCATTGGTGGAAGAATCGTGATTGCTTACCGGGTCTTCCGTTTGCAATTCCGGCAATATCTTAATGGCCAGTTGTTTTCCCAGTTCCACTCCCCATTGGTCAAAGCTGAAAATATTCCAGATAACCCCCTGTACAAATATCTTGTGTTCATATAAGGCGATAAGTTCACCCAGTGCAAAAGGGGTTATCTTTTTCAGTAGAAAAGAGTTGGTGGGCCGGTTGCCGGTAAAAATTTTATACGGAAGCAATTTAGCAATATCGGCTTTTGGCAATCCCTGTTTTTCCAGTTCTTTTTCTGCTTCCTCTTCTGTTTTGCCATTCATTAGTGCCTCTGTTTGCGCAAAAAAATTACTCAGCAATTTAGTGTGATGATCACCGATGGGATTATGGCTCTGGGCAGGGGCAATAAAATCACAGGGGATCAGCGGGGTGCCCTGATGGATAAGCTGGTAAAATGCATGTTGTCCGTTGGTACCAGGTTCACCCCAGATAACAGGGCCGGTAGCATATTCAACGGCTTCACCATTCCGGTCGATCGATTTACCATTACTTTCCATATTCCCTTGCTGAAAATAGGCGGCAAAACGATGCATATACTGATCATAAGGAAGAATAACTTCTGACTGACTCCCCCAAAAATTGGTGTACCACAGGCCCAGGAGGCCCATCAGTACCGGTATGTTTTTATCAAAGGAAGCTGAGGCAAAATGATTATCGGTTTGGTGAGCGCCTTTTAGTAGCTGCTCAAAATTTTTATACCCGATCGTCAGGGCAATGGATAAGCCTATCGCACTCCATAACGAATAGCGGCCACCGACCCAATCCCAGAATTCAAACATGTTCTTTTTATCAATGCCGAATTGTACGACCTCTTTTTCATTGGTGGATAAGGCAATAAAATGTTTAGCGATATGTTTTTCGTTTTTCGCTTTTTTCAGGAACCATTCCCTGGCAGTATGGGCATTGGTCATCGTTTCCTGTGTCGTAAAGGTTTTAGAGGCCACCAGGAACAGGGTCCGTTCTGGCTTTACCTTCTTTAATGTTTCAGCTATATGGGTGCCATCCACATTGGAAACAAAATAGGTTTCTATATCATCTACCCAATAAGGTTTCAGCGCTTCAGTTACCATTTGTGGACCCAGGTCGCTGCCACCGATACCGATATTGACAATGTATTTTATTTTTTTATTGGTGTACCCTCTCATTTTACCGCTATGAATAGCATTGGAGAAGGTCTTCATTTTACCCATCACTTTTTTAATACCAGGCATTACATCCATTCCTTCGGCAAATATGGGACGGCCTGAGAAATTCCGTAATGCAATGTGCAGGACCGAACGTTTTTCTGTTTCATTGATAAGGTCGCCATTCAACATGGCATTGATGCCTTCTTTTAGTTTACACTCTTCCGCTAATTGCAGGAGCAGTTGAAGGGTGGTATCCGTAATGATATTCTTGGAATAATCGAATAGCAGGTTTTCCCCGTTAATTGAATATTTTTTAAACCGGTTATTGTCGTCAAGAAATAAACCCCGAAGGCTTACCTGTTTCATCGATTCGGCATGCTGCGCTAATGCGGCCCAGGCCCCGGTGGTTGTTGGATTAGTTGTAGGTAACATATACTTCTTGGATTACGATAGTTGGTTGAAGGTTTCAATGGTTTTTGTTACCATCTCATTGGTAATATCTAAATGGATTACTAACCGTACCCGGTTGGGCGAAATAGCATATCCTAAAATAGCATGTTCTTTTAGCCGGGCTACCAGTTCGGGGGCGGAGATCGTGTCTTTTAATTCAAAAATGATGATATTGGTTTCAACAGGTAAAATAAGTTTTACGAACTCCTTTGCGGCAATGGCAGCAGCGATCTGTTTCGTATGTAGATGATCTTCTGCCAGCCGATCAATATGATGTTGCAGTGCATAGATGCCGGCAGCGGCTATAAAGCCGGCCTGCCGCATACCACCACCAAATACTTTTCGGATCCTTCTTGCTTTTTTTATAAGCTCTTTTTTACCCAGCATCAAACTCCCTACCGGGCAGCCCAGGCTTTTGCTCAGGCAAATGGAGATACTGTCAAAGGCTTCCCCGTATTGTTTTGCCGTTTCTTTCTTTGCAACCAGAGCATTCCATAATCGGGCCCCATCCAGGTGAAAACCAAGCCCGTTTTCCTTACACAGTGATTGTATTTTTTTTATTTCATCAAAATCATAACAACTACCTCCGCCCCGGTTGGACGTATTTTCCAGAGATACCAGGCTGGTATGTGCCCGGTGGGCATCATCCGGCTGTATAACAGCAGCTACCTGATCTGCCGTAATTCGTCCAAAGCTGCCATATAGAAGTTTTACCGAAGCCCCTGAATTAAATGCGATGCCACCGCCTTCATATTGATATATATGTGAGCTTTCATCACAGATTACTTCATCGCCGGGTTGTGTATGGCATTTAATGGCGATTTGGTTGGTCATAGTGCCCGAAGGGCAAAAAATAGCTGCCTCCATCCCAAACATGGCAGCTCCCATATTTTCCAGCTCATTAATTGAAGGGTCTTCACCAAACACATCATCGCCAACGGGCGCCTTCATCATCGCTTCCAGCATGGCAGGAGTAGGTTTGGTTACTGTATCCGATCTGAAATCAATTATCATCCCAAAATTTTTACTGCAATATACTCCGTTCACTCCTGAAATCAGGCATTTGGCGAAGCCGGAAAGGCATACTATCTCCCATTTATTAACTTGCCTGCCGGTTATGAAGGAGCCTACAATTTTATTTTACGCAATACTGATCACAACCTGTCTTTTGATGGCCATGGCAGGGTTGTATATACTTGCAAATTTTAGCCGGCTTTTCCGGGGACGTATCCGAAACGAGATAGCTCGGAAAAATGTAGTGGTATGGCTGGCCATTTTTTTTATTTCAGGAGCTATGTCGCCTATGAGTTCAGGGTTTTTCTATTTGTTATATCTCAAAGGTTGGTGGAATGTTGTTCTATTGCAATTGGTCTCTACCACGGTCCACACCCTTATTGTGTACAATATAGTGAGGTATGTTGCGACTCACCGGGTGGTGAAAAAACTATCTTTTTTTTCGCATAAATTGCTGGTGTTGGTAGTCATCATCGTCATGTCATTAGTGGTTAATCTGCCACTAACCTATTTTGTATACAACTATAATTCACTTTTTCTTAAATATTCTGTTATATCCTGCATTTACCTGGGCGGTGCCACCGGGCTGATCTATACCGTTATCAGTTACCTGGATATTGAAAGGCAAAGAAAGATCGATGAAAAGGAACTGGAATTGAGCCTTCTCCGGGAGTCGAAAATAAAAGCAGAGCTGGATGCCCTGCACTCCAAGATCAACCCGCATTTTTTGTACAATGCACTCAATTCTATTGCCGACCTTTCCATTACGGATGGTAAAAAGGCAAGAAAAATGACGATCGCCCTGGCTGACCTGTTCCGCTATAGTATCAACTACAGTAATAATAATTACTCAACTGTAAAGGATGAAGTGGAAATGGCCAATGTGTATCTCCAGATTGAAAAGATCAGGTTTGAAGACCAGCTGAATTATTTTTTGAAAGTGGAAGATGAATTGAATCACTACCTGGTCCCGAGATTTGTATTGCAACCTCTGGTAGAAAATGCGGTAAAGCATGGGCTGAAAGCAACAGGGCAGATGACAGAGATCAACCTGGAAGTAAAAAAGGCGAACAATGGGCTGGTCATACATATTGCCGATAACGGGCCTGCTTTTCCTGCTTCTTTAAATCCGGGTTACGGCGTCAAAAGTGTCTATGATAAATTAGATCTGCTTTTTACTGATAATTATGAAATGCATTTTACGAACCAGCCTGTCAAACAGGTGTCTCTTTATATACATAAACTGGTAAAAGATGAGTCAGTTGTTTAAAGCAATCGTAATTGATGATGAACCTGCAGCTAGGAGATTGATGAAAAGCCTTTTGCTGGAGCACAGGGATGTGATTGAAGTGATCGGGGAGGCGGGCAATGGGAGAGATGCTATTGCAGCCATCGAAGAACTAAATCCCGATGTTATTTTCCTGGATATTCAAATGCCGGATCTCACCGGTTTTGAAGTGATCGGCAAACTGAAAATAAAACCGAATATTATTTTTACAACAGCCTATGAACAATATGCTATTAAAGCCTTCGAAACTTTTTCGATTGATTATTTATTGAAACCGATCAAAGAAGAAAGACTGGAACAAAGTATTGCCAAATTAAAACAGTTTGGACGGCTGGCTCAGCCAATTGACCTGGCTGGTTTACAGGAAATCATCCGCCAATTCCATGTGCCGCAGAAGGCGGTTGCTTTGCCCATCAAAACAGGCGACCGGATCAACCTGGTACGCTTTGAAACGATCAGCTATATGGAAGCCAGCGATAAGTATGTATATATCTATACTATCGATGGACAAAAACACCTCACGGACCAGTCCCTCACCACCCTGGAGGAGAAACTGCCACCTCATTTCTACCGGATCCAGAAATCCTATATTATCAATAAGGATAAGATCAAAGAAATGCACCGCCATTTTAACAGTCGTTATCTTTTTATCCTGAACGACAAACTGGGAACCAAACTTACCTCAGGCCGTACCTATCATGATGCAATCCGGGCTGAATTTGGCCTCTAGATCGTCCTCTGCCTCTTTCTTTATTAGCGTTCAGTAACTCATACTGGCAACCTGCTATTTGCTTTTGCGGGCAACTTACCTTACTCATTATGTTGATTTAGGAAGTAATTATGGCTTTTCGGCCACTTATAGGGCTTAATCACCACTTATCAGAAAAAGGAGGAGAACTGTAACCCGATTTAAAGCTGAGCGTCACACTTATGTCATTAGAAACGGCCGGTTATCCCTAAAACAGGCCGTTTAATTTAAAACAATGTTCTTGGTAATACAAAGTACCTAGCTTTGGGCTGTAATAATCAAAAACAAGTACTAAAATAATAAAAAGAGTAATTATGAGAAAGATTTTAACCCTGCTGACTGTCTCTTTAACGGCCCTATCCTTTACCACTCAGGCACAGGTTCAAAACGGTAAAGTAAGCGGAACTGTTATCGATGGAAGTATTAAAACCATCGAATCTGCCACTATTACTTTATTAAGGGCCAAAGACTCTACTGTGGTAAAGATGAGCGTAGCGGATAAAACAGGCAAATATGTGTTTGATGCTGTAGCCGAAGGCAAATATTTTGTCTCCATTTCAGCCGTTGGCCATACTAAAGGCCTATCTGAGATTTTTGAAGTAACACCCACCGCTTCTTCTGTAGTGGTAAAAACGATCGAACTGGTCCCGGCTGCTAAATCTATGGGAGAAGTGACCGTAACTGCCAAAAGACCATTGGTGGAGCAAAAGCTTGACCGCATGGTGGTGAACGTGGAAGCTTCTGTAACTAATGTCGGAGCTACTGCCATGGAAGTGTTGGAAAAATCCCCCGGCATTACGGTGGACAAAGACGGTAATATCAGCCTGAAAGGAAAACAGGGTGTTGTCGTGTATATTGACGGAAGACCGAGTTACCTCGGCGGCACCGACCTGGCTAATTACCTGCGAAATATGAATGCCAGCCAGCTGGACCAGATCGAAATAATGACCAACCCTCCTGCAAAATATGATGCAGCTGGTAATAGCGGTATCATCAATATCAAAACAAAAAAGACAAAACAATTTGGTTACAGCGGAAGTATTTCTTCAACCTGGAGCCAGGGCCGTTATGCCAAGTTCAGTGAGTCGGCTAATTTTAATTATCGCAAGAATAAAGTCAACTTTTTCACCAATGTGGGTTACAGCAACCGGAAGAATTTCCAGGACCTGAATATCCAACGAAAATTTATTGATGCGGGAACAAAAGAGGTTCAGTCGCATTTTGACCAGGTGGGAAAAATGAAAGATGGTGGTGAATCGATCAATGGTAAAGTAGGATTGGATTTCTTTGCCAACAAAAAAACAACCTTTGGCCTGGTAATAAATGGATTTCATAATCCCGGTTACTTTGAAAGCCGTAGCAATGTAGCCATTTCAGATCCTATGAAGATTTTACTCGGCCGCACTTTATCCAGTACTACGAACGATAAGAAATTCAATCACGTTGGTACCAATATCAATTTCCGTCATGTGTTCGATTCAACCGGAAGGGAACTGACGATCGATGCCGATTATCTTGCTTACCGGAGCACGAATGCACAGGATCTGTTGAATGCTTACTATAACCCGAACGGGAGTTCTTCTGATGCATCGGATACGTTGTTAGGTAGCCTGCCGCAGCAGATCAATATTTATACAGCAAAAGCAGATTATTCGCATCCCCTGAAGAACAATGCAAAATTTGAAGCTGGTATCAAAACTAGTTTTGTAAAAACAAATAACGATGCTGTTTATGACAGCCTTAAAAATGGAATCCGGGTAAGGGATATTGGCCGTTCCAATCATTTCCTCTATGATGAAAATGTGAATGCTGCTTATATAAACTACAGCCGTCCTTTAAGTAAAAAAATAAGTGCGCAATTTGGTTTGAGGCTGGAGCATACGAATGCCCGGGGCAACCAGGTCACTACGGGAGAAAAATTTTCGAGGAATTATGTTCAGCTTTTCCCAACCGCCTATTTGCAATACACAGCGAATGAGAAAAATACTTTTGTGCTAAACTATGGCCGGAGAATCGAACGTCCCGACTATGAAGACCTGAACCCCTTTATTACATTTTTAGATAAATATACGTTTGAGCAGGGTAATCCAAACCTGCGCCCACAGTTTGCTCATAATATTGAACTTAGCCATACGTATAAAGGATTTCTAACGACCACCCTGAACTATAATAACACAACGGATATTATTGAAGATGTACTCGAACAAAATACATTACAAAACGAAACCTTTGTCAGGAAGTCAAATATTGCCAGCCGGAAGCAGTATGGCATTTCCGTCAATGCAGGCGGACAGATCAAAAAATGGTGGATGGCTAATCTCTGGACCAACCTGTACAATAATCATTATAAAGGGATCGTAAATGGGGATAACATTTCATTGGGTGCGACAACTCTCCAAATGAATCTTTCCAACCAATTTAAATTCGAGAAAGGATGGAGTGCTGAAGTGAGCGGCTTTTATACATCTCCTATGATTGAAGGCGTCTTCCAGATCAAAGGATTTGGAAAAGTGGATATGGGGATCACCAAGCAGATCCTTAAAGGGAAAGGTACTTTAAAGTTATCCGGAAGGGATATATTCTGGACACAGAAGATCAACGGTATAAGCCGTTTTAGTAATATCGATGCGATGTTCCAGCAGAGAAGGGACTCAAGACAAGTAGCGCTCGGGTTTACTTATCGCTTCAGCAAAGGAAAGATCAATAACACGAAGAGAAAAATCGGTGGTGCTGATGACGAGAAGAACAGAGTTAAAACAGGTGATAATTAAATATAGCCATGATCAATGCAGGATCGCCTTATCCGGTCATTCAATTCCCCCGCAACAACGGGGGATTTTTTTCCGATTTTTTAAAAATGAATGCCCGGAAACCGGATGCTACAACATCAAAAACAATCTTACATTTGAGCTATCCAAAACCAGCAACCAAACATTAAAAACTATTTCCCATGCCATCATTTGATATTGTAAGTAAAGTTGACGCCCAGGCATTAGATAATGCAGTGAATGTCGTTACCAAGGAGATTACCAACCGTTTTGACTTTAAGGGTTCTCATGTGTTGATAAACCTCGACAAAAAGGAATTCCAGCTCAAACTGGAAACAGATGATGATATGAAAATGCGCCAGTTAATCGATGTACTTATCAGCAGGGCACATAAACAAGGTATTGCCCCGGAGGCATTTGATGCATCGAAGGAAGGAGTGCAAAGCGGTAAAGTGTGGAAAAAGGAAGTAAAGGTGAGAAATGGTCTTGTGCAGGAAGATGCCAAAAAAATTGTCAAGCTGATCAAAGACGCTGGTATGAAGGTACAGGCATCGATTAATGATGACCTGGTGAGAGTAACAGCTAAAAAAATTGATGATCTCCAGGAGATCATACAGCTTTGCAAAAATGGTAATCTTGGTATCCCTTTGCAGTATATAAATATGAGGGATTAGGTTCTGGAACTCCAATTTGCTGAAAAGTATTAACTAGCGCAAGCTGCGTATGAAAATTTCCAACTAAAATTGGTAACAACTACTGCAATTAGTTCAACGTCTGTTTATAAGTGGGTGATATCGGTGGATAAAAAGGTGCAAAACAGGTGCATATCAAAGTGGCCAAAAATTTGGAGAAGGGTATTTTCATAATGTATATTTGATATACAACTGCACGAAGTTTTAGCAATAAAATTAAGTGCCGGAGGAACGGAAGCCCGTCAGAAGGTGGAAGTTACTCAGGGGAAACAGAAACCCTTCAAAAGGTGGAATTTCTCCAGAAAGCATCGGGTGAGTAAACAGAAGGCGAAAGCCAGAAAGTGAGCTGACTTGGTGCTTTCATCTTTTAGGGAGCCTCCCCAAACCCCTTAAAAGGAAGGGCTTTAAGTCGCTTTTACTAGTAATTGTTTATTGAAATACAACTTCCTGCCTTCGTATGCTGCATTAATCTGTGCGAGTTTGTGTTCATCTGTGGCTAAGACATGTATTAATCCATGTTAATCAATGTCATTTGCAGCCCAAATCTATTTTCCCCGGAATTTGGCTGTAAACCTTCTCTGGCCTATCTTTGCCGCCCGAAAAATAATCTTTTAATCTGTACGGCAAAATCCGTGCAGCCTTCAAAATCATCTAGTTATGAAAAAAGGAATCCATCCCGACAGCTACCGGTTAGTAGTTTTTAAAGACATGAGTAATGGTTATTCATTTATCAGCCGTTCCACCGCAGCCTCAAAAGAGTCAGCGAAATGGGAAGATGGCAATGAGTATCCCCTGGTAAAATTGGAGATATCCAATACCTCTCACCCTTTCTTTACTGGTAAGAACATGCTGGTAGATACAGCAGGCCGTATTGACAAATTCAAGAAGAAATACGCTAAGAAAGCAGAATAATATTAAATTGTAAGCTGTTCTTCCGATTGAGCGGAATTGTTATTCTGCGCTTGAAGAAGAATTGTTTTTCATGGCTATACTTTAGACCCCCTGATTCTTCAGGGGGTCTGTTTTTTATTGTATTTTTTCAAGGTCTTTTTTCAGCAGAAACCCTGTGGTGATATTGTCCTTACTATCTGTAAAACTTACCTCGACAAAATTTTTTAACTCCCGGATATTTTCGGCCAGGTTGCCTTTGAGCAGGTAGCTTCTTCTTGGTTGACTCCCCAGTTTTGGGCAGGTATTAAAAAAAGTTTTTGCAGCTTTTACCTTCCATTCGTCCTCAGGGTAAGCAGGAGCGCTGTCAAATTTTTCTATCCCTATTTCGCCCAATTCTGTTTCTTCTATTACCACTGATTTCGAAGTACCATCCGGGTTGCCGGTATGATAATTATGCTGCGTTTGTTTCACCAGGTACCAGCTTTTTTTAGGCGCCTTGTAAAGAAACTTATAATCATATCCCCAGCGCCAGTTGCTGCCGCCATAAAAAGAAAGCGTGAACCCATTCGTTGTAATTTCAATTCCATTATAAGGGTCATCAAATACACCACCACATTTACGGCATAAGAGGGCTTTGTCATTGCGGGCCACCTGTTTCAGTTTGCCATCTGACTGCCGGATCAATACCAACAGGGGGCGGGGAGCTGCTGTTTCAAAGTCTAAACTATCTTCACCGGGTTGTTTTAAAAGCAGAATCGCATCCGTTTTTTTATCGCCATTCAAATCGCCGGTAATATAGTCGAGTGGTTCAAAGCCTTCTGCAATAAATGATTTTGCCTCAGTGGGTACAGTTATTTCCTGGGATTAGGTACTGCTGGTTATTGTTACAATGCTGAAGGATAGGAAAAGTTTATACATAGACGGTTTATTTATGGTCTAATATAGTAAGAAATCAAGGGTAGTTTTATTTAAATAAAAGGGATAGTCACCTTACAATTAATCCCAATTGTCAGACCAAGCCTTAATTTCTGCCATGTTATAATTGGGTTTTCGGAGGGGGGGGGATTTTTTTTAAAAATTTTTCTTTCTTTTGTCTTGATACAAAAGAAAGAAACAAAGAAAAAATCATTTAGGTCGTTTCCGTTGTGATTTGCTTTCAAATTTTCTTGTAGCTTAGCTCTTTAACAACCATCTTACGGTAATTAACCGTTTCGGTAACGTTGTGATTTGCTTTCAAATTTTCTTGTAGCTTAGCTCTTTAACAACCATTTGTTCCAACTTTTGAAGCTGCTATCTGTTGTGATTTGCTTTCAAATTTTCTTGTAGCTTAGCTCTTTAACAACGTAAAATGATAACTGGGTCAATAGACCTCAGTTGTGATTTGCTTTCAAATTTTCTTGTAGCTTAGCTCTTTAACAACCCAGTCGTAATCTTTCTCCAGGCCGAGGCCGTTGTGATTTGCTTTCAAATTTTCTTGTAGCTTAGCTCTTTAACAACGGCTGTCAGATTAATAAACAACCCAACGCTAAAAAATATTTCCTATAATCTTTCTTGTAGCTTAGCTCTTTAACAACCGATTGCCAGAATTATGTAAGTGAACTATTGTTGTGATTTGCTTTCAAATTTTCTTGTAGCTTAGCTCTTTAACAACAACACCTATAAAGGAAGCAATTGATCAATAGTTGTGATTTGCTTTCAAATTTTCTTGTAGCTTAGCTCTTTAACAACACTACAAACATTACAGACAGAGTTCAACGTGTTGTGATTTGCTTTCAAATTTTCTTGTAGCTTAGCTCTTTAACAACATTGCAGACACACTGCGACCATCCCCAGCGTTGTGATTTGCTTTCAAATTTTCTTGTAGCTTAGCTCTTTAACAACTATAATTTGGTGAGGAGAAAGCATTTAAAGTTGTGATTTGCTTTCAAATTTTCTTGTAGCTTAGCTCTTTAACAACGGCTGTCAGATTAATAAACAACCCAACGCTAAAAAATATTTCCTATAATCTTGGGATGGGTAATAAGGTTAGGAATTTTTACAACAATATAGCCAATCCAAACTCTGAAAACGGAGAGGTTACGGTTGATACACACGCAGCGGCGGTAGGGTTTTTAAATATTGTATCTGCCAAGGATGCATCTTCTATGACGTTGCTTAATAGCGATAAATATGGCTATAACCCACTTTACGCAGTATTAAAGGAAGCGTATCAGGAAGTAGCTAGGGAGAATGGGTATACTCCTAGGGAAATGCAGAGCATTAGCTGGGAAGCCATTCGTCTTCTTATTGATGAAAGTAAAAAAAATGAAGAAAACAGAGATGCTATAAATAAAATATGGAAAGATAAAAACGATAAAAACATAACTCATGAACAAGCTACTAGATCAATTATTAAAAAATTCACCTACGGAGAGCCGGAGTGGGATAGAGCAACCAACGAAGGAGTCGATAATGAAGCATTGCAAAAAGATGGGTATTCCCTTTACAAAAGAGATGGTGATGGCGGTGATATACGGGGACAGCGAAATGAGGCCAGAACGGGTTCCTCCAACGTGGCTGTCGGATATGGAGGATTAGAACAAGTGTGGAAACCAAGTAGTTTTGGGGTTCAATTTCAATCAGAGGATATTAGTTCCCCATCGTTAAAAAAATTCGTTGTAGGCTATGCTCCATTCAGAGAGGGTGGTATCGAGAAGATGGGGGATAGCTTAAAAGCCTTTGAAGATAAAAAATATAAGCAATGGCTGGCTATGGCAGACCAGTTTGCGAAAGAGCTTGGCATAAGTCTGGATGCTACAACTAAAACGGTAGGCGTATATGGTGCTACAAGCTCTAAAATGGAGGCAAGTTCTGTTGTGACAATAGTCGCTACAGATGAGCAGGCAATGGTTTTTGCAGCCTTAATGGGGACGCTTGCCCCAGATGTGCAACACTCTGTTATGTTGAATACTTACGATGAAAGTGGGGAGGATGTTGAGCATAGGGTTACGTTTAAAGACAGGGAGTCTGCCGAAAGCTTTTTAAGCAACAAAAATGCTTACGGGGTGTCCGACGTCTCGTTTGAGCCAGACACTAATACTGCCCTTATTTTGGACATAAGCAGATTTAATGCTATTTTTGATTCAGATAAATTCTTAAAAGATTATGGAGAATCAATCACAGGACACAAACAAAACAAAGTCGTCAACTCCTTTATCGAGGAGCAAGACTATGCAGGAATACTTCAAAAAGAGAGGGATTCCGACGGAAGATACAACAAAGGGGAATCTGGGCAAAACCTCAATGATATTCTCAAGCTTGCCATCAACAGAATCAACAGACGCAGCGGAGACCGCTCTTCATTACCGCAATCAGCGCAAGAAAAGTTAACCGAAAGGTTAAATAAAACCGTCTTTGGATACCTAGATAAATTTAGAAAACAATTTGGGTTACCAAAGACAATGGCTATTGGTAGGCCAGTTCCGTTTAATGCGGAAACTTCCCGTAAAATATTTGAGGCTTATTCTTTATTAGCGACAGACAATTCTGCCGACCCAGACGTTAAAGCTGCTTACGACCAATTGGTTAAAGAGGTTGACGCTCAATATCGCTATCTAGTAGATGAAGTTGGATTGAAGGTTGATTTCATGGAGAACGATCCGTATGAAGATAGTGTTGAAATGATGGCAGATGTTTACGACAATAATCATCTAAAGGTTTTTAAAGGCGGGGAGCCTCATCCTTTTCTTGATGCCAGAGATTGTTGTGATTTGCTTTCAAATTTTCTTGTAGCTTAGCTCTTTAACAACTCAAA
>Ga0163149_10004147_pt1 | contig 16070 bp, 16 predicted proteins | sample OliLakLV19MP5G1_FD_148604 | JGI IMG/M metagenome (GOLD analysis project Ga0163149, IMG submission 148604) | Freshwater microbial mat bacterial communities from Lake Vanda, McMurdo Dry Valleys, Antarctica - Oligotrophic Lake LV.19.MP5.G1 | ecosystem: Environmental > Aquatic > Freshwater > Lake >...
GTTATTCAAAAACCTCTCTATTTTCTTTCGTTCACCAAAACACAAATGCATATATGTTCTCATATTTATCATTTTAGAGTGTTCTGCTTCAAAGGTAAATCTCCAATAATTAAGACTACAAAATATGCCAGAATTTAATGAGAACAATATAAATGAGAAGGTTAATAAAAATTCTGAAATTTCTAGAGACAGAGAAAGATTGGAAAAGAACAAAGAATTTCATAGCCAAATCCGTAATAAAAGTGAAAAACATGAGGATATTATAACTTTCGAATTAATTGAAAATTCTCTGAACAATATTGAAAAGGTTTTAAAACCCCGTCAACCACTAATTTCACCTGCAGAGGAAGTGTCTATAATCGAAACAGTGAAGGAGGTAATTGGTGATAAGTCGTTGAATTCTCTGTCTGAAGAGGAAAAAGACAATCTTGTCAATATCGTAAAAGATAAATTCGGTATTTCAAATAAGATTACAGAGCGTGATATTCGTCAAGAAGAAAATGAAAAAAGTATTGAGGGTAGAAAAAATAGACTTGATGCAGAGTGGAAGAATAATGCGAAATCATAATAGGTAGATGTTTAAAAAGTGAGATACCTTTTAAATCAAAAAAACCAGCCTATGTTGGTTTTTTTGATGCGTTTTTGAAACTACAATGAGTTTTCAAAATTCTCTTCGATTCTAGTCCAGTTCAAGTTTGCAAAGAAATCTTCCACATACTGTTTCTTACCACTCGGCTGATAGTCCGCGACGTATGAATGTTCCCACATGTCGAGCGCGAGAACAATTGAGCAGTCGGTTAAGTGTCCGAGATGCTGCTCGTCTACCCATTGAGTGAGGAGACAGTCATTTTTTTTGTCATAGAAAAGCATAGCCCAGCCGATTCCTCGAGTGAGTGCTATAGATTTGAAACGAGTTAAGAATTCTTCAAAACTCGATCCGCAGTCCGTTTCAATCTTTTTTCGAAGTGCGGAGTCTGCTCCGAGTTCTTTCGCGCCTCCTTCAAGAGAAGTAAAGTAATACTCATGATTTCGCATGCCACAAAATTCGAATGAAAATCTGCGCTGAAGCTCTCCAAGTTCGTATGCGTACTTTTCAGAATCTTTGCCAAGTTCAAGCATATGCTCGCCGATAAGATTTGCATGTTTCACATAGCCTGCGTATAGCTTGAGATGCTCCTCGGTAGTTTCCACTGAGATACCTTTAAGTTCCGGTACTGTAAATGTTTTTGGTGTGAATGTTTGCATAAGAGAGTGTATTTATCTTGTAAGGCTATTATTTTACCATACAAAAGAAAAATAGACTCCAGAACAGTGTATTGACAATCCAGACGGCCGTTTGGATTGTCAATACAGACAAAAGTAAGCAAAACAGAGTTACTTTTTCTTCTTATAGCCACCCTTAAGTTTAAATGTTTCTATACAGTCCTTAAGGTCAAATTCATCCCAGAGTTTCACAAATTGTTTTGGCAATGGTGATGGTCCAACCCAGACGCTTTGCTGTAGTTGTGTATAGTCAAGGGATTTTAGTTCCCCCCGTAACCAATTCCTCCACTCGCGCCGTTTCTCTGGAATATCAAACATAACAATTAAATCTTTGGAAGCATTTTTGGGAAAAGGGGAGAGAAAATGAGGGAGTTCATTTTTACTTTTCAGAAATTCCTTTCCTTTCGAAGTTAATTTCCAAACAGCCTTCATGTCGTTTGAGACAAATCCTTGGTGCTTAAGACGTGACAGAGATCTTTGAACTGAGGGTCTTTTTGTTGTGAATTTTGGAATACCAAAGATGTTTACTCGCACACCTTTGTACACATACTCGCTTTCCCATAATTCAGTGAGAATTTCTTCTACAAGTGTCATATTGTGTCAAATTGTAACAGATTGGTATCGTATTGACAATCCCGACGACCGTATGATTTGTCAATACGCAAAATGGCTAGAGTGAGTATTAATAATTGATCCCAGTATCCCAGTATCGCAGTATCGCAGTATTTTGTTATAATTATTTCATGCAAAGGAAAGTTTTTGTTCTGCCAATTGTACTTATTTTTGTAAACGTTATTATCTGGTCTCAGGTTACTGTTGCTTCTGGTGGAAAACTAGGCGAGAACAACGAACTCACAATATCATTTCTTGATATTGGCCAGGGAGACTCCGTATATATAGAGGCACCAAATGGTCGACAGATGATTATTGATGGTGGTCCAAACGAAAACCTTCTAACAGCACTCCCTGAGTTTTTGCCCTTCGGTGATAAGACAATAGACGTTTTAGTGATAACAAATCCCGATGCTGACCATTATGCAGGATTTATTCCATTACTAGAAAAGTTTTCTGTTGGTGCGGTCGTAGAACCAGGAACGCGTTCGGGTACGTCTTTGTACAAAACTCTTGAAGCTGCGATTGTAAATGAGAATGTTCCGCACGTGCTCGCAATGAAGGGAGAAAAAATAATTCTTGATCAACAGAAAAATATTTATTTTGAAATTCTCTTTCCTGACAGAGATGTGTCAATGTGGGAATCAAACGATGGTTCGATCGTTGGACGACTTGTATATGGCGATATCTCTATTTTATTTACTGGCGATGGAACGAAACTCACTGAAGGAATTGTTGTTTTTGGAAATGATCTTTCGGGAACTGAAATTCTGAAAGTTGGACATCATGGGTCAAAAACATCAACAGGTACACCCCTCCTTACAGAAGCAAGTCCGAGTATTGCTATTATTTCAGCCGGCAAAGATAATCGCTACGGCCATCCGAGCAAAGAAACGACAGATCGACTAGATGAAGAAAATATTCCTTATCTTGTGACGATGGATGAAGGAACCGTGACATTTGTGACGGATGGTAAGATTGTAAAAAGAAAATAACAAATCACATATACAAAACAAAAATCCGCGAAGCAAATGCTCGCAGATTTTAATGGGCATGATAGGTGCCCGCTGATAATGTTCCGCCGTCCTAAAGGGGACGTACATATATAATGACAACGCTCACAACCATTTCTTACAAAGAAGTCGAGGATTTTTGTATGCTATACTTTTTCTACTTGGCACATTGTAAGAAAAATACGCCAAAAGTGTCCTATCTATGGAGCGACTAACCAATCGACAATTTGAGGATATCTATGAAAAGCATGCAGATGCAATCTTTCGGTATTTTGTAGTTCGTGCCAAAGACAGAGAGAGGGCGCTTGATTTCACTCAGGAAGTATTCCTAAAAACATGGGAATACAGCCAGAATGAAAATATCGACAATGTTCGCGCATTTCTTTTCAAAGTTGCACACAATATATATGTCAATGATGTACGTACTTACGGGAGAACAGTTTCACTCGAAGTGTATCTTGCAAATGGTCTTCATCCTGAGTCGGGAGATGATAAAGCAATGCTTATATCACTTGATGCGAAGCGCATACTCCAGGAAAGTGAAAATCTGGGAGAGGAATATAGAGACGTCATGCATCTTCGGTATGTTGAGGACCTTCCAGTAAAAGATATAGCACTGATCGTCGGAGTTTCTGAAAACGTGGTATCGGTACGACTCAACCGCGCAAAAATAATGCTACAAAAAAAAATAAAATTCAACAATGAAGAATAGTTTTGAACAATTAAAAATGATTCGCATGACACATGCGGAAAAGCAAGCTTTGAAGGAGAGGCTTTTTTCCAGTATCAAGGTTGTGCCTATTGAATCCCCATACCTTGTCATTTCAAAATTTTCTATGAGAGCTCGCTCTACTGTAGCGTCAGGATTTGCGCTTATGCTTCTCGCCATTTTCATACAAAACGCCGACGCATCACTTCCAGGACAGCTACTATATGGAATGAAAAGAGATGTCAATGAAAAAGTGCTCGCAGCATTTGCCTTTTCTCCTACAACAAAAGCAAAAGTAGAAACAACTCTCGCAACTCGCAGACTCGAGGAAATCGAGCACGTTATGCTCTCGGTGGGTGATGACGGAATTTCACAAGAATTAAAAAACGAAGTGGTCACAGAACTCGCCACAGCAGCGACTGAGCACTCTCTTCAAGCAACAGTGTATATAGAAAACATGCATCAAAACGGCGACACTGGCGAAGCGGTTATTTTGGCATCTAAATTGGAAACGACACTTTCGATACATGAGGGAATCTTGGAAGAAATAGATAATGCGACATCAGATGAAAACTATATTTCACCAGTTGCAAATGCGCTCGCTATAATTAAAACATCAGGAGATATGGTAGATAATTTCGGAGGAACGATTAAAGATGACATAACTCTCGATCCAACGCTTATTGACGAAATGACTGCGAAGGAGCATTTCGAAGAAGCGAAGAATGAGATTGATAATTTTGAAAACGAATTTGGTGTTGAGTCGCTTCAAACAGACACTGTCGTGGCAGACATTTTGACGCTAGAAACACAAAAGGCAATTGGGGAGGACGCTGCAAGCAACTATGAAACAGAAAATATAGCAGATGCACTTTTCGATAACGTAAATGACGGCACAGGAGCACTGTCACCAGAGAATGTTTTCATCATTACAGAGACAGCAATTCTACGAGAAAATAATGTTGATGAAAGTACGATGAGTCTTCTCAAATCAGGTGAAGATGCGCTTGTGACACCAGTGGTATTGGTTCGTGAGGCATTCGAGGGGTGTCGAAGCCTGCTCGTCCAAGGAGAGTTTGCTGCATCATTTTTGAAATGCACAGACGTCATCGAAGGCATCTCTGTTTTAAGGATTCGCATGAACCTCACAGAAAAAACACAAACAGAAGTAAGTTTAAAGGATAAGACAGAGGGTGTATTGCCGGAGATTGATATAGAAACTCAAAATACTTCCGAGATAAAGCAAACAGAAAGCACTGCAAATCTTCCCATTATAGAAAGTTTGAAAGAAAACAAAGGTTTTCGCACTCAGGTACCACCCTCTCACTAATAAGTTTTTTTAGATATCAAAAAACCACCTCAGTTTATGAAGTGGTTTTTGCTTTTTTTCTCTCTTGCTTGATAACTCCCGCTTTGATGAGTGTTTTGTAAGCCCCTCTTTTGTTGATTGTTTTGATTCCACGAGCTGACAGAGTCATTGTGACTGTTTTCCCAATTTCTGGAACGTAGATTCTTTTCTTTTGGAAATTCACATGGCGTCGGCGCTTACCTGTTGGATTATATTGGGTAGCACGAACACGGTTGGAGTAGCCTCCACCGACGATACTTTTGTTTCCTGTGATTACACATACTTTTGCCATAACGGGCTTCATGCTACCATGAATATATATCGTATGCAAGCAATCAATACAATCTTTTATATTGCCATCCTTATCATGTCTGTTGTCATACATGAAGTCGCTCACGGAGCTGTGGCGTATCGTCTTGGTGACATGACAGCGCGTCTGGCTGGTCGTCTAACACTCAATCCACTGAAACACCTCGATCCAATTGGTTCGGTCATTCTCCCAGCATTACTCGTGCTTTCCCAATCTGGATTTGTTATCGGGTGGGCGAAACCGGTTCCTTACAATCCAGCTAATTTGAGCAACAGAAGGTGGGGAACGCTTGCGGTAGCGAGCGCTGGAATCATTGCCAATTTTGCGATTGCGATAATTTTTGCACTAATTATACGTGTTGTTGTGGGTACTGGCGTTGCGACTGACCCGCTCATATTTGTTTTGAGTACAATTGTGCTTGTAAACATTGTGCTTGGATTTTTTAATCTTATGCCTGTGCCACCACTTGATGGTTCTCGAATTTTGTTTGTACTTCTCCCTCAGCGATTTGCGCACTATGAGAGATTGCTCGAAAGATACGGACTTGTTTTCGCGATACTACTTGTCTTTTTTGTTTGGCAGTATTTGACACCGGTCGTTGTTGGAATCTTTACTTTGTTAACCGGTCTTGCATTTTAAAATAATAAATATATGAAAAAAAATACCCCCGCAGTAATTATCGTTACTTTTCTTGCAGTATTTTTTTTCTATTCCCATTACGCACTCGCGACGACCGGCACGATTGATGCGACAGATCACTATTCGATTCTTCTTGAGGACGGAAGTCAGATCAATTGGAAGACAACAAACGGTGAAGACGTGCTCGTGACGGACACAGAACTCACAGGAGAAATTTTTGGAGAAAATATTGGCTGGATCAAACTCGATCCTGCCGAGTCAGGTGTGATAAATGATGGTGTCGGCAATCTTTCTGGGTATGCTTGGGGAGAAAATGCTGGTTGGATAAATTTTGATCCAACTGAAGGAGGGGTGCAGATAGAGCAAAGTGGAGACTTTGCAGGATACGCATGGAGTGAAGTGTATGGGTGGATACAATTTGATTGCGATGTTGTTGGAGCGTGCCTCAAAACAGATTGGGGAACAGCGTCGGGTGGAGGTGGTGGAGGTGGTGGATCATCAACAAGCGATTGTGAAGACGGTAACGACAATGACTCTGACGGATTGATTGACTACCCTAACGATCCTGGATGTTCAAGTGGAAGCGATAACAGTGAGGATGATGGAGGTAGTTGGGGTAGTTTATCTGCTTGTTCAAATGGACTCGACGATGACGGTGATGGGTATACAGATTATCCGGTAGATTCAGGTTGTATAAGTTCAGAGGACGAGAGTGAGTCGAATGGTTTGCTTTGTGATTTGTTTCCAGATTTATGCGCACCATCACCAGATGAATGTGTTGGAGCAGACTGTGGACCTACTGACGAACCGCCAGAGGAGCCTTGTATCGGAGATGATTGTTCAGCTTCTCCCGATGGGTGTATTGGTGATGAATGTAATAATCCGTTAGATGAAGAAAATCCTATTCCGGTAGAAGAAGTTCCAACGGAAGAAATGCCTGGTGGAGGAGGGACCTTCGTACCGATTGCGGAATTCTTTGGAGGGCTGAATTCTGAATACTCACAAGAAGCTAACGGTCTAGCGATTAAAATCGCTACTCTGTTTGGTTTGATTGTGGGATTGCTTGGCTCATTGGCGACAGTATTATTTGCAAATCCTTTGGCATTATCTGAACTATTGTTTTTACCGCTTCGGTTGTGGTCACTACTTCTTTCTGCGCTCGGTCTGCGTCGAAAAGCAAGACCTTGGGGAACAGTTTATGATGCAATAACAAAACAACCGCTTGATCCCGCGTACGTGTTGTTGCAAGACATAAATGGAATTGAAATAACAAGTGCCATTACCGATTTTGATGGACGATATGGTTTCGTTGCCAAACCGGGGATGTACAAAATTGTCGCAAACAAAACGAATTATAAATTCCCATCAGAAAAAATGTCCGGCAGAACTGAAGATGAACTCTATAAAGATTTGTACTTCGGAGAGATGTTCGAGGTGAAAGAAGATAACGAAATTATTGCAAAAAATATTCCGCTTGATCCAATCGCATTTGATTGGAATGAATTTGAGAAATCAAGAACGAAGCTTACATCCTTCTACACAAAGTACGATACGATCTTAGTGCGAGTTGCAAATATTATTTTCATTATTGGTTTCGCCCTTTCGGCGTTGGCTCTCTTCATCTCGCCTGTTTTATGGAACATTGTTATATTCGGTTTGTATGTGCTCATGGGAGTTCTCCGGAGTACCGTTTGGAAGCCTCATCCGTTTGGTGGCATCTTTGAGAAAGTGTCAGGCGCGCCAATATCTTTTGCGATTGTTCGACTTATGTCGCCTTCTGGTAATGAGGTTGCGCACAAAGTTGCGGATCAGTATGGCCGATACTACATGTTGGTGCGCAAAGGAATCTACACAATAGCAATCGACAGGAAAAATGCTGATGGCTCTTATACGCGGGCATACACTTCTCCACTTTCGGAAATTAAAAAAGGTTATCTCGATACGTCTTTTGAGGTATAATAGAAGTATGCGTAGAAATCGGTTCTCTACAATTCAAATACTTGTCGTTGTCCTTGCTGTTGCTTTCGTGTCAGCAGTATACACAGCGTACGCAACGCCACCTGCTTCAAAATATCTCCCAGGTGAGACTCTTGATCCGACATGTGGACCAGGAGATGTAGAGTGTTCTGTTATACCGATGAATATCGGGGATGAAGTGGGGTCTGGAGATGACCTTTCTGTACTTTTCGTTGATACAAATGGACTTCTTGCAGAAGATAATACGAATTTTCTTTATGATGACACAACTGATATTCTTTCGGTTGATGAAATAAATTTGCCAACCACGAGCTCAAGCGAAGGAATTATTTATGTGAACAGTTCACGTTTCATACATGCGTACGGAACAGATAATATCTTTATTGGTCGTTCAGCGGGCAATTTCACTCTCACCACCGGTTCTGCTTTGAGAAATACCGCGCTCGGTAGTCTTGCTGTGGATGCGCTTACTACCGGAGACGATAATGTCGGTATAGGATATCAAGCACTTACATCAAACACGGATGGCGTCGATAATACAGCAATTGGAGTAAATTCGCTGGTTAATAACTCAACTGGAGATGCAAATGTGGCTATCGGACGTCTTGCTCTACAGAGAAATATTTCCGGAGACTTCAATACCGCCGTAGGAACAAGCGCTTTTCAAGCCCAAGGTAGTGGAACATATAATACTGGAATTGGATACCAAGCACTTTATGGTGGTCTTAATGATGCAATTGCAACCCACAATACCGCACTCGGAGCGCTTGCTGGAGCAAGTGTAACAACGGGTTCTCGGAATACTTTTATTGGAGCGTACTCAGACCTTATTTCATCAACACCAACACTTTCGGACTCTATAGCTCTTGGGTACCTCACACAGATTCGCGCGAGTAATCAGTTTGTTGTTGGCTCTGAAACATCACCTATTAATGATGCATATTTTGGTGAAGGAGTAATTAGTACAGGGCCATCTGACATAGTTTTCAATGCAACAGGTGGGTCTGGTACAGATATTGCAGGTGCAGACTTTACTATCGCTTCTGGAAAAGCAACAGGAGTTGGTGTTGGTGGAGATGTCATATTTTCAACACCTGATGTCGGGGTATCGGGAACAACACTTCAATCTCTTACTGAAAAAATGCGTCTTACATTTGGAGGGAGGCTCGGTATTGGTACTACAACGCCAGACTTTGAGTTCGAAGCTGTTTCTGCAACACAAAATATTGAAATAATTGCTACAGGATATAATGGAAGAAAGCCAGTTTTTGCTGGTAGAAGTGCAAATGGTACTGAAGCATTGCCGACTGCATCTATCGCCACCGATATTCTTGCAGAATTCGCAGGGCAAGGATATGGGGCAACTGGTTTTGCATCTTCATCGACAGCAGGTATACGTGTTGTTGCCGAGGAAACGTTTGATGATGCTGGATATGGGTCACAGCTTTTGTTCCGAACAACTCCAAACAATTCCACGACACTTACATCGCGCATGATTATTTTGGCAGATGGAAATGTGGGCATAGGCGATACCACACCAGATGATCTGTTGAATATTCAGTCAATCACAAACACTGGAATTGCAATCTCTGCTATTGGAGCAGATGTCGATCCGTATATCAAATTTGAACTCGTCGACGGTACGCCATCTTTCACGATGGGAATAGATGACTCAGACAGCGATAGTTTCAAGATTTCAACAACAGCACTTGGTACAAGTGATCGATTTATTATTGACTCATCTGGAAACGTAAATGTCGGGGGTGATGGAACACCAAACTCTCTATTTTCTGTCGGTGCAACTTCACAGTTTCAAGTCAGTTCAAGTGGTTCAATAGATGCTGTTACAACAGTTACAACTTCTGGTGGTATTATTATTGGCTCATCAGGAACGGGTGCGTTGAGCGTAGGAACAACATCTGGGATTTATAGAACAACCAGTGCTGGTGGAAACGTGACACCTCAAACAGTATTTGATGTCGACAACTCCAACTCCATTGCAGGTTCGCAAGCGTATTTATTTGACACAACGAGTGGTTTTGTTTTCACGGCTGCAAACGGTACTCGTCGTATTGCGCGTGCGGCAATAGATATAGTAAGTCTCACAAACACAGCCGGATCTGAAACTGGAGACTTAGCATTTTTCACTAAACCATCTGGTGCAGCAATAACAGAAAGATTGAGAATAGAGACTGGTGGAAAGGTGGGTATTGGAGATATTTCTCCCGACTATCTTCTTGATGTTGAAAATACTGGTGCTGATACAGACATCTTTGCTCTCACTGACTCTGACGGAGCCTGTCTATACAACCCTGAGGCAGGGTCCGTGACAGTTACTTGTTCTTCCGACGAAAGGCTCAAGGAAAATATAGAAAATGCTGGTGAATTCCTCCCTTATTTTCGAGGATTTGATATTCGTGAATATGACGTAAGGGCATCTGGAGATCATATGGTTGGAGTTGTGGCACAGGAAGTTATGGAAACATATCCAGAGCTTGTAAAAATGGGTGGTAATGGTTTCTATACTGTTGAAATACCAAGCACGTGGGAAATGATTAAGGCAATTCAGGAACTTGATATTGCTGTGCAAGACATTTCATCACTTGATCTTGAAAATGAAAATTCACTAGCGAATAAACTTATTGCTTGGTTTGCTGATACTGCGAACGGAATACAAAATATTTTTGCAAAACGTGTGACTGTCGAAGAGTTGTGTGTTGAAGATGTGTGTATCGACAAAAACGACCTATTACAAATACTCAATAACAATGGAGGAAATGCAGGCGGGGGAGATGCTGATGCTCCAGTAGGTGATGGTGGCGACGTCACTCCGCCAGATGAAGGAGATGGCGATGTGCCACCACCGGAGGAGCCTGTTGTTTCTCCAGACGATGAGGTATTGCCACCAACAGATAGCGAAGACGATCCACCTCTTCCACAAGATGACGGTGAGGACGCAGGTGGAGAGGGCGATGCTCCCCCAGATAGTGGCGATATCCCTGTTTCCTAAGCGCTCTTGAGTGTTTTCACTGTATTTTCCTGTATCTCTCCGCACCTTCCTTGCAAAAATTAGATTAATATAGTAAAGTAGCTCGCGTAAAGCTCGTCAGTTTATTGGCGGTTTTACGATTTATTTTTTATGGCACGTATTTCACAACTCGTCCGAAAAGGACGCAAAAAAGTAATAAAGAAATCTCGCACGACAGCTCTCGGTCGTGGTTTTAACTCTATCAAAAACCGACCCGTTTTCTACAACTCTCCATTCAAACGAGGTGTCTGCACGAAAGTCACGACAACAACCCCGAAGAAGCCGAACTCTGCTCTCCGAAAAATCGCCCGTGTCCGCCTTACGAACGGTATGGAAGTGACTGCATATATTCCCGGAGAAGGACACAACCTCCAAGAACACTCTGTTGTCATGCTTCGTGGTGGCCGTGTGAAAGACTTGATCGGAGTTCGTTATCACATTGTTCGTGGCGTTCTCGATACATCAGGTATAGAGAAGCGCCGACAGTCACGATCGCTTTATGGCGCGAAACGTCCAAAAGCAAAATAATAATATTGAGTATCAACTATGAGACGCAAAGTAAAAAACCGACATCACCCAGACGCTGACCGAGTCTACGACTCTGAAAAGCTCGCAAAATTCATCAACTACATTATGTGGGATGGAAAGAAGAACGCTGCTGAAAAAGTAGTGTATGGTGCCTTGGATATCGTCAAAGAAAAGACAGGCAGTGAAAATCCTCTTGAGGTATTTGAGACAGCAATTAGGAATGCTGGTCCAACACTCGAAGTTCGCTCACGCCGTATTGGTGGAGCCAACTACCAAGTGCCTCGTGAAGTTCGCCCTGAACGACGTATGGCTCTCGCATTCCGATGGATCATCGATGCAGCTCGTGCAAAGAAAGGTCAGACTATGGACAAGTGTCTCGCAGACGAGATCATCAATGCTTCAAAGAACGAAGGCTCAGCTGTGAAGAAGAAAGACGACACTCACCGCATGGCAGAAGCAAACAAAGCATTTGCCCATTTTGCTTGGTAGAAAAAGAGTCCCATTCGGGACTTTTTTTATATCAGTACAAAATGGAGCATCCAGATCTTAGTTTCATGAAATAGAAACTGTAGAGTCGGAGTTCCTCATTTTGCTTGGTAATACATATTTGAATTCGCAAAAACTCCCAACGAAGAGTTTTCTTGTTATAATATTTCCATGCTTCCCGCATATCTGACCCTCATCTCCATCCCGCTCGGACTTGTTGGTACCATCTTATATATCCGCGACATGTACCGAGGCACAGCTCGGCCCAACCGCGTGAGTTTTTTCCTTTGGTCACTTGCACCTATGATAGGTGTTGCAATCGCATTAGGAGAAGGTGCACGCTGGTCACTCGTTCCAGTCTTTATGGCAGGGTTCAGTCCCTTTGTTGTTCTTTTATTTTCTTTCATCATAAAGCAGGGCTATTGGAAACTAAAAGCTTTTGATTATCTGTGCGGAATCTTTTCAGTGGTCGCACTTGTTCTCTGGCTCATCATTGATGTTCCTATACTCGCATTTGTTTTTGCTCTCGTCGCAGATCTTTTTGCAAGTATTCCGACCATTGTAAAGGCATGGAAGCATCCTGAAAGTGAATCAGCTTTTATATATCTTCTCCCTGGTATCGGGCATATTGTGAATCTTTTTGTCATAACGAACTGGGCTATAACTGAGTACGGATTTAGCATCTATATTCTCGTCGCAAACACCATCCTCGTGCTCGGCATCTACCAGCATAGGATCTGGAAGAAAAAAAGCACGCTCGTCTAGGGCTTTATTTGCAACAAACTCTCGCTCGGGGTATAGTTATTCAAATTTTTAGCAATGTTGAAACATAATGATTTTATCTTGATGTGCGACAGACTTGGTGTTGATGTCTACACAAGAGGAAGAAGCGAATACAGTGCCGCGAAAGGTGATTTGGCAAAGGGTGATCCGATTGATCTGACCGCTCTCACAATTACAAAAAACAGCGAATCAGCATTAGAGGTCAAGTATATAGGCGAGATGCTCAACAACCTTCTTACGCAAGATTCGCCAAGAATAAAAGATGAAAAAGAGACGTTGCATGAAAAAAATCTCATCTTTACAAAGTATTTGATGAGAAAATGTCTTCAGTGGTGGTTTGCAAAGGTCCTTTTAGAGACAAAAATAGACGAGGGTCTCATTCTATGTGATAACGGACTTGTTTACTTCTTAGACCTGGAGCGTATGAAGCTTTATAGCGATGAGCAACAAAAGCCTCCTGCTTTCAGGCGGTGGGAGTATGGGCTGTAGAAATCTTGCAAAAAAACCAAAATAATATATTATATGAGCGACTTAACAGGTCGCTATTTTTATTTCTCATTATCTATAATGCTCGCATTCACGCAGGCGCCCAAAGATACAATTTATGAACAGAGACTATCCACTCGAGAAAGTCCGAAACTTCGGAATTATCGCCCATATCGACGCAGGGAAAACCACGACATCAGAGCGTGTTCTTTACTATACGGGCGTCTCACACAAAATCGGAGAAGTTCATGATGGCGCAGCGACAACTGACTGGATGGAACAGGAAAAGGAGCGCGGTATTACGATCACGTCTGCCGCTATCACCTGCTTCTGGACACCGACTTACGCAGCGACGGACAAGAACAAGAAGCATCGTTTCAATATTATCGACACCCCGGGACACATCGACTTCACTGTGGAAGTGAAGCGGTCACTTCGCGTGCTCGACGGCGCAGTCGTTGTCTTCGACGGTGTTGCGGGTGTCGAGCCACAATCAGAAACAAACTGGCGCTACGCTGACGAAGCAAACGTGCCTCGTATTTGTTTCATCAACAAACTCGATCGCACAGGAGCATCATTTGAACATTCATACAAAACAATACTTGAGAGACTTTCGAAGTCTGCTGTTCGTATGCAACTTCCTATCGGACTCGAAGAGAAGTTCGAAGGTATCGTTGACTTGCTAACACGTAAATCATTCCGCTTCGAAGGTGAAATGGGAATCGAGATTGTGGAGGGCGACGTACCAGAAGACATGAAAGCAGATGTTGAGAAGTATCGCGCAGAATTAGTAGAAGGTATCGTTTCAAATGACGAGAAATTGATGAACGATTATCTCGAAGGCAATGAGCCATCACTTGAGGTTTTGAAGGCGACACTCCGCAAGGCTGTCATCGCGAACGCGATTTTCCCCGTCTTCGCAGGGAGTGCGCTGAAGAACAAAGGCGTGCAGATCATACTCGATGCCGTTGTCGATTACCTTCCGTCACCACTCGATATTCCAGCCATCACAGGTATCAATCCAGACAACGATGAGCCGATTGACCGACCTGCGTCCGACACACAGCCATTCTCTGCACTTGCGTTCAAAGTGGCGACTGACCCATTTGTCGGACAGTTGATTTTCTTCCGTGTCTATTCAGGAACCCTCGAATCAGGTTCATATGTTTACAACCCTCGCACACGCAACAAAGAGCGCATCGGCCGTATCCTTCGTATGCATGCCAACGAGCGAGAAGAAGTGAAAAAAGTTTTCGCTGGAGAAATTGCTGCAGCTGTCGGACTCAAAGATACTATCACCTCAGATACACTCTGCGATGAAGCATCTCCAATCGAGCTCGACCGTATCGTTTTTCCTGAGCCAGTTATCTCACTCCGTGTCGAACCGAAAACAAAGGCTGACCAAGAAAAAATGGGTACAGCTCTCAACCGCCTCGCACAGGAAGACCCAACATTCCGCGTGTCGACTGACCCTGAAACAAACGAAACAATCATCGCCGGCATGGGAGAATTGCACCTCGAAATCATCGTTGACCGCATGCGACGCGAATTTACTGTTGAAACGAATGTCGGTAAGCCACAGGTTGCGTATCGTGAGACGATCACTCAGCCAGCAGATGCTGAAGGCAAATACATCAAGCAGACAGGAGGTCGCGGTAACTACGGTCACGTCAAGATCAAGATCAAGCCGATGGATATGACAGTAGACCCAGATGATGTACCGAAGAATACAAAGCGCGAAGCTCACTTCGAATTCGTCAACACTATCAAAGGAGGTGCCATTCCTCAGGAATACATCGCTCCTTGTGAAAAAGGATTCCGTGAAGGACTCGACAGGGGAGTTGTCGCAGGATTCAAAATGGTGGACGTATCAGTTGATCTCTGGGACGGAAGTTACCACGATGTCGACTCCAACGAAATGGCTTTCAAAATCGCAGCATCAATGGCAATCCAAGAAGCGTGTCGTATGGCAAAGCCTGTCGTTCTCGAACCGATGATGAAGGTGGAAGTGGTCACCCCTGAGAAGTTCATGGGAGACGTCACAGGCAACCTCTCCAGTAAGCGCGGATTGATCGAAGGAATGGAAGACCGCGGTATGAACAAGGTTGTCAAAGCCGTTGTGCCACTTTCAGAAATGTTCGGTTACATGACATCGCTTCGCTCAATGACAGAAGGTCGTGCAGGATTCACAATGGAATTCCTCCGCTACGATATCGTGCCAACCAACGTAGCTGAAGAGATAGCCAAGAGCAGAAAATAATTTCTGAGAAAAGTCCCCGAACGGGGATTTTTTGTTATAAAATAAAAAAAACGCACTCGGAAATCCATAGGACTTCTTTGTGCGTTTAGTGATAGAAAATTATTTTTTGACTATTTTTTTCGTGACTGTTTTGCCGTTCCTTGTTATTTCAAGGAAGTAATAACCATTTTCAAATCTGGTTAAATCAATTTCCTTTCCGTAGCTTTCGGCTAACGGTTTTCCTACGATGCTGAGCACTTTGTAGTGTGCTTCATTGCTCAGGAACATAATTCCCGTTGTTGGGTTTGGAAAGATAGTAATTTGATCCACAGAAATGGATAGAGCAACCTTTGTTGAGTCTAATTCTGCAGTTTGCGCTGAAGCAGATAAAGTTGTAAAAAGTAATACAACAATTGTTAGTGGGAAAATATTTTTCATAGTATTTAAATTGGAGATTTACCTTTGAAGCAGAACACTCTAAAATGATAAATATGAGTACATATATGCATTTGTGTTTTGGCGAACGAAAGAAAATAGAGAGGTTTTTGAATAACAAAAAAAGCATTCGAGCGATAGCGAGAATGCTTAATAGAGGTATCAGTTGTATTTCAAATGAGATTAAGATAGGAAGCGTAAGAGGAATGTATAA
>Ga0163149_10004150_pt1 | contig 16065 bp, 19 predicted proteins | sample OliLakLV19MP5G1_FD_148604 | JGI IMG/M metagenome (GOLD analysis project Ga0163149, IMG submission 148604) | Freshwater microbial mat bacterial communities from Lake Vanda, McMurdo Dry Valleys, Antarctica - Oligotrophic Lake LV.19.MP5.G1 | ecosystem: Environmental > Aquatic > Freshwater > Lake >...
TTGCATCATCGTGCCACCAGGTTCGGGTAAGGCCGCAATCGTGGAATTATCTACATACGCCTTGGTTGCTTGCTGCGTTGCGATACGCGTATCAGAGTTAGCAGTCAGCGTGTCGTCGGTATCGATGACGTTGGTGGCAAAGTCAGCAGTTTCTAGGTTCGTAATGCTGTTGCCAGTTCCGTTTGCGTCGATTGTTTTGTTTGTTAGGGTTGCGACGGCAGAGTTTTTTGTTACATCGCTGGTGTTATCAACGTTACCAAGTCCGACATCGTCGGGATCGAGTGATTTTAGTGTTCCGTCGTCGTTATGAGCAACACCCAAAAAAGAATTGAGGATATCTCCCCATTCGCCACTGTCACCACCTGGATTTGGTAGGCGTGCCATTTAGTTGGAGCCTTTGTTATTTATACACATACCCTTTACTGCTTGTTCCCTTATGCTTATGTTGTATTGTAGCATAAATTAATATGTATGCTCGTGACAGAAACACCCTTTTCTGTCATTACTCTTGCGAGCACCCACTAAGCCGATAGGTCACCCGAAAGAACCCATCCATTGGTGGCAATTTTTAACAACTTGGCGCGGCCATATCGAGCAGAAATTTTTAGGCCTGGCGTGCTGTTTACTGTCACGGTTCCAGCGGGCGTGACTACTACCTGCCCGATACCAAGCTGAATTATGTCTATTTCTGTCCCGACTGGGAAAGCCGCCGTTGTGTTGGTTGGTATGTTTAAAGTAATTTCTGAGCCGTTATTAAGCGTTACAACTTTTCCTTGGTCGGCAAGTAACAGCGTATAACTGGTTCCTACCTGGGCATTAATGGCACGGTTTCCGCCAGCCGCTTGCCAGCCAGTGTTGCCAGTTCCGACCGTTTTTATATAATTGGTGCCGTTGGTGGTGTCTTTATAAGTTGCGCCGATAGGTGCAGCTACGCTTGTCTCTGGAGATCCAGCACCACTGCGAGTTAGGTTCGTAACAAGGTTGGCATATGTGGTGTTACTCGCTCGCAATGACAATTCACCACTACCGCTGCGGTAGAGATACGTATCCCACGTTGGAGCAAAAGCGCCATCGCCGCCAGGACCAAAAGCTATTGTCGCGGCATCGAATGCAGGATACAACTGTTCAACCGCTGGTCCCGGAACAATTGAAATTTGCCCCCAGTCATCCCCACTACTATTTTTAACGTGGAACATTGGGTAGCCAAAAAAGTGGGCGGTGTCGATACTGCCAAGATCAAGAGTTGGCGACCATAACGAATTGCCGGTCGGAACTGCGTGCGTAGTGCTAATGGTGCCACGATAATTCCATGGATATGAAGTAACCACCCCGCTGAGTGCACCTAAGGGATCCCCTCCTAGCACCAACAAAGCTTGCGTCATAATAACACCGCTGCCAGAGGCACCCGGATGGGCATTATCTGGGCTCAGATTGTTTGCATCCGCCCCTAAGCCAATATCGCCAAATGCTCGATATGCATCGATAACGGCCATATTTTGCTGCTCGGCTACATCAAGTGCGATGTCATGCTTAGCGACGCCACCAGCATTTCCCGTGGAACTCCCCCAGTTAATCCAGCGGGTAAGTGTCCCGTTAGTTCGCGCCTTTATGGCTGTAATTAAATTGTTTAAGTCGTCCTCATAGCTAACCACTGGGTCATTGAATCCGGTTGCTACCATGACATGCGGTTCGCGCCCAGTATGAACCTTTAGTTTTGCGATAAAGTCCAGGCCATAGTCAGTATTATCGACGAAATCCGCAGTACTATAGCCTGCGTGTGCAAATCGCCACACCCTGACACCGACAGTTCGATTACCAGCTGTCGGATATACGCCCTCGAGGTGGGTATTCCCTGTCGATCCAATCCAGATATTGTGGCTGGCGTGAGTAGTGAGATCAATCGACGTGATGTTGCTCGAACCTGTTCCGGTGTTTGTATCGATAGTAGCCACCGTTGAACCACCAGAGCCACCATCCTTTACGGTTAGTGTGCCCGTCCCGGCCGTCCATAACACAATGACACCGTCACAATAGACTGTCATTGACGACGACTGCCCATCAGTGAGCGTCGAAGAAAAACCAGCTGCGCCAGATTCACTATCCGATCCAGTACTGGTCGGCATCGCATGAAACGAAGTACTGCCCGCAGTATGATAGCCGACAATTGGCTGAGTCATCACATCTTGGCGGGCATTATAACGAGTGGCTAGTTGCGTCTCTAGGCCGTCAATCCAGCCAAATTCGCCAATCGAATCCGCAAGCACAACAAGATCAACCGATTGAGTCGTAGCGTTCTCGAGATCTTCGTACCACGCATCTAGATTTGCATCGCGCATATTTGTGCCGCCGCTTGCAGTTGCCATACTCTCAAAGCTAATCGAGTCTACATAACTCTTGGTTGCAGCATCCGCATCACTGGTAGTGACCCCAAGGTTAGTAACCTGGCTACCGCCCATGTTTAGATTGCCGCTCATCGTACCGCCGGTTTTGCTCAGCTTCAGGTCTAGTGCAGTTTGGGCGGCGGAAGAAACCGGCTTGTTTATATCACTCGTGTTGTTAACGTTACCAAGTCCGACGTCGTCGGGATCGAGTGATTTTAGTGTTCCGTCGTCGTTATGAGCAACACCCAAAAAAGAATTGAGGATATCTCCCCATTCGTCACTGTCACCACCTGGATTTGGTAGGCGTGCCATTTCTAACTGTAACTCCGAACATATCTATTCATGTTAATAACCCTAATATCCCCTCATGCTTAAATCTAGTATATCAGAGCTCGCCGGTTCGGTCAATTATTACTAATGGCTTGACGCCGAACTAAGTTATTATTTGGTGCGAGTACCGCAAAACTGCCGGAGTTGTCGTGATGTCGGCCGGAGGCGTAATATGATGGTCAAACGCAAACCCCGCCCAAGATTTATTTTGGTGGGCCGCCGGTAACGTAATTGTGCTAGAAGCCGGCAGATCGGTTTGGTGATCAATAAGACCCGTAACCTGCACGTCGTCGAGCCAAATCGTGATCGTCGAGCCGCGATATTTTATCGTTAAGTCACGAGCTTGGCCGTCAGTATGAGTAACAAGGCCCGACCGATAATACACCGTGAAGCTTTCGGGCGGATTATTTATCGTGCCTATCAAAAACACAAAGACGTCAGTGTTGTACGGCGCGATTACGTTTCGCATGTTCACGAGCCAGGCGCCATATCCCACACCAGGCGTAGCGGTATCGACACCGACAAGTGGTGTACCCTCGGCCTCGGCCCCGTGTTCGGTGCCCCCCGACAAAACACCACTCATACGGACCGTAACATCATAATTAAACTGACCCGTGCCAAGGTTCCTAACAGCGCCGCCAATTCCGCCCCCAGCCATTCCAGGATAATCAGCGTAATGCTCCCAATCGTCATCAGGCGCCATCGTTGCACCGTTATTGCCGCGAGCATACGGATCGCCAGAAGTAACACCACCGTTATAAATGCGGGCCGGATCATAACTCTGCGGAAACAACGACCCAAGATCAGTCCATCCCATACCAAGTGGCGCATGCGGCAACGAAGTTACCCGCTGAAAATTATCAACAAACGTACCGCTATGCAACACTTGTTGTCCGGCTAGCAAAAGTGGGCTGCCCGAAGATGTTACGAGCATTAGCCGAGATCTCCGTATGCTATGTATAGCGTAGTTCCTGCCAGCCAAAAATATGGCTGAAAGTACGCAACACTATACCGCGACCTGAGTGTCAGTGGAAGTCCCGTTGCGCGATTAATGACAACGGACCCAGCGGCTTCTAACGTCACACTGCCCGCTCCAATACTCACAACACGAATTGGCGCATGAAGACCCGGCGCAGATCCAAATGTCGGGAGCGTAATAACAAGCGGGCTATCGTTATTGCAAAGTATTCCTGTCTCGTTACTGCTCCATATGTAGGTTGTCCCCGTAACCGTAGCGCCGAGCGATGGACCCATAGACGTAAGAAGTTCAAGCGGCATTTTCTTGGCCACACCATCTTGTACAATCGGTACAAAATTTTCGTTATTTACATAGACGGGATCCCACGATGCGTCGGTGCGGGTTGCAGCTGGCAAGTCAGTAATTTCGGTGCCAACGCTAGCGAGATCAGTTTCAACATCAGCAATTGCTGCCGCTAATTGTCCGATATTCGTGGCGTCAGCATCGTCTGATCCGTCCGCCACGCCAGTAATAACATTGCTGTCCATATCTAAATCACCAGTCATTGTGTCGCCAGTTTCTCAGACAAAACTCCAGTGTCTTTTAGCGTTCCGTCAGAATTATGTGCGTGCTTTAAAAAAGCATTGAGCACATCTCCCCAATTACCTTCATCGCCACCTGGTTTTGGTAGTCTCGCCATTTACACAAGCCCTTCGTCAATTTCTTTGCTATACCCCAAAAACACCCATCCCCTTATGGTTACTTACTATTATGCCCAATTCGAGTAGTCAGTCAACCGCAGCGCATTTTTTACTCACAAAATGATACACTAGTGCTTATTATGGATCAGCATGTTGCACCCAAAGCCAAGCCAGAAGACGAGCCAGAAGTGCCAGAATCGCTCCTAACTAAACCTGTCGAATTCCAAACACAACCACGTGAGGTCCCGATTGCCCCAGAAACACATGCCACCGAGCGAAAAATTAGCAGCACCCTAAAATGGTTGCTTACCGGCGCGGCAGTTTTATTTGTAGTAGTCGCAATCAATCTTTGGGGCGTTGGCATCTATACTGTCGACGGCGAGTCCATGACTCCGACACTTAACAACGAAGACAAAATGCTCGTGCTGAAAGCACCTCAAGCCTGGGCAGAGTTAACCCGCAGTCTGTACATTCCAAAACGCCACGACGTTGTAATTGTGCGCGAAAGCGACGGCGCCTACGTCAAACGAGTTGTCGGCATTTCGGGCGACCGAATCGTGATTAAAAATAGTACAATCACTGTTTTTAACGAAACTAGCCCGACCGGGGCAGATATCACAAACCCGCCTTGTTGCGCCAACCTCGCCGAGCTTCCAGATAACATCGACATCACGATTCAGCCAGGGCATATCTTTGTTGTTGGCGATAACCGCACAAACGGCGGCTCAATTGATTCTCGCTCTAAACTTGGGCAAATTCCGGCCAGCGACATTGTTGGTCGTTCTATTCTGCGGCTCAATGGCTTCACACTTTTGTAACGGATTATCTTTTGAAACCATGGCTTCGCATATATTGCCGGCGCTTATGGACAAACCGCAGGGCTCCCAAAGATACCAAACCAATAATTGCAACTCCGGCAACGACAATCACAATCTTAAACTGGCGGCTCAAACGGAAAAAACTGCTACTGAGATATTTTGAATACAGCGGGTCGTTTGGCTGATTTGATACTTCGTCGATATGCAAAACGCTACCGCCGGATAAGTGAACTGTTTTGCGCACCTGACGCTCGCCCCCGCGCAAATATCTTTCGTCAACAGGATCGATAGATTTGCTACGATACAAAAACTCGCCACCGTCAAAATAATCCACGTAATCAATCATCTGATCAGCAAACGGCTTCACAACTTGCAATGAAATATGATCCTGATTACCACTGAGGGTTTTGGGCTCAACCAAAACTTTTGCTCCGCCGTAACGCGCAATGCAATCTGTTTGTGTAATTTTACAAACTTTTGGGTTAACAACAAGAATACTGGCAATGTTACTGTATACGTTCTCTAGCTTAAAATCAGCGGCACTCACCACCATATCGGCCTGTTTGCCCTGAACCGTTGCTGGGATTGTTCCAATTTTTGTCCACGACGATTCTTTAGACTTGACGCTACGCATCTTGAGGCATCCTCCACCAGCCACGCTCACCGCAACGTCAAACCGTGTATATTGGTTAGACTTTTGGGTTCTTATATATACGTCTCCCGATGGAAGCGATGTCACGTTCGTGGTTACCTGCGCGCCGTCAGATGCTCCACACGAAAGTGGGCGCGCGAAATCTTGTTGTGCAGAAACCACTGGAGACAAACATATAATTGTGAATGCCCACATTATTAATACAGCAGTACCAGCAAGTAACTGCATTTTATGAGTTTTGGTGACTCGAGGCAATATTATAAAATTGACAGACATAAGCAATATGAATTATTATACATATATACATAAACAATAAAATAAGGAACATTCCTGATGTCAAAAAAAATTGCAAAAAGCAAAGTACGGGTTGGTAATAGCAAAAAATCATTCTGGGGCAAACTATCCAGTCCAGCAAAATTTATTGTATTTATTGTAGCCGCAGCGATACTCTCAACTGCTGGATACTTTGGATATAGCGAATACCTTGCGAGGACAAACCCGAATATGGATCTTGCAAAAAAAGCTAAGGCTGCTGGCCAGAACGGATGGGGTTTGCTGGCCAACCAGAACAATGAATACGCAACATATACTTGCATAGTAACTCAGGGGAACTACACCCGTGGTGTTGTTGTTGCTTTTATTAAAGAAAAAAGCCAACCGAACGCAGAAGCTTACATGGAAATCCAAGATGCAGCTGGCAACGTAGTTGGAAACACGCAATGGAGCGACCAATGGTTTGGTGGAGAAATAATGGCCATGAAATCTCTTAGTTATTCTCCGGGTGACATTTTGAATGCTGGTTCGGTATACACGACAGCGCAGGCTAGTGTTAATCTAAACTACGTACCAGAGTGCACAGACAGTACCTTGCGAAGCGCCCGCTTCCCCTAGTCCTAAATCAAAGCAAATGTAAAGTAGGACACTCACATGGACAATCAGCACATACCCGAACCAACACCAACTCCACAGGCTTCTCCTGCTAACCCTCAAGTTCCACAACAAGTACATCCCACTAACCCTCAATTTTCCCAGCAAGTGCCGCCGATTAACCCGCAACCCGCACAAAACCCTGTCAGTATTGATACTTCTCAGCTTTTTCAAAGTGACGTACCCGTTCAAGCATCAGAAGTTGGACCGAACGTTGTTTCGTCCGACATGAATACGTACCAAGCATTGCCGGAAGAACCAAAAAGTAAAAAAAGGCTATTGGTCATCGGTTCTGCAATGACGCTCTTGTTGTTTGTCGCGACTGGTAGTGGTGTATTTCTGGCACACCGTTCCAAGAATTCTTCAGCAATCACTTCAACCGCAACAGAGTCAGGAACCGAGCAACTGCCCAGCGCCACCAGCCCTGTTTTAACAGCGTTAACGCAAAACACAGAGTTACCGGAACAAAATAGTGCGACTGACAAAAAAGAAACAAAAAAATCATCGAACTCTGCAAATACAAGTTCGAGCGACAACAAGAGCAGCACGCCAGTTTCTTCAAGCAAACCAAGAACAACAATAAAGAAGAAATCACCGAGCAAAGAAACAACGGTACGCGTCGGCACCCAGGTGAAAAAAACCAGCTCTTCTGTTTCGAAAAGCACAGGAACAAAGGTTGGTGGTGCAAATGGCAAAGTCATTCCAACGTCGGTGACTTGTAGTAAGGACAGTAGATATCCTTACGATATTGCTTCGGTGCTTATTTCGCAATTATCAATTTCTGCTAATGCCGCACTGGTCGGAACAACCGGCGACCTAACCAGCTGGGTGCCGAGATCGGCACGCCCTGCATCCGCTTCGACCAATACAACTGCAGTAAATAACTCATTCAAAAATTTAGGACCACGCTCGTGCAAAATACTCCCAGTTAGTACAGCAGGTGCATCATCTTGGAGGAGTGAGTCGATAGGGTTTTTGCTGCTATTTAACGAAACCGAAAAGGGTAAGCCATACCGCGCCGGTGTAATCCTTGCAAAAGTTGGCAATACCTGGAAAACTGAATCAATTACAACTGCAACTAGTTTCTAGAGTAGTCCGTAGTCTGATTAGTTTGCGCCAAGTACTTCTTGGACAAGTTCTACGACTTGGTTTGGGGTTTCATCGACTTTTACAATATAGCGACTAATGTTGAGATTGGTCAGTGAGTCAGGTGCGTTGTCGCGGTCGGTGTTGGTTAGGATAATAACTTTCATGTCTTTGCCCCATTCTTGAACGCGTAGCTCTTGCAGCAGCTCTTCGCCGCTCATGCCACCCTCTTCTTCTAGATCTGCAAGTGACAAATCCAGCAGCAACACTTGTGGAGCAAAGCTTTTTGCTAGTCCATACCCTTGCTTGCCATTATCTGCCGTCTGTACGTCAAAACCGGCGCGTTCAAACGTAGTTTTATACATATCTAAAATTGCTTGTTCGTCGTCTACGATCAGTATTTTTTGGGCCATATATTTTAGTATAGCACGCTGTTAGGTGGATGTTTGTGCTACTATAAAATTTGAATAACTAGAAGGAATATATGCACGTAGACTTAGATGCACCAAATAAAAAAATAACGGCAACCGCAACAAGCAAGCTCAAAAGCCACACAAATGTTTCGGCCACTGCGGAATTTACCGAATATGATATCGACGACTACAAGTACGTACGAATTGTGTTGGATGTCTCGGGCGACCCCAAAGATATTACTCCGGGTAAACATGCCGTGCATATTCACGAAAAGGCTTCCTGCGACTGCGACGATTTCAAATGCGCTGGCGGACATTTCGACCCAGGCCCAAATGGCAACACCGACCCCGACGCAAACCATGGCTACCACGCCGGTGACTTGCCGAGCATTACGATCGACGAATCCGGCACAGGCCACCTCGAATGCATTACGACTCGAGTTACACTCAGCGACGGACCAGTTTCGATCTTGCAGCCTGCAGATGGCACATCAATCATGGTCCATGCTAATCCTGACCCGCACACGCCAGGTGAATCAGGCTCCGGCCACAGCGGCGGCCCGCGACTACTCTGCGGAACAATCGAGCAGAGTTAATAACAACTTATTTTTTGTTTTTTTGTTGCCAGTCATCAATGTTTTTGTGATGCCCACTTAATAAAACATCTGGGACTTTTTGACCTTCGAATTCTTCAGGCCGTGTGTACTGCGGATGTTCGATTGCAACATCGTCGTCTTGGAATGATTCTTTTTCGGCGCTCGTTTCGCCGCCTAAAACACCGGGCAACAACCGTGTAATCGAATCGATAATAGTCATAGTTGGCAGTTCCCCGCCAGTCAGTACATAATTGCCCAGGCAAAATTGTTCATCAACCCAACTCGTAATTCGCTCGTCGTAACCTTCGTAGCGCGAACAAATAAAAATTAAATCTTGGTTGGCAGCCGCTAATCGTTTTGCATCAGATTGCTTGTAAAATTTGCCGCGCGGAGTTGCCAAGATAACTTTGGCCCCCTTTGATGATAATTGTGAGAGTTTTTTGGCGTGATCAACGGCGGCCTTAATTGGCTCAACGCGCAACACCATTCCATCGCCACCACCATACGGCGTGTCATCAACCTGACGATGCGGACCAAGACCAAATTCGCGTAGATTAATATGTATAAATTCTACCGCGCCAATTTTTTGCGCCTTGTGTAGCATGCTGGCGTTCAGCACACCATCAAACATCTCTGGAAATAGTGAGATGATATAAAATTTCATTGTTAGCCCTATATATCTAAATCGTCAAGGTCAGCAAGTTCTTTTCGAGTACGAGCAGCCATACTGTCGGAGTCGTCTTCTTTTTCGTCTTCGTCGTCATCGTCAGCAAAACTGAGGGTTTCGCTTTTTTCTTCTAGTGCGGCTGGCTCTTCAGGAACTTCTTCGGCTACTTCGACTTTATCAGACGCCGTATCTTCGTGAACAGTATCACGGTTATATGTGTTTGGACGATCAGATTCTTCGCTTCGTTGACTTCGTTCTGTTCGCTCTGTTCGTTCTGGGCGTTCGCCGTTTACGTCGACAATTTTTAGGTTATAACGGGCATCGTTTTTTGTGCCAAGTGCACGCAACAATGTGCGAAGTGCCTGCGCGCCGCTTCCGCGTTTGCCAATTACACGGCCAAGATCTTCGCCATCTACAGTTAGTTCTAGCAATACGCCTTTTTCATCAATGGTTCGTTCAATCGAAACTGCATCGGGTTTTCCGACGATTCCTTTTACAATGTACTCAATAAATTGTTGGTCAATGCTGGCACTCATGATTTTTCAGTCTCCGTTTAATGATTCAGTACTGTACAAATTATAGCAAAACGCTCGGTAGATTAAGCAGTTTTATCTGCAGCTTCTTCTGGTGCAACATCTGCTTTTTCATCAGCAACTTTTTCTTCGGCAACTTCTTCCGCTGCGACTTTTTCAGCAGCAGGTTCAGCAGTTACAACTTCTGCGCTAGCTACTTCTTGTGCTGAAGCTTCAGCAGCAGGTACTTCTACTGTGTCAGCAGTTGGTTCTTCTGCTTTTTCTTCGGGCTTTTCTGTGGCTGGTTGGTTTTTGCGAAGTTTTTCTGGGTTGCGAGTCGAACGAGTATTTGGTTCGCTAACTTTTACCCATTTAGGCATTTTCATACCTTCACGAGTAAGCAAACTAACAACGCGATCACTTGGCTGTGCGCCATGCTCCAAGAAGTGCTGTGCTTTTTCGGTATCAATTGTGTTTTCTTTGGTATGAGGATTGTAACTGCCCAAACGAGCCACAACTTTACCACTTTTTGGCGATTGGTGTGAATCTTGAACAATGACGCGATATTGTGCGTGCCCGTGTCGGCCGGTACGTTGCAAACGAATTGCTAGCATGTATTTTGTAAACTCTTTCTTGACTTAAAAGTATTAAATTAGTCTTTCGGTTATTTTACAGATTACGACCCCTATTGTCAACTGCCGCTCGTACATTTCACGAGAGGGGCCGTTCCGCGCGGACATTTTTTCATCAAAAAATGTCCGGCGCTACTAAGGCAATAAGCCCCTCTCGTGAAATATACTCGCTCTTTCAAAGCTACCAGCGTGTGAATCCGCGTGTATCGGCCTCTTTGGGGTAGTGTGCCAGCGACTATTCCCATTCGGTGGTACCGGGTGGTTTTGCAGTCAAATCATAGACTACACGCACAATTCCTGGCACTTTCAAAATCTCCCGCACCATCGCGTCCAAAACTTTTATTGGAATTTCTTGGCCTGGGGTTGCGGGCACACCCGTCATAAAATCATTAGTTATAAATGTGCGGATTCCGATCGATCTTTTTCCTTTTTGGCCAAAATTTACTGGAAACGAAATGACTGGAACTTGGCTGAGTTTTTGGATCAGATTATGCTTTTGCAGCAAATCATTTACGATTTTGTCCGCCGCACGAAGCTGATCGATTGCATTTTTTTCTGGCAAAGTTGGTGTGATGTCCTTGACGATTCCAGAAACTTTGTCGCCAAAAATATAGATAATTCGATTCACGCCGTGGACTTGTTTGGGTATTTCATTGGCGATTTGTAGTAGTTTTTTCCAATCGGGCTCGCCGTCCTTTGGGCCGGACAAACCAACTAAATGGCTGTAGGTGCGACCGTCGCCTTGTACGCCAACCGTTCGTACTGGCAGCAAGCAAACGCTGGTTTCTTTGGTTTCAAATTTTTTAAGTTGTGTCATTAGTTTTTCGGCATTGTCTAAATACGGCTGTTCTGCGCACAATAATCGCACCGCCAAACCTGGGCCAGGAAACGGCTGGCGCCAAACGAGTTCTTTTGATAATCCAAGTTTTTCACCAAGTTCGCGCACCTCGTCTTTGTGTAAATCCTGCAAGGGCTCGACAACATTGCCAGTTTTGCGAAGTGCCCGAACCAGCGGCGTGTCATTATGATGAGTCTTTATAACGTCAGCTTTACTACTAGCAAGCTCAGAGGCACTTTCGATTAAATCTGGCCGCAACGTCCCCTGCCCAAGTACAGTTGTTTTTGGGTCTAACCCAAGTTGCTTTATGGCTCGTTCGCGTTCAACCATAAACTGATCGCCGATAATTTGACGTTTTTTTTCTGGGTCATGAACGCCTAAGAGTTTGCTCATAAACCGCTTACTCGCATCAATCAGTAGCGTTTCAATTCCGGCCGCGTTTAACGCCTCGACAACTAATTTGCTTTCGCCTTCGCGCATAAAACCAATGTCTATATGTACGGCGTGAATTTGTTTTGGGCTCAGCGCACGAGCCAGCAACACTGCACACACGGTCGAGTCAACTCCGCCGCTGACAAACACCAACACGTCTTTTTTGCCAACGACTTTTTGAATATAACTAATCGATTCTGTTTCACGATCAGCCAGCGTAAAATCAGCTTTCTGTTTTGCGACGTTAAACAAAAAGTTAGCAATTATTTTTGAGCCAAATTCACTAATATCAACTTCTGGATGAAACTGCACACCGAACAATTTTTGGGCAGAGTTTTCTATCGCCGCAATGATTTCGCCGGACTTTGCGGAACAGACAAATCCGTTTGGGAGTTTGGCGACGCTATCACCGTGACTCATCAGCACCGTTTGTTTTTTGGGCAGATCTTTGAATAATTCTGAGTTGGTTTTTACGGTTACTGTGCTCGCACCATCCTCACGGCGCGTGCCTTTGCTGACTGTTCCATCAAAATAAAAACTGAGTAGCTGCATGCCGTAACAAATTCCTAGAATCGGTACGTCTAGCTTGAAAATATCTTCGTCGACTCGCGGCGCACCGTCGGCGTAAACACTTTGCGGACCGCCCGAAATAATAATGGCGTTGTACATTTTGAGCATTGCAGCAGGTGTGTCAATTGGCAAAATCTCAGACAAAACACCCAGCCCACGAACGCGTCGATCAATCACCTTGCCGTACTGCGCGCCGGCATCCAAAATCGCAACTCTACTACGCAATTTTGAACTATGATTATGCATCTGACTTGCTCCGCTTATGTCTAGCAAGTATACGGAGGCTTTTCAGGCAGCGCAATTACTAAACGTTGTACTTTTTGAGAGCTTGCTCGGCGGCTTGTTGTTGGCCGATTTGTTTGCTCGGGCCGCTGCCTTCGCCCATAAGTTTGTCGGCAACGTATACGCCAACGACGAAAACTTTGTCGTGGTCGGGGCCTTCTTCGCTCAATACTTTGTACTGTGGTGTTGCGCCGTCACGGCTTTGTGCAACTTCTTGCAAGTGAGATTTTGCATCCATCCAGGAACCGGTTTTTAGGATTTCTTCGAACGTACTTAAAATACTTTTTGTGATAAATTCTTTGGCGGCGTCATAGCCTTGGTCTAAATAAATTGCTCCGACGACGGCCTCGTACGCGTTTGCCAAAATTTGTGCTCGTGCCCTGTCGGTTCCACGTCGTTCGCCGCGGCTCAAGCGTAGCAATGGTTCGAACTCGAATCGTTTAGCAGCGTCGCTAATACTTTCTGTACGCACCAAACTACTTCGCCAGTTGGTTAAAATGCCCTCTGGTTCGCTGTAATTTGTGTACAAAAAGTCGGTTACCACAAGTTCTAAAACGGCATCGCCCAAAAATTCCAAGCGTTCGTTATGCTCTTTGACTGTTTTGCGATGTTCGTTCACGTACGATCGGTGCGTAAACGCCGTGATCAATAGTTCGAGATTTTTGAATGTGACGCCAAGTTTGTCGTTGGCAAATTGTTGGTATTTTGCTGTGTCCATAATCAATCTTCAATCTTTTACAGGTTTGCCTGTCGGATCTTCTTTAGTCCTAGCAGTATTAGTTTGCTGATATCTTCGTATTCGATTTTTTCAAGCGCGTCGTTACTAGAGAACCACTTGATGCCGTTCATCCAATCTTCTGGCACAATCGCGTCGGTGTCTTTGGTTGCATGTGCCAAAAAAATCTCGGTAGTCATAAGCACTAAACTTTGTTGGCGACGATACTGAAAGTTAATTTTACCAAGCCAACTTAGAATGTTCAGATGTTTAAGGCCGGTTTCTTCGCCGATTTCACGTTTAGCGGTTTCTTTGGCGGTCTCGCCTTCTTCGATGTGACCCTTTGGAATCGTCCAGCGATCTTTGGCATCTTGAATCAGCAAGATTTCTATCTTATTTGTTGTGCTATTGCGCCTAAATACAACGCCGCCGGCGGTTGGCTCACGAAGAACTTCGCGAATAACCGGTCGTTTGCGTGGCATAAATCGCCTGATGTTTTCGAATGGTTTGGGTCTATTCATATGCTAACTCTTATGTTTCTGTAGGATCTTCTTTGGTCTCTTTGGGCGGTGTCTTCCCGCTTAATTGTTCTTTTCTGGCTTCAAGTTGCCTAAGCAAACTGCCTAAAACACCATTGATGAATTTTGATGAATTTTCGCCACCAAAGTTTTTTGCAAGTTCAACAGCTTCGTTAATAACAACTTTGGGCGGTACGGCGTTTCGCTGATTTATCAACTCGAATGCCCCAATGCGCAAAATTGTGCGGTCAATACGGGAAATTTGATCAATTGGCCAATCTGGTGCAATCGGTTGCAAAACACCATCTAGTTCGGTTGTTTTTGCACGTACACCACGCGCTAATTCGCGTACAAAAGTGGTGTCGTCCAGCGTTTTACCATAACGCTCGATATTGCGCTTCAGAACTTGCTCGAAATCGAGTTTTTTATCACCGCAAGCTGCGCGAAATTCTTCTTCGTACAGTGTTTGCATGGTAACGATTCTACCGAGGTGACGATTTGAAGCCATATTGTTAAATGTTCCTTGTTTAGCTACCAAATATTTGGTAGCGGCACTTGTTATTATACCAGGGAAACGCTCAAAAGCGCGGCCAAATTAGGCTGCTTTTGTAACTTTTTTCTCGATATTTGCGCCGGTCTCTTTACGCGTTGTGTAGGCCTTTACTGGCGACTTCGCATTGACGGCACGCGCAAGTTTTACAACCATGTGGCTGCGACGTGTGCCCGTCCGGCGGGGGGTTGTTCGGTGTTTTGGCTTACCCATGTTTCGTAGAACTCCTTAGTTTATCTAGTAACGCTTGCGTGTACTATACAGCAATTTACACCAAAACTCAAGGGGTGAAACCCCAATTAAAACTGCCCGTGCGCTAGACCACGCACAAGCAGTTTTTATTAAATTTCTATTTTACTGGTATGGATTTTTGCTATATGGTGCGTCCGCAAGCGTGTCACCAATAACAACCTTGAGTAGACGGATTTCGTAACTTTTTTGGAATATGCTGTTGAGACCTATATGCGTAGCGATTGAGAAGTTTAATTTATCGGTAGTAAAATTTCCCTGCTCAAAACAATACTTTCGATATGCACCAACACCCGCAAAGCTTGTTTTGCCGCCTATGAGGTGCGACGAAAGTGTATAGCCTTGTCCACCACGCAGTGCATTTGTGCCACTGTTTGTTGGCTTCGCGTACGTAAGACCGTAACTACCTATGTGGGTTTGTGTGCCAGGATCATTAGAGTTAATTTGGTCCGCGTCAACTGCTTGGCCGCTTATGTCAAGTACAGCAGCATAAACACAGATAATATCACCAGGAACAACTTTTGCCCCGTTTGTGCTAATTTCGATAGCTTCCCAGGCATTTCGCCCGCCACTATAGTTAAGGCCGTCGCGTGATGACGCAAACTCCTTCTTTCCATAAAAGCTCCATACGGTGGCTGCACCATCTTTCATTCTTCTCGCCGATACTGCATCAACCGGATTAACCGATAATTCACTATCTGCTGCAGTTAGTACGCGTCGCTTACTTGCTGCAAAGCTGCGGTAGACGAAGAATCCACCGACGAGTGCAATAATAAGTACTACGATTACAATAATTAGTTTGTTATTGCTGTTTGATTTTAGCTTACTAGTACCGCCAACTTTTGTGCGGGTTGTTTTTTTTGCTGTGGCCACGGGATGTTTGTATCCTTTTTATTTTGATGTATAGATTTATTATAGCATAAGCGGTGTGGAGTCAATAACTAAGTGATGACGATGTTCAACAATTTGTTGGGGACAAGAATGGTTTTGATGATTTTTTTGTCTTCTAGGTAGCTGGCGATTTTTTCATCTGCTGTGGCGGCTGCTACTATTTCGTCTTCGCTAGCATCTATGGACATTTCGATGTTAGCGCGAACTTTGCCGTTTACTTGTACGACGATTGTGACGGAATCGGCTACCAATAATTTTTCGTCCCACGTTGGCCACTGACCAGTATGAATCGAGTGGTTCTTATCAAGTTGTTGCCACAGCTCTTCGCTGATGTGCGGCGCAAATGG
>Ga0163149_10004155_pt1 | contig 16051 bp, 16 predicted proteins | sample OliLakLV19MP5G1_FD_148604 | JGI IMG/M metagenome (GOLD analysis project Ga0163149, IMG submission 148604) | Freshwater microbial mat bacterial communities from Lake Vanda, McMurdo Dry Valleys, Antarctica - Oligotrophic Lake LV.19.MP5.G1 | ecosystem: Environmental > Aquatic > Freshwater > Lake >...
TTTGTGGTGCAGTTGTTAAACCCATTTCCGCCTAAGCCTCCGGCGCTCCAGTTTCCGCCACCGCCGCCGCCGCCATTGTGATGGTTTCCACCACCACCACCATTTGCAATTTTACCTCTGGCATTCGCATAATTTACATCCGTATTTTTGTAAATACCTTCGCCTTTATAACCGAGTCGGCTATCGTTAAAGGCATAAACCGTTGTGCTAGGGGCTGAGCAAGTTGCACCGCTATGGTCTATCGAAACGGTGCCGCCTAAAAAGCCAAGTGTGCTAGAGCTTATGGAATGTTGCAAAATTAAATCGGTACCTACTTCTATGGCTAAAACACCGCCAATATTACCATTCCATGCTGTACAAGTAATATTTGCAGAAGTAGTAAAAGCAGCGGTGTTTAAATTTTTAAATGAAATAATTTGTAAAGACGAATTTGCACCAGTATTATAGCTGTTAACTAAGGAAGAAGTTAATACGACAGTGGCAGTTGCTCCTGATCGATTAATGGAGGAAATAGTTTTTACTTCCCATAAACCGGCACTTTGTATAGAACTAATATCTCCGAAACTTGAAATGTTTGTAGTATTTGTGCCAATAATGTTATCCTGCATTTGCATTACAATTATTTGTTCTCCGGCTGTAAATGAATAGGAAGCAGGTTCGGTTAAATTGGAAACAGTGAAAGTTGAACCAGATATATTGGTAACCTTTGCGTAGGCGTTATAAATAACTTGCCCTTTTGATAGAAAGCTTAAACAGATAAAAATAAGTAGTGTTCTTTTCATACGAATAAACATTTTAGTGTTTAACGCAAAAATATCTAAAAGGTTGTAAGTTTTATAAGAAATACGACATAAATAAATAAAAAAGTCCGATAAAATCGGACTCTTAAAGTTATTCCTTTAACAACTCTCTCGCAATAACCAGTTTTTGAATTTCGCTGGTTCCTTCGCCAATAGTGCAAAGTTTACTATCGCGGTAGAATTTCTCTACAGGGAAATCTTTTGTGTAACCATAACCACCAAAAATTTGCACAGCTTCAGTACTTACTCTAACAGCTACTTCACTAGCGAAATATTTTGCATAAGCACTTTCTTTGGTCATCTTTTTGTGCTTGTTCTTCATATCAGCGGCCTGAAAGGTTAATAGTTCAGCAGCTTCAAACTCTGTTGCCATATCGGCTAATTTAAATGCAATGGCTTGGAAGCTTGCAATAGGCTGACCAAATTGCTCGCGCTCTTTAGCGTATTTAATACTCGCGTTTAAAGCACCTTTAGCAATACCTAAACTTAATGCAGCAATACTAATTCGTCCGCCGTCTAATACTTTCATGGCTTGCACAAATCCATCACCAACATTTCCTAGTACTTGAGATTTATGTATGCGGCAATTTTCAAATATTAACTCAGCAGTTTCGCTGGCACGCATTCCTAATTTATTTTCTTTTTTACCACCTTTAAACCCAGGTGTTGTTCTTTCTACAATAAATGCAGTGATGCCGTGACTATCTAATAATTCGCCTGTACGAGCTAAAACAACAGCAACGTTTCCGCTAATACCATGTGTGATCCAATTTTTTGTTCCGTTCAATACCCAGTAGTCGCCATCTTGTTTTGCAACACATTTCATGCGCATGGCATCACTTCCTGTTCCGGCTTCGGTTAATCCCCAAGCGCCTATCCATTCGGCTGATGCTAATTTTGGTAAATATTTTTTCTTTTGCTCTTCGTTACCAAATTGCAAAATGTGTCCTGTACACAAACTATTGTGTGCAGCCATTGATAAAGCAATAGAACCACAAATACTTCCAAGCTCCGTAATGGCTGTTACATATTCGCTATAACCAAAACCTGATCCGCCGTATTCGGTGGGAACTAAAACGCCCATTAACCCAAGCTCACCAAGTTTTTTGAAAACTTCCACAGGAAACTCCTGACTTTCGTCCCATTCCATCATTTTTGGATAGATATGATCTTTTCCGAATTTGCGTATCATATCAGCGATCGCCACTTGGTTCTCACTTAACTGAAAACTCATTCCTACTTGTGCATCTAATAATTGACCAGACATATTATGTTTTTTGAATGTTTAATTAATTTTTCTTTTCCGTTTAAAAAATCAAGGCCTACAACAAAATTAAAACCTATTACATTGGCGCCAATTTGTTTTACCAGTTGCGCTGCCGCTTCGGCTGTTCCTCCTGTGGCTAAAAGATCGTCGTGAATGATCACATTCCAATCTTTTTGAAGTGCGTCCTCATGTATTTCTATTTTTGAGGTTCCGTACTCCAGATCGTATTCAAACCCTATTTTTTTATACGGCAATTTACCTGCTTTTCTTATTAAAACAAAAGGTTTGTTCAATTTATTTGCCATTAAAAAGCCAAATAGAAAGCCTCTACTTTCAATTCCTATGATAGCGTCGGGAATTACCGTCATTTGCCCTATAAATCCATCAACTATTTTTGAGCAAAGTCGCTGATCGTAAAAAAGAGGGGTAATATCTTTAAAAATAATACCCGGCTTAGGAAAGTCAGGCACGTCTCTAATGCTTTGTTTTATCTCAGCGGCAAGACTCACGACTTTTTGCGGTTGTTCAGTTCGTCTCTGATCTTAGAGGCTAATTCGTATTTCTCTTCATCTAAGGCGTTTTGTAAAAGACCTTTTAACTCTTCGGTGCTTTTACTTTTGTATTCGCCTTTTTCTCCTGTGGTAGTAACTTCTTTTGATTTGGTTTCTGCTTTAGTTTCGGCAGCTTCTTGCTCGGGTGGGGTAGAGCTTTCGTCATCCAACACAATTCCTGCGCTTTTTAAAATAAATTCGTAGGTATAAATTGGGCATTTAAAACGAATAGCTAATGCAATTGCGTCGCTAGTTCGCGCGTCAATTTCCACATCGCGGCTACCGTCGTTACATAAAAGCTTAGCGTAAAAAATACCTTCCACTAAATTGTAAATAAGAACTTCGGTAACGTTAATATCAAAAACTTCGGCAAACGAACGGAATAGGTCGTGAGTTAAAGGACGACTAGGGCTCATTTTTTCGAGTTCAATGGCAATGGCCTGTGCTTCAAAACCTCCAATAATGATAGGTAAACGTCGACTGCCGGCACTTTCTCCCAAAACCAAGGCATAAGCCCCACTTTGTGTTTGGCTGTAGCTCAATCCAACTATCTCTAACTGCACTTTTTTCATTTTTACGTGTCTAATTTAAGAAAAAAATCCGAATTAATTTTGGTGAGCTTTAAACTTTTTGATGGCTTCGGTAAGCTTTGGAAGAATGCTAAATGCATCTCCAACAATTCCATAATCAGCCGATTTAAAAAATGGCGCTTCTTTATCGTTATTGATAACAACAATTGTTTTGCTTCCGTTAACTCCTGCTAAATGTTGAATAGCTCCTGAGATACCAATGGCAATATATAAATTCGGACGAATAGCAACGCCGGTTTGTCCAACATGTTCGTGATGCGGGCGCCAATGCATATCAGCAACCGGACGAGAGCAAGCAGTAGTTGCGCCTAATGAGTTTGCAAGATCTTCAACAATTTTCCAATTCTCAGGACCTTTTAATCCGCGGCCTGCGCTTACTACTAATTCTGCTTCAGGTAATGGAATCATTCCGCCACTTGAATTTGGGCGCGTTTCTTTTACAGTAATACGTGATGCAGGAAGATCCAAAGTAAGATCATTTGCAGTTGCGGTGCCTCCCGAAAGTTGCAAAGGGAAACTATTTGGTAATAATGAAATTATTTTAATGTCGGAATGAATTACGTAAGTAGCATTAGCTTTTCCGGAGAATACATTTTTCTTTACTTCAAATGTGTTTCCGTTGATCACAGGAAGGTCAATTGCTCCTGCAACCAATCCTGCTTTTAATTTTGCTGATAAACGTGGAGCGGCAGCTTTGCCTGTAATATCAAAGGCAAAAATAACCAGTTTACTTCCTTCGGCTTTTGCAGCTTGCTCTACCATAGCTGTAATTAAAGCCGAATCAGAATTGACCTTATCGTTTTTTACAGTAAGAACTTTATTAGCGCCTGCTTTTCCTAACTCTTCAATGTGCGCTGCTTCAGCATTATTTACAATAGCTGTAACGCTTGCACCCATTTGTTTGGCAATGTTTGCGGCGTAGTTAACACATTCTAAAGAAGATTTTTTTACTCTTCCTTTTGAAACTTCGGTATATACTAGAACTGACATATTAATTCAAATTTTTTAATTCGTAATTAGATCACTTTTGCTTCGGTGTGTAATAAACTCACTAGTTCGTCAAGATTGTCTTCTGTTATCATTTTGCAAGTTGTTCTTCCAGGATTTAATGCATAAGATTTTACACTCGTAAGTGGAGTAGTGCCGCTTGCTTCAACAACAGTTAAAGGTTTTGTACGAGCTGCCATAATACCGCGCATATTTGGAATACGTTGCTCGGCCATGCCTTTTGCGCAACTAATAACTAATGGAAGATCACATTCAACAATTTGTACTCCGCCATCCACATCATGTTCAACGGTAGTTTTATTTCCTGCTACATCCAATTTAGTTGCAAGTGAAATAAATGGAAGATCCATTAAGCCGGCAATGATAGCGCCAACTGAAGATCCGTTATAATTAATGGTTTCTTTTCCAACCAAAACTAATTCATAAGCGTTTGCCTTTGCATAATTGGCAATTTGCTCGGCAACAAAAAATGCATCGGGACCTTCTGCATTAATACGAACTGCATCGTCAGCGCCTAACGAAAGTCCTTTACGAATAGTTGCTTCGCTATCTACTAAGCCAACATGTATCAAGGTAACTTTTTCGGCAAGATTTGCTTCTTTTAACTCTAATGCACGCACTAAAGCATACCATTCGTCGTACGGATTGATAACAAACGTTACTCCTTGAGAGTTGAATTTGCTATCACCATCTGTGAACTGAATTTTAGTAGTTGTATCAGGAACATTACTAATTGCGACCAGAATTTTCATAATCTATAAAATAAGGTTTGCAAAGTTAACATTATAAGGATTTTAAGCAAACCTATCCTAACGATTAATTTGCACAAAAAGAGGGCTTTTTTAACAAGCGAGGTGCTATTGTTTTAAGAAGAGTGCGCAGAATGACAAATATGGAAAGAAAATCTGCGATTATCTGCGAGATCTGCAGGAAATAAGCTAGGAATCTGCGTGAAGTTTATCCAGCAAACTATTAAGGGTTTTGATATCTTCTTTACTCAAGTTTTTGAACAGATCATGAAAAGATTCATCAATATGGTCAAGAGAAGCAAGTGTATTCAATCCTTTATCTGTGATCAAAAGATCAACGTTTCGTCTATCAGATATACATTCTTTACGTTCAACAAATCCTTTAGCTATTAACTTATCAATTATGCGCGATACATCACTCATTCTGTCGATAATGCGTTCTTTTATGAGTTTTAAATTGCAGGGTTTTGGATGTTGACCTCTTAAAATTCGAAGTACATTATATTGTTGGTGTGTGATTTCAAGATCTTTGAACTGTTGGTGCAAAAGGTAACCAATAAGGTGGCTTGTATAAAGTAGATTTACCCCAAGTTTGTGCTGTGGTGTTTTAAATTTAGATTGTTGTATTTTGCTTTCCAAGGTCATAAAAAAAGAGGCTGAAATTAATCAGCCTCTAATATATACAAATTTATTATTGTGCTTTATTTAATTCAACTGTTATGTCGATCTTTACTTCTTCGCTCACAACAACACCGCCCGATTCAAGAGCTGCATTCCAATTCAAACCAAAATCTTTACGATTTACTTTACCAAGTATTTTAAAGGCGTACTTAGTGTTTCCCCATGGATCTTTTACAGTTTTGCCTGCACCAATGGCGGTTAAAGTAATTTTTTTTGTTACACCTTTCATAGTAAGTTCGCCTTCTAAAGTATAAGTGGTTTTAACTTTACCGGGCTTCATACTTGTCGACTTAAAAGTTATTTTTGGATGACTTGCGGCATCAAAAAAATCGGCACTTTTTAAATGTCCATCGCGTTTCTCGTCGTCGGTATTAATTGAGTTCACATCGGCATTAAACTCGATCTTTGCATCTGTAAAGTCAATGTCTGTTTTAGAAGATACCGTTCCTTCATAGATCTTAAATTTTCCTTCGGTTTCGCTTACCATTAAATGCGTTACCATAAATCCAAGCTTAGAGTGCGAGTTATCGATCTTCCAGTTGGTTTGTGCCATTGAGCCAAAGCTTGTGATAGCCAAAGCGGCTACGTACAAAATTAATTTTTTCATAGTGTGGTTTTTAAATTAGACCACAAATATATGTTATAACACTTCATGTTACAACATGTTTTATTTTTTTAACACCTCAAAAATCCCAACTTCCTGATTGTCAATGCTAGTACTATGTATGCGAGTTCTTTTTAAATAAACAACCCTATGTTCTAGCGACTTGCACATGCGCCTTATCTGTTTGTTTTTGCCCTCAGTTAAAATTATCCCAAACGTAAATTCGTCTATTATCCAACACTTACATGGTTTTGTAAAATAAAAACCAATATCAACTCCAGCACCCATTTTGTTTGTAAACGGTATATCTATCTTTTGTTCAACTTTTACTATATATTCTTTCTCTTTATGATTCTTTGGGTCGGTAATTTGCCTTGCCCATTTTCCATCATTGGTTAATATTAATAATCCTTCCGATGATTTATCTAATCTTCCTACAATGGTTAAGGGTAAATGATCTTTAAACACCTCAAACAAACTATCTTTCACATTTTCATTTAGCGACGAAACATATCCAACCGGCTTATAATACTTTATGTAAACAGGCGCGTATTTTTTTACCAATTTTCCGTCAACGGTAATTTCATCACTATCTTTTAGTTCAATGTTTGAATCAATAATGTCGGTTCCAACACACACTTTTTTAGCGGCTATTAGAGCTTTGGCCTCTTTGTTGGTATACTTAAGGGTATGCACTAAAAAATATTGAATTCTGCGCCCAAATCCCATGGTGGCAAAAATACACAATACCTAGTTATATTTGGTGTGAGCGGATTGTTGAGCCCGCTTATTCTTTATAACTTTACCCCATGAGCAACATTATTGTTTTAAAGAATATTGAGAAGCTATATAAAATAGGCAAAGAACTTATTTATGCCTTGCGCGATATTTCTTTGAACGTAGAAAAGAACGAGTATGTAGCTTTAATGGGCCCATCGGGTAGTGGAAAATCTACCTTAATGAATATGTTGGGATGTTTGGATACACCAAGCAATGGAGAATATATTTTAAATGGACATTCGGTTGCTACCATGAGTGATAGCGAGTTGGCTGAGATTCGTAATAAGGAAATTGGTTTTGTATTTCAAACATTTAATTTATTGCCCCGCGCCACTACTTTAGAAAATGTTGCCTTGCCGTTAGTTTATGCGGGCATGCCAAAAGTGGCGCGAGAAGAAAGAGCAAAAGAAGTGTTAGAGCAAGTGGGCTTAGGCGATCGCATGAGTCATAAACCAAATGAGTTAAGTGGTGGTCAACGTCAACGCGTAGCCATTGCCCGAGCCTTGGTTAATAACCCTGCTATTATTTTGGCTGATGAGCCCACCGGAAATTTGGATAGCAAAACATCTATTGAGATCATGGGTTTGTTAGAGAATATCCACAAAAACGGAAATACCATTATTTTAGTTACTCACGAAGAGGATATTGCCTTGCACGCTCATAGAATTGTGCGTTTACGCGATGGATTGGTTGAAAGCGACACCATTAACACCAATATTACCACTTATAAAAATAGGGTTTCTGCCTGAGAGCATTTTTGTAACTTGGATTGCGAATTTATAAGGGAGAATTAGATTAATTACTCGAGCCGCAAAAAATATTTTTCTATAATTTGGGCGCCCGGGCGCGCCTGCCTGCCGGTAGGCAGGCTTTCCGCTGCAAGCCCCGCGGTCTTTTGCTTTGGTGTAAAGCTGCGGTGGCTTCCTGCTTTCACACGAGCCGGCGCAAAAGCTCACTGGGCTTTTGCCCCCTCCTTGCTTAAGCGCCACAACGCCTGCCTACCGCACAGGCAGGCAAAATCCTCGCGGGGGCTTTCCGCTTCTCCCGATAGCTATCGGGACGCTGGCGCAGCATCGCGGTTGAGTTTATGGTAAAAAATATCAGTTTCGATCAAGCTTGAAAAATTTCCGAAAGAATGATAGACCTCGTTTTTTTATTAGTTCTTATTGGAAAAAGATGCATAACAAAGAGTTATATAAATGACAAATATGCTCTAATTTTTGACTATTTTTATGCTTTAGTAAAATGAAAAGATCACTCATCATAATATGTATTGTTTTTGTTAAGATGCTTTCTTCGCAATCAGATTCTAATGCTATTGCTGCGCCGTTATTAGGAATACATTTTGGAGGTGATCTTCCTCTTGCAGATATGAGCACGCGCTTTGGAGTGAACCTCAATGCGGGGTTTAATTTTATGTATAAAACCAAAAGGAATTTTTTGTTTGGTGTGGATGGCAATTACGGTTTTGGAAGAAATGTAAAAGAAGATGTTTTAAAAAATGTAAAGAACTCTGATGGTTTTTTGGTTGATAATTCGGGTTACCCTGCAGATATCAGGATATCGGAGCGCGTGATCACATTAGTACTGCACGCCGGAAAGTTAATGCCTTTAGGATCGCCAAATCCAAACTCAGGATTATTTGTAGATGCAGGCTTTGGCTATATGCAACACAAAGTACATTTTGTAGATATCAATGAACAAATAGCTGCTATCAATGGTGATATTAGAAATGGCTTGGATAAATTGACCAACGGAATTTGCGCATCGCAATTTGTTGGTTATTTATATTTGAGTGATAATCGTTTTTTTAATTTTTACACAGGTATTGAAGCATTTGAAGGATTTACAAAAAGCGTACGAAAATTAAATTACGATACCGGTTTGCCTGATACAAAAAACAGGGTAGATGTATTGCTGGGTTTAAGAATAGGCTGGATACTTCCTTTGTATAGCCGAACACCAAAAAATTATTTTTATAACTGATATGTTCCTTTACAACTTAGTTGTTTTACTGTATAGTTTTGTTATTCGATTAGCGGCGATGAACAATTCTAAAGCTAAATTGTGGGTTAGTGGAAGAAAGAATTGGCGGATATCACTTCGCGAAAAGATCTCCAAGTTAAACAACCATAAAAAGATCTGGGTACACTGCGCATCACTTGGCGAATTTGAACAAGGGAGGCCATTGATCGAAGCCATTCGAAAAAAATATCCCCACTATAAAATTGTACTTACATTTTTCTCTCCAAGTGGATTTGAAGCCAGTAAAAATTATGCACACGCTGAAGTTATAGCCTATTTGCCATTAGATACAAAACGTAATGCGCATGATTTTATGGCCATTGTAAAACCCCACATGGCAATTTTTATCAAGTACGAATTTTGGATCAATTTTTTGAACGCTTTAAAAATTTCTAAAACGCCTTCCTATTTGGTTTCGGCGGTGTTTAAAGATCATCATCCATTTTTTAAATGGTACGGAAAAATATTTGTACGATCGCTTGAAGCATTCAAAATTTTATTCGTTCAAGAAAAACATTCTAAAGAATTACTTAAAAAAATTGGATTCAACAACGTAGAAATATGTGGAGATACACGTTTTGATCGCGTGTTAGAGATCAAACAAAATTTTACGACAATTCGGGAAATAGAAAAATTTAAAGGGGCTGCTAAACTTATTTTAGGCGGAAGCACTTGGCCTGGCGACGAGGAATTAATGATAGAGGCATTTAAAAAGCTCAATGATCGCGGTATAAAGCTCGTTTTGGCCCCTCATGAATTAAAAAAGAGCGCCATAGATGATCTTCAACAAAAGCTCGAAAACAGTAATTTGAACTACTGCCTTTTTACCGAGGGCATTAAGGATGATTGTAATGTACTCATTTTAAATATAATAGGAATTCTTTCGCGATCTTATTCGTATGCAAGTACGGCTTATGTTGGCGGAGGATTTAACGATGGGATCCACAATATTTTGGAGCCGGCTGTTTACTGTATTCCCGTGGCTTTTTTTGGCTCTAATTACCATAAATTCAACGAAGCCATTGACCTAGTTAAGCTCAAGGCTGCATTTTGCGTTTCCAATGCCGAGGAATTGCACCAACATTGGAAAAAAGCCCTATACAATCCTTCCGAAAAAGAGCGGATATCGACTGTTTTAGAAGCGTATTTTGCCTCCAATGGCAATGTTACTTCTAAAGTAATGACTATCATTGATTTTGGTTAAAAAAATGCTCATAAGTTAATATCAAAATACACCCCCTTTAATTTTGCAGTATCATTAATTTTTATTTACTTGCGGCACATTTCTGGATATAAACTTTATTTTTTAGACGATGAACGTTAAAAAATTTATGCTAAACAAAAAAATATTGATCGCCGTTGGGGTGGTAGCTCTTTTTGCTGCCTGTGGAGGTGATAAGGACAAAGTTGATGGAAAAGAAGACTTAGTTGAAGTTCCTGATACTATCAAAGCAACCGTTGTAAATGTTGGAGGAGAATTATTCTCTGTTCCTTCTCCTATACAAACTGCCCTATTGATCCAAAAAAGCGGAGTAACCTACGATAAAACGATTTTACACACTAGTAATAAGGTAAATACTTACAGCACTGATTACTTGCGTGCTCTTAACTTAGGTATCTACGGAGCAGATCTTGGTTACGTTTCTCTTTACAATCAAACACAAGATGCTATTGGTTATCTTGGTGCTTTAAAGCAATTAGCTGATAAACTTGGTGTTTCTGCTGCATTTGATGCAGGAACAATGAAACGTATTGAAGGAAATATCACTAACAAAGACAGTATGTTGGTTTTGGTTGGTATTGCCTATCGTAGTAGCGATGCATTTTTGAAGAACAATCAACGTAACGATGTAAGTAGCTTGATTCTAACCGGTGGTTGGATAGAGAGTATGCATTTTTCGGTAGCGGCTTATAAGCAAAAAGGAACAAACGAATTAAAGTGGAGAATTGCAGAGCAAAAACAAGCATTAGGTTCATTGATCAAAATTTTATCTAACTACCCTGGCGAAGAAGTAAAAGCTTTAGCTATGGAATTGAATGATCTTTCTAAAATCTATGAAGGAATTCAATTTAAATACAACTTTGTTGAACCAACGCACGACTCATTAAAGAAAGTAACCTATATCAATAGTACAACTGAAGTAATGGTAAGTGAAGAGCAAATAACGCAAATAGCAGCCAAAATTCAGGAGATCAGGTCAAAAATCGTTAACTCTAGTAATTCGTAAGTAAAATCATGAAGAAATTTTCAATAGCAATCATTACCTTCTTATTAGGCTTCACAGTTAATAAAGCTACAGCGCAGTGCGATACAATTGCTAGTATTTGCGCTAAACATATTATATCTACATTTATTTCTGATGGTCAACAATACCGCTCTTTATTATTAAACTCTGAGGAGACGGCAGAATTTCACACAACCTTTTTTGGTGAAACAACATACCGCTTAGCGGCTTGTAGCGGAACCAATGATGGAAATTTGATCTTCAATATTTACGATCAAGATCGCCACTTATTATTCAGCAATCGGAACCAAAAAAATGCCCCTTATTGGGATTTTAAAGTAAAATCTACCCTCGAAGCTATAATTGAGGCACAGTTAGATGCGAATAAAAACCCGGGTTCGGGTTGTGCAGTGATCTTAATAGGATTTAAGCAGAAATAATAATATTTAATTAACAAATGAGAGGGATAAAGTAGCATGCTTTATCCTTTTTTGTTATATTAGTTACTTGAAAGTGAAGGCCTCTATTTTTATAATCTGCATGATGTGTTTTGCAATTATGAATGCGCAAAACACATGTGAAATGGGTTTTGTGAGAGACAGTTTGTTTTCTGAAAAGGATAATGCGTTCATTGGAGCAGATGGTTTAGTAACTCCTGAGTTTAAGGATGGAGGGCAGGTTAAGATGTTTAAAGTTGGCCACAAATATTATCTGATGTTGACATGCAAATCGAATTTGTTTTTTGATGTAGTAAATGATCTCGAAATAAGATCAGGAACAAAGTCGATGTATGCAAAAGGAGTGAAGCAAAACCAAAAAGATAAATACACGGCTTTTTTTGTGGTTGAAATATTGAAGAATTATGTTGCAACACTAAAAGATAGCGGAATTACTTCCTACGTGTTTAATACCAAAGAAACAATTTTTGGTAAAAACGAAGTGAAAGAGGTTAAAAAAATAGCGAATTGTTTTTATCAAACAATAAATGTACCGAATAAAAAATAGGAATCTATGAGTGAACGAATACTTCGAGCCCTGATGCAGATGTTCGCGATCATCGCGAAGGTTGATGGCATCAATAATACAGGAAGACTTATAGTAGAGTCGTTTTTAAAGCAGCAACTAAGTCACGAACAAGTTGAGACCTACCTTAAAATATTTGATGAGTATTTAGAAACTCACCAGGCAGCCAGTAAAAAGAAGGATGGAAATTCAAAGCGTACTTCACTTAACTCCGTAAAAATATTAAAGATCTGTACTCAGATCAACGAAGAACTTGTTCAAACACAAAAGGTGATCGTGCTTATTCGTTTGCTTGAATTTATTTATTCAAGTAATGAGATAAGCGAGCAAGAATATGAATTCGTTATTACAGTTGCGGAAACCTTCAATATTCCTAATGCAGAATTTACAGCATTAAAATCATTTGTTGAAGATCATGGCGGTAAAGAACCTAATCACCCAGATATCCTTGTTATTAATAACAAGGAAGGTGGTTATGCAAATCAAACCAAACATGTTTTTGTTGAGCAAGTAACCGATGATATTCGCATCATTCAAATTCATAGCGTAGCAATGTACGCCATGCGAATTTACGGCAAACAGGAATTGCAATTGAACGGACAGATCGTTTCAAAAGAGCGCGTTCATATTTTGATCCCGGGTTCTTCTATCCGTTCGTCAAAAATAAAACCTATTTATTATAGTGATGTCATCAGTAAATTTTTAAGTGATGAATCGCAAGCAAAGATCACGTTCCAAGTTACAGGCTTAGAATATAAATTCAAAGGCGGAAAATTAGGTTTACGTGATGTAAATATTAGCGAAGAAAGTGGTAAGCTAATAGGGATCATGGGAGGTTCAGGTGCCGGTAAATCAACCTTATTAAATGTATTGAACAGCCAGGAAATTCCAAGCGGTGGTTCGGTAAAGATCAATGGCATTAATATTCACACTGAGCAAGATAAAATTGAAGGAGTAATTGGGCACGTAAGTCAAGATGACCTTTTAATTGAAGAGTTAACCGTATTCCAAAACTTATTTTATAACGCTAAATTATGTTTCGGCAATTTTACCGATGAAGAGATCGCTAAAAAATGTAGCGAGTTATTGGCCGACTTAGGTTTGAGCGAAACAGTGCACTTAAAAGTGGGCTCTCCTTTAGAGAAAACAATTTCGGGAGGGCAGCGTAAACGTTTGAACATTGGTTTAGAATTGATCCGCGAACCTTCGGTGCTGTTTGTTGATGAACCTACATCAGGTTTATCCTCTCGCGACTCGGAAAACATTATGGACCTTTTAAAAGAATTAGCCTTAAAAGGAAAATTAATTTTTGTTGTAATTCACCAACCTTCTTCCGACATCTACAAGATGTTTGATAAGTTGATGATATTAGACGTTGGTGGTTACCCAATTTATTATGGTAATCCTGTAGATGCTGTAAGTTACTTTAAACGTTTAGTAAATCACGTAAATGCAGAAGAAGCAGAATGCTGGAACTGCGGCAACGTAAATCCTGAACAAATTTTCAACATCATCGAAAGTAAGGTGTTGGATGAATACGGTAACTTAACGCATACGCGTAAAATGCGTCCTGCCGATTGGAATAAGCATTACAAAGAGATCATTGAAAAAAACATCCACTCAGATAAGAAGATAACCGATATTCCTGAGAGTATTTTTAAGGTGCCTAATGTTTTAAAGCAATTCAAAGTATTTATAACTCGCGACGTAAAAAGTAAGCTCACCAATACACAGTATTTGATGATCAACTTTATTGAAGCGCCTTTATTGGCTTTTATATTAGCGTTTTTAGTTAGATACTTCAATACGGATGATATCAATTCAAAAGGTTATTTATTTAGCGAGAACGAGAACATTCCGGCTTATATGTTTATGTCGGTTGTGGTGGCATTGTTTATTGGATTAACGGTAAGTGCCGAAGAGATCATTCGCGACCGTAAGATCCGTAAGCGTGAATCGTTTTTAAATTTAAGTAAGGGAAGTTATTTGTGGAGTAAGATCATTATTATGTTCGCGCTTTCAGCTTTTCAAACATTTACGTTTGTGTTGGTTGGTAATTACGTGCTAGGTGTAAAAGGAATGTATATGGATTATTGGTTGATTCTTTTCTCTACATCGTGTTTTGCAAACATGTTGGGTTTAAATATTTCATCGGCTTTCAATAGCGCGGTTACTATTTATATTTTAATTCCTTTTTTGATCATCCCTCAGTTATTATTAGCAGGCGTGGTTGTTAAGTTTGATAAATTAAACCCTACACTTGCGCAGGCAGGCGGTGTGCCTATTGCCGGTGAGATAATGGCTAGCCGTTGGGCATTTGAAGCTTTGGCAGTTAATCAGTTCAAAGAAAATAAATTTGAGAGGAAGTTTTACAAGTACGATAAAAGTATTAGTATAGCCCAATATAAAAACAATTACTGGAGGCAGAAATTAGAGAACAAATTTGTGCAAATAGAGAACCAGCAGAAGCTAGGGAAGTCGTTAAAAGAATTAGCTATAGATATTCAGTTGATTCATGATGAGGTTCAGAAAGAGCAAAAAGTGGCTACTAAATTTCAATGTGAAGTAGTAGATAAGATCAATGTTGAGAATTACGGCCCCGAAGTAATAAAGGGAATTAAAACGTATTTGGATAAATTAAAGGCGTATTACATTAATGTTGAGAACACCGCTAGAAACAAATACGACGAAACAGCCTTAAGAATGCAAAAAACGGATGACGAGCGTAAGGCATTTGTGAAACTGAGAGAAGATTATGAGAACGTGGCCTTAGCCAATATGGTTAAAAATGCTAATGATATAAGCGGAGAGAAGAGTTTGGAAAAAGATGGCAAGTTGATCCAACAAAGCGATCCTGTATTTTTAGATCCAACGGATAGAGTGGGAAGAGCGCAATTTTTTGCACCACGTAAAAATTTCTTTGGTAATTTAGTTCCAACCTTCTGGTTTAATATTGGAGTTATTTGGACAATGAGTTTGGTATTGATGGTTACCTTGTATTTTGAGATCTTCAAAAAGGTATTAGATTTCTTTGGGAATATTTCGTTTAAAAAGAAAGCATAACACAAAAAAATAAAAGGCCGGATTATCTGGCCTTTTTTATTTACCATGAAATCACTACTTAACTTAATAGCAATTAGTATGGTATTGTTTGCAGTTATGGCAATGCGTGGCAGATATTCATTGCGCTATGATCGTGTAAGTGGAGGTAATGGATTTATGGATCTGAATAAAGACTTAGCTTTTTTTGCTCAGCAGTTTGGAGGATGCGACGGTTTGATAGAATCAAAAGGTAAATGGCAATTTAGGGGCGATATGCTTAAATTGGAAAAGATTTTTTGGCGAATGAATAATGATAAATGGAAAAAGGTAGATTTGAATCAGCGGTTTTTGGTAAAAAAGGATTCTTTAATAGCATTCTCCATTATAAACAATCAGCTTCATTTAAATAGTCGTCCCTCAAAAACTCTGTAAGCCTTGTTATTATTGAGTTTGTTTAAAAATAGTGCGATAAAAATCTCCCGAAAAAAGTAAAAAAGGATTAAAAAAGCGGCAGATGTTTTTAAGTGTAAATTAAACCGTAATGCTGCGCCCGGGATAGAGCGAAAAGCCTTGTTTAGGGCTTTGCTTAATGTTTGCGCAACGAGTAGGCTTCGCTTTTTCTGCGCAGACCCCGCAGTGCGACAAACATAGCAAAGGACAAACAAGCTTGAAGTGATAGCCCGATAAGGCGCCCAAATAATAAAAA
>Ga0163149_10004165_pt1 | contig 16032 bp, 5 predicted proteins | sample OliLakLV19MP5G1_FD_148604 | JGI IMG/M metagenome (GOLD analysis project Ga0163149, IMG submission 148604) | Freshwater microbial mat bacterial communities from Lake Vanda, McMurdo Dry Valleys, Antarctica - Oligotrophic Lake LV.19.MP5.G1 | ecosystem: Environmental > Aquatic > Freshwater > Lake >...
TTGTTGCAGAGCATCCGAGCGCAACACGCGATTGTGAAAAATGCCAATACGCCCCTCTCGAAAACGTTGGATTCGATTAAAGAATTGAAGGACAATGAAACAGAACGATTGCACAAATTGAAAATTCTTGGCGGATTAATTGACACAGATACAAGAGGGGGAAGTATGGAATTAGGCAGACTTGGAGGTGTCTCGTATTTGTTAGAGCTGGCGGACAAAGAGAAATTGGGCGCCAACAAGGAAATCAGGACTGTTGCTCTGAACTGCCTTTCTTGTGCTGGAGGGCACCCTCCTTTCGTGCGCACTTATTTGAAGGACATTCAGTCTCAGCTGGCTGCCATTGTAAAAAATGATGATTTTGTCGACGTTGTCGTCGCAGGATTGTCGGTTCTCTCCAAATGTGTTTTGCATTTGGACCGTGATGACCCTGAAACTGTCGTTCAAACGTCGCTTGTGGATGATCAAAGTCTAGCAGAGACATGTGCGTCAATTTTGCAAGCTGGTGACAGCGATGCGGAGATGGCTGTTCGAGGAGTCATGGAAAATTTGACGCTTTTGCTTTGCGGAAACGACCGAACCTTGGTGATTCGAACGGCCATTGCTGGAGATGTGACCAATACAGGAATTTTGGATGGTATCGCGGCCCCTGTCAGCAAAGCTGATATTAATGCAATGACGGCACCGGAGTTGGCCAAGCATCGGCAGAGGCAACACGAGATTAAAAAGCGCGATATTGCCTGGTCTAAGAAGCGAGCGCAATTATTTCTCAACGCCGGAGGGCTCAAGGCTATTTTGAAATGCGCTGCAAAAATGAAAGATCACTTTTTGCGCCGAGAATTGACAGTTGTGGTTGGTAAAGTCATGACTGCCTTGGACAGCGAAGACGAAGTCAAGAAGCTCGTGAAACCCTTCCTCATGGCTCAAACCAAAAAAGACGATGAAATGTGCACAATTGAGGAAGTATATAATGTAGACGACGAAGATGGTAAAGAGCCCGAAGAAGAAGAGGAGGAGGAGACAATTGACAATATGATGGAGCGGGCAGAGCTCACCACGGCTCTTTTGATCTCTATGAAAGAGGTCGGGGCATGGGCTATTTGTACTGCATGGGTGGAGTCTGACAAAGAACTCAACAAAATGGTCAATTCTAACCGGGACTCTGCTATGGCAATTGCTTCAGAGATTTTGTCAGCAGCTGCCACCGTGGCGGAGTCTCGTAATATGGTGACGATGCTCCTCGATGATGGTACCATGGAAAAGCTTCTCATGCACGACGACAGAGACATTCGGTCTGGTGCTGCTGCAGCAGTTGCGAAACTGGGTTTGTCTGGCAGGGACAAAGACGCAGCAGACGAAGGTGACGTGATGGGCATGCTTCAGGCAGCGGCAGATTTGTTGGAAGACGAGAGTGGTCAATTCGAACAAACACAAAGCAAGAAAGATTCAGTGAAAAATCTCTCCGCATCATTCGGTACCACATCGCTTGAACGTGGTGTCGAAATGGTTACATATCTTATTTCTCAAACGCACGTGAAAGAGGAAATTTGCGGTGGGTTTAAAGCAGGCATGGACTCCAAGTCGACTACACTTGAATGTCTAGTAAAAATCGCCGAAACGCCCAAGGCCGGAGAGTCGCTTTCTGGATTTGGATTGGCAACAATCTTTCAACACATGGCCGTCACACCGAAGCAACTGAAAAAAGAACATTTCGTGGACAAAGAACTTAGCGCCGAAGAATACGACGAACTTCAAAAATTGGCCAAGACAGAAGAAGAAAAGAAAATGTTCGAATCGCTCAAAGAAGACGACACCAATGATCTATGCGCGGCACGTATCCGTATTATGGCTCAATCTAACGTGCCCAGAGCCTTGGTCCGGCTCATGGATGGTGCAAGCGACCACACAATGGTGCAAATCGTTACGGCTCTCAATAGAATGGCGACGGAGCCTTCTGTGAGGGGCAGCATGATCCAACAGGGGGCGCTGACAGCTTGCATCAAAGTTGACAATGACAAGAATCCCTCGAAAATCACGAAAAATATTATCACGACAGCAAGGCACTGTATCGCTAGATTGCTCATCACCATGAACCCCAGTTTATTGACATCGGCCCAATGCATGGGTTCTATTAAACCTCTTATTGAGTTGATTCGCGATGTTGAACCGACGGATTTGCTGCGTTTCGAAGCACTGCTGGCGCTGACTAATATCGCCGCATCGGGCGACGATAAGAAAAATAAGATTGTCATGGAAAAGGGCATCCCAGCGTTCCACTACTGCATGTTTTCTCAGCATGACAAGATCCGATCAGCTGGAACCGAAGCGTTATGCAATCTCGTAGGCAACAAGGATTTCATGACGTACCTTGCAGATCATGACAACCTCAGACTTTGGCTTGCGTTTGCTTCTGATTACGAGGAGAACTACGAATGCGCAAGAGCAGCGGCTGGGTGTCTCGCAATGGCATCTTCGGATCCAGTGATCGCCAATTCCATCATCAAGCTACCAAACTTTCAAAAGTACAATGACGAACTGCTTCAATGTGGAGCTTTGGAATTGATGCATCGTATTATGACCATGTTTACCAATCTCGTCGCTCACGGCGGGGAGTGCAAAGAAGCTGTCATCAAATGCGGATTTGCAGCATTCTGCCTAAAGTACGTTGACTCTTACCACGATGGTACCAAAATGGAAGATCTTGGCTTCCCTGAAGAAGAAAGACATTTGATGCCTGTTACCGTTGACTTGGCCAAGAAAATTGTTGCCATGAGTGGCATTTAGTATCTTCTAATAGTGCTAAAGAAAATGAAAGTAGAAAGTAAATGTGATGATACAGTGTTCTTTTATTAATATGATTTTTATGGTATGCATGATTGTTGTATTCTTTCTAGAACTTGCAGTGAGTACAGCAAGTTTTTGTTGGCATTATTAATCTTCCTCGCAATCCTGCTTTAGAACATTATTGGTGTCAAAGTCGGACCAAATATTGTCCTTGTCTACGCCAATTCGCATCCAATGAACAGCGATTCGCTTGCGCCCCTCAACAACGGGACATCCACTGTGCGAAGTGAATCCAGTTTCGTGGATACGTGTTTCATTGTCAAGATACGAGAAGAAGGCTGCAGCTCCAACTTGTGGTTTAACATACACTCCAGAGTTTCCAAAGTTGGTCGCGCCGCCCACCAAACCTTCAGTGTCGCAATACATAACCATAGTAGCTACTCGTCCACCACGCTTGTGAGGAAGCCCGTTACAATCTCCATCGCAGTGTGGCATGTATCTGTCAGGAGCCTGATCTTCTTTTCCGCGACCAAAGTATTGGATCGACATGAGATCCTCTTGCCCTTCTACCTCGAGTCCATATCCAGTGGCGTGGTTGGTGTAATCGTACAATCGTCGGACGACACGGGCGATGAGGTCGCCTTCTTCTTCCTTTTCCCAAGGGACGCGAATTCCAGCTTGCATGGCTTTTCGGTGATCGGAGAGTTTGCTTCCGCCCTTGCCATCTGCAACGGTTCCCCTGTGCAATAAGGGTCTTGCAGCATCGGTAATCGCATTACACTCCTCTTCGCTGATGAAGTTTTCAAGCATGTGGATGTTGCTGCCTTTCCGTTCGTGGAGAATGTGGACATTGCGAGTGACATTTTCACCCTCGTGCTTCCATGGGCGGATTTCCTTTGCTTTTGTGGTTTCCATGGAAGTGTCGGCACAAGTGTAGTTCTCCACCTTTGCCGAGATACTCTCACGGAGAGTGCTTTCAAACCTTTTCTCTTCTGTCAATTTCTGGATGGCATCGGCAGCAGCACCTTCCACGCAATTGAGCATTCCTTTCATGACGAGCGCTTTGTCGCTGCCCCCGGCAATGAGTTTTTCTGCGTTGCTTTGACAAATCTCCACGATATCCGCCGCAGAGAAGCTTGCCTTGTTTTTGCTGTCCCGATGCTGAATTTCAAGGCCGTCTTTGACTTTGATCACTTGATCATCGTTGTCGTTAACGGTAATAAAGACAGCACGGCAGACCTGATCGGCACAAGTGTCGTTCTGGGAGCGAAAGGAAAAGGAGTGATTGGTGAAGGAGTTCACATTGATCACTTCACCTTCCTTTAAGCGGTGAAATTCCACGGTTTCGCCTGTATTGGGATTGACCCAGTCGACAATCACTATCGAACGAGAATAAAGGATAAAGATTGGGACGAGTGAGAGACGATGAACCAATAAGTCAATCAACCACCCAACCGCCCCCAGGAGTTCCCATTCTCGGCCATCACCATTTTGATTGGCATCGGCTTACCTTGTTCATGGCTGTCATTCGCGATTTCGACGGCGTGGTAAGATGTTCGAGATGAATCGACGAGTTGCAAGAGGATGAGAGGAAGTATTCTTCGAAAGGAGACCATTGTGAAAGATGCAACGCTGGCAATCGAAGTAAGAGTAGATGGAGTTGTGTTCCAAGAGATAAGATTATGATGTGGAAAACAACCGATGTGTATCTGGCAAAGCGCCGACGAGAGCACACAGTAAACATCTTGTTCTCATTTTGACTTTCTCAATTCGCATTGGCACTTTTTCAAACAAGAATCACGAACAGGACATCAATAATAAATCGCAGAACGGAGAATCGTTGTCCGGGTGGGAGCATGACCCTCTGTGAAACAGTAAAATGTGTGCGGACAGGTGTGCAACCAACTATGATTAGACAGCCACAGATAGATAAAGTCACACTCAACTGACGTACGTAACGTACCTGCTCCTACTTCTTTGCATGCGCGTTCTCGCCCGATTCCACTAGAAACCAACAACAATAGGGTTAGCGCTTAGCAGAAGTAAAGAAATGATATCGATGAGATGAAAACTATGATCGGATGATCCAATGAATCCATCAACAGACACAATTTTTGGTCTCCATCAACACTGTACGAAACTCAAGCTAGCTAGCACGCTGCAGGGGCTGTTGTGAAAGATCACGATCGACAGCTTAGTGAAACTCGGGAAAGTAGTTCTAAAAGCAGTGTGAGAGGGACCTTGAAAATGCAAGCCTCCCTTATTACGTCCAAAACGACGTGCCTGTTGTGGTTGTCTCTCCTGTTGTCTTCTCCATTGCATTGTCGAGGGAACGATTATAAAAGGAATATCGATGGCCGTCATTCCTTTTCCTTGAGTACCTTTGATCCATCAGGAAGATTGGATCAAGTGGCACATGCAGAGCAAGCTGCTGCTTTAGGGACACCTGTCATTGCTATTTGTCGTCCATCATCCTTCCCAGCAGACCGACAAGAACCATCGGCCGATTCTACCACTGCAGCTACTGCTTCTACGGCTCGCATTCTTTTGGCAGCTCCGCAAGTCCTACCTTCTCCATTGATTCACGATGATGGCACGGCTCGGTTTGCGCGCATTACCCATCAAATCTTGGTGGCGCATTCGGGCATTGCCGCCGATGGGCGTGTCTTGGTAGCCGCGGCACAACAAATGGCCATTGAACATGAATATGCCTACGATGAAGCCATTCCATTGGATATTTTCCTGGAAGAAGTATCCCTTTTATTTCAAGACTATACCATGAGGGCGGCAACACGTCCTTTTGGAGTGACGCTGATTGTAGCCTATTTAGCATCACCTTCAGACCAAACAACAGAAACAGCATCTACGTCGTTGATGCCTCAATTGTATCGAATTGGTCCTTCGGGTACCGTCGAATCGCTTGGGAATTATGCCATTGTCAATGGGAATAAGCTACAAAAAGACGATACCCTCTGGAGTGATTTGAAAGATCTAGCCGAAACGAAACACGATAATACACTAGAAGAAGATCGCATCCAATTACAACGCATCCTCCAAAAAGCATTGGAACGGTCGTCGGCATCACCATCGTCATTGTCATCGTCCTCTTCTTCTCCTCCTAAAGAGAGTTTGAAATCTTCACTGAAAGAACCAGAAGCCGACAAAGAATCAGTACCACCGCCAACAACAACAGCAAAGGTATTACCAAGCAATTTGAGAAGAATATTGACAGCCTCTCTATTTCACAAAGAAGGAACGGTATTCAAACGATATGAATTAAATGATGATGGTACGGTATGACATCCGAACCTACAATGACACAATACTGTTGGATACCCTACTATATTTGATGGATGGATCGATCGATCGATGAAAGATACTGTTTTGCAATGACCAAGGCATTCACAAAAATTTACTGCGCAACACCTGGTGTTTGCCAGTTCTATTTCCATTTCAACGATTCCACGTGAGCAACAAAAGAGCACACAATACTTGCTGATGAGTTTCATTGCATAGCCTGTGACTTTTGTGGAATGGGTTGAATTACCGTGCCGTCTACGAAATCATAACCGTAATCAGTAGAGCTCCAAATTATGCTTTTAGGGGTTTTGAACAAAATTTTGTCTATATTGCGACATTTTCGGGGATGGAAAAATATTATGTAGCATCTTCTGTTGTCGTTTGTAAAAAAGCAGACATGTTGAATTCAAACCTGAACACGTGTACTCTAGTACAGTAGCTGGCACTTGCTGTACATATAACTCATGTACTACGAGCCAGGTATGATAGGAACAAACCTGCACTGTACAGCAGGATAGGAGCTTAATGAACTCGGCTTCGTCAACAAATCAGAAAAGTAGTACTGTACTTAACTACGTTGTTACACACACTAAGAATACACAGAAGTAGCCACGCGAGCCCTGAAACTTCCAGAAATACAAAAACATCTCGACTCTGACAAAAAGTTGGCATTAATAGATTAGATTTTTTTAGAGCATCTCCAAGTGCTTCGAGGCCACCTCTACTTCACTGGCTATTAGGAAGAACCTAAAGTAGCGGGTCTGTTTTCCCTGGACTGTTTCTCACTGCAAAGCATGACTGAAGTACGATGGAACTCACTGGGATAGCTGGAGCGGCCGGGAATCAGTGTCACGGAATTAGCGTTAAAATCAACTAGGCGAACCCGACCGCTCCTGTTAGTCCCGGGATAATGCACGAATGAAGAGAAAACTGCCGGTTGAGGAGTAAAATTTTAAAGAAACGTCGAGGTAGAATAATATCGTCTGAAACATCCATTTATTGATCAACATGCAGCTGCCAAGCAAGTGATGAAAGAAAGAAGTAGAACCGATTGATAAGGGCAGATTGATTCGATACATGAAAGAAGTGAAATCCAAATAAGAAAAACACGAGAAGATGATTATGGAATTCTTTTCGAACAGAACGACCAAGAGCAAGAAGTATCGTAAACCAATGGGCATCAAAACGACATTCAAGTTTGCACTATGTATTATGTTGTTTGTCTGGTGGTTGGCATTCCGATGGGTAAGCTGGTCTGCTGCTTCTCCTACGGGAATAGCTAAAGTCGATGACGGAATATCTCCTCCAAAATACGTCATTCCATTGGATGTTATCCCAGAAGGACAGATCAAGGTAATCGGTCGTAATTTTTACAAAGAACGGATTATCAATGACAAGAATGAAGAATCATTGATCAGCATAGAAGCCTTGCGAGAATTTGGTGAAGAAATGCGACATCTCATGGCCATGGGGAAATACCATTTGGGTCAAATAGGAGGAACAGCAGCCAAGGAAGCTCCAATCCATAGCGATGGTAAGATCCTGGCATTTCGTAAACGATTGCATGCCAGAGCACCATGGCTCAAGGGGAGCCCAGAAGATCCGAATTGGCCATTATCGGTACTACCGAAACCTGTTCCCGGAAAAGCTATTATCATTTGTGCTGGAAATAAACAACTTCAGTATCTCAAAAACTTGATATATTCCATACGAGTAATTCACAGTTCCTCCATCCCCATTCGAGTCACATTCCAAGACGACAATGATCTTTCCATCCAGTCTCAAAATGAGCTATCTTCTTTCCTACCGGACGGCATACCAGCATATCTTGAATTTATTAATTTGTCCAAGGTTTTCAATCTCAGCGCAGATACTGTCAATTTAAAAGCAGGATGGAACTTGAAACCCTTTGGTCTTTTGGCTGTACCAGAAACAGAAATCATATCTTTAGATGTGGACATTATTTTACTTCAGTCACCGGACAAGATATTTGAAATGAAAGGATATCAAGAAACAGGGGCCTATTTTTGTCATGACCGCATGTTTTTGAATTTGAATGGATTTTATGACCCTTCTTCCCTTGCCAAGGCACTCCGACCTAACCTATCGTCCCGAGCGGAGAATATAATCCACTATACCAACAAAGACTATACCTTGGAACACATTCAAGAGTCTGGTCTTGTCGTGATTGACAAAAGCCGGCGTATTTTGGGAGTATTGGGAATTTGTTTGCTACTGGGTCGAGAAGATATTCGTCGTTATGCTCAGGCTTACTATAGCTATGGAGACAAGGAATTTTATTGGATTGGATTTGAAACTGTTGACGAGCCCTATAGTTATTCGAGGTATTACCCAGGTGTCTTTGGGAGTGTCACCACTAATTTTGGGGGTAAGGATACTGCCATTTCTCCAAAGGATCCTGCATTGGAAACGTCCAAGCAATTGATAGAGGCCAATGCCGACAACCGTGCTCTTTGTGGTCGGGTCGTTCATTTTGACGATGACAATATCCCATTGTGGTCCAACGGTGGTTACTTTACCAAAGAAGAGGATTGGGCCAGCTCAAGCCATCTAGCTAAGTATCCATTGAATCCTTTGTGGTATATCGATGGAGGTGACTCTTTAACTGAAGAGTTCGTCCCTCAACGGGAGCAACCGTCGCTTCTCGCAAAAGCTTTTTTTCTATCTTGGTTTTCCCCTAAGCCTGACAAGGAACAGAAAGTAATCGAGAAGGCTTTCAAGGACTGGGAAAGTGCAATAGCCAAGGGTAAGGCGAATCAATTCTGGAAGACGCATGGCGGAATGGGAGTCATGTGCTTGTTACCCAACGCCAGAGGCATTCGGGAGGTACCAAAAGAGTTGGCCTCGGCTGGAACCCAGGCAGTCAAGAGATTCTTTCTGGAAGAAAAAGGAATGCAAAAAGAGTATGGAAATCACTGGCAATAAGGCTGCTTATTCTTTTAGTTTTGATAATTCTAGGGGTTAAGCTACTCATAACCAGTCCGCGACTGCGACATAGATTTCAACAAACTTACAAGGCGAACCAATGTACCTCAGGTGAAGTACAGTGAGTGGCATCTTCGTCTCCGTAGAGACCAAAACTTACGTGGAAGACTAATGGGCCAGTTAGTCTGAGCTTGAACTATCTGTAATGGCCTTGTGATCCTTTTGAGGCGATTGCCAGCTTGCCAACGTGACCCCAATGTAGTCGTAGTGATCTTCCTCATCCCAATGTCAGGCTCAATCGTGTAGGGGAAGCATCTAATTTGAATTTAGACCACTGCAACCCTTTCGTGACACATCTTTCCAGATAATCAAAAGTTGTGGAGGCTTTTCTTTACCAAGAATGCATGCCTTTCTTTTTCGCCAAAACCAAGGCCAGCAATGAGGTAAGACCCTTTGACTTGTCTCTGCTTCTAGGCATGCATTTCCAATGCCAGCTCACAATAGGAGCAGACCATTGAGTTCCACTTACAAGACAACCAGATGTAGCCCTTTCAGTGACACTGTACCATGCTGGAGCAATCAGGGGCGACAGCCAGGTTTTTGTTTGCAATAAAACATCGCTTGAACTTCCATCATGTTGAACATTGTTCACAAGGCGGCCCTTGATCCTCTTGTATCTGGGAGGTTTCACTGTGGAGTTGGCTAGCCCAATCAATGCATTTGAAGGCATCATGAAATGCCTTTGTGCCTTTAGCTTCTTTTGACCTGTTCCGACTGTTCAGTTCTCTTTGTTAAATTCCAGATAGTGAGCAATTTGGTTGTGAATCTCAAAACCACAATTATGCTTTGTGGCACATCTGGTTTCACAGACCTTGGATTGGTTGACCAGATTATTAGGGTCCTTACATAGCCAATCAAACAAAGGGATGTCAAGCTTGTTAAGGTTGTCAATGAAATTGTGGAACTGTCAACACAACATTGATTGAACATCCCAAAGTTCTATCAATGCCTGACCTGCTCACCTAAATATTAACAATATGCACATTGCTACAGTGTTAATCATGGACGCACTGATGATTACAAAAGATCTAGCACAGCTCTGTGCTTCCAAAGCCCCAAGCATGCATGCCAACGTCTGCAGTTGCATGCTGCTTTCTCTTCATTTTTCTACAACTGGCATGAAGAGAAATGACACACAGAAGTGACAGTTGGTGAGTGAAATGTGCTTAATGATCACCAACAACTTGCAACAAAAGAGCACTGTCCTTGGCAATAATTTTGTTTTGGGGTAAAGTTTCTAACTGCGATGTTTCACCAAAGTCATTGTCTGTGTGTGTCACAAATGTGAAACCTATGTGAAATTAAACTGAAGTGCATTTTGATCAAAATTGGTCCTCATGAAAATCAACTACATGTTTCTGACAATTCGCTACCACCATCCGTAGAGATTTTGCATGTCGCGACCTTTCAGAAGATCCAAATGATCACTTTCTTTGCTGGAGTCCTTTGAATTTGCCAACGCAACACTATGATTAGTACCAAGGAATAGGCAGAATGCTACACAACGGCATCAAACCTAGTACACAACTTCTCAGAAAAGGATGGGATTGAATTGATTTGCCATGCGACGGACATAAAAGACTCAAATCACTAGTAGGGCTCTGGTTGAATCACATGCACAAGCATCCATCTTTCAAGAGTCTCCAATGAGACTGTCGGATGACTGCAAGAACACAGTCTTGCTGGTGGTAGACAACAGGGGGGGTTGACCGGATTGTCAGTTGGAGGGGGGCATCGATTTCCTACATAAGTTCTCAGGCTAGGTGGCACCGTCCCTCCTATGACAATGGAAAATTACACTTATATTTGACAAAGGACCATGAAACAAATAGTTTAGAAGGAGTGAAAGATGGGATAGTTACTTCCGTTTCACAGCTTTTCGAAAGACTACTAGTAGCAAAATTTACCCCTGAATAAAACTTCATTTTAACTTCAAATATTTGACCAAACGCATAAACTTGAAATCTCATTAACAATTAAATAATAAAATGTAACTTGAACTCATTCAAAACCTTCTACACAAAATGCTAACAAAACAAAGCCATGTTGTTGCTACTAATAGAACTTTTGTGTTAATAAACTTTTTAATCAACATTGTTTTAAAACATCAACTGCACAAACAAATGCGTTGATTAAACAGGCATGAAAGCTACTAATCTGTAAGTTTCACTCATTTTAGCTACAGTATAGCATTTAAAAAAAATTCTATCTAGTTGAAATTAATGGCTTGTTTGCATTCAAATAATTAAAAATTGGATTTATAAATTCAGTTTCAACAGCTCTCACACAATAACTAGCTAGTAGGAGACCTTTTGTTTTGCTTTGGGCTATTAAATGAGGCCGAATGCTACTCAAGTGCTTTCGAAAGTGCCTGAAGGCAAAGATTAATCTCTACGGTGGAGATGCGTGTAACAATGACTTGCCCTCAACATGCCAACCTCGGAAGCATAAACGCAAGGCTGAAAACTCAGGACAAGGCATCCGCTTCTTTGTGCAATGCAACCGAATCAGCGAGGCAGATGCTGCTGCTGTCACAGCAGCCAAATCAATCGGAAAGCTACCCGTCTGTTAGAGCCCATTATTTGGCAAAGACAACATTGGCCCTACACTACTGTTGTTAATGTTTGGAAGTAAGTATTGAATGTTTGAAGAGGGGCAAGACCCAAAGTATCTACAAGTGATGATAATTGATGGACCAACAGAAGACTAACAGTGACCAAACAGAAGACTAACAGTGACCAAAGTAAGAGTGAATGAGAAGTGAATGAAGTAATAGAAATAATCTAATAATGTAATAGTCTCATAAGTTAAAGAAACAAACAATTCTAGAGCCATCTAACATGCTTTAAAGTACTGCGGTTAGCTCTAGAATATCAAAACGAATAAGTACTACGAGTGCGGTAGTAGCGTACAAGAAGCGCACAGTGTGAGTGACTGTCTACACGTTCACTCACAAGTCTTACGTGCTACGAGAACGTGCCGAGTGGTGGTGCATAAGTAAGTGCCTGTGCAATAGGCAGTGAGTCTTGCGAAAGGGCCCATCAAAAGACTCAACCAGAACACTCAAGAAGTAATCGGAACTCATTTGTGAGTACCGTGTGAAGTGTGAGTGCCGTGTGAACAGTGTGGTTTCTGAAAGGAGCCGTTGACGCGTGCAAGTGTACGTCTGAGGATTAGAAATTATCCTCGCACAATCGATAGAATAGATAACGGAAGATCGAAGTTTCGAAGATGACAGACGAGTTGAAGTCTGTCAAGTTGCCGCAGTTTGACGGCAAAGGCGAGTCATTCCAAGTGTGGTTCACAAGGTTCCGATGCTACGCTGCCATTCAGAAGTTCACAGCTGCAATTGGTAGTGCTGCAGAGACGGATTTGCCCAACCAAGAATCGGAAAGAACAGGCGATACCGCTGAGCAAATTGCAGCTAGGAAACGCAACAGCAATGCGATTTATGCCTTTACATTGGCATTTACGAGTGATGGACTGATGCAGATGGTTTTTGCATCACAGACACTGCTGTTTTCAAATGGATTAGCATACTTGGTGGTGAAGTCGCTGATGAAAAGATTCCAGCCTGATGACACAATCAGTCGCGTCGAGATGAGGATGGAACTACACAAGGTGTCGATGGCTGCTCAAGATGATCCAATGACGCTGTTTGAGCATCTGAGCAGCCTACAGAATCGATACAAGAAGATTCAAATTCCAAAAGAAGATTTAATTGCAGTGATCTTATCAGTCGCCCCAAAAGAATACACACCAGTGCTAACAGCAGAACAGAGGGCAAAAGGCGCATTGATCGAACTAGCAGATTTACAGGAAGCCATGACACAACACTTTCGAGCGGTAACGTGTCACGCAGGACAAAGCGGGCACAAAGAAAAGAAAAACAGCGGCAGAGAAGTTGCGTTCGCTGCCGCATCAGGAGTTAAATGCTACAATTGCCAGGAGTTTGGACATGTAGCAAGAAACTGCCCGAAAAAGAATAATAAAGGAGGCAAGAATGGAAAGAAGCCGACAAACAATCTACACTGCACTCGATGTGGAAAGGACGGGCACGACGATTCTAGATGCTGGGATAATCCAAACAACAAAAATGTTCCGCAATGGTACAAAGATAAGAAGAATCGCGGAGAGATCTCAGCCGCAACAAGCTCGAATACGAGCGGATTCGAAGTACTATTTGCGGCTACTACACAAGCATTTCCGAACTCGATGGACTTGCTTCGCGACCCAAATATATGGATCGCAGACACCGGAGCTAGCATGGACACTACAGGCCACAAGATCGGAATGTATGACATGAAAACAGTCACTGATGCGAGCGGTGCTCTATGCGCTGACGGCGGAATCGCAAAGGCCGCAAGCATTGGTAAATTGCCAGTGGCTGTGCACGACAACAAAGGACAATGTGTTAAAGACTTAACGTTGGAGGAAGTCGCGTGCTCTCCCAAATGTCCATTCAACCTGATAAGCGTTACGAAAAGGTTGATGAATGGATGGAAAGTGCCGGGTGACAACACATCCATCGTCCTACATAAGGGTGACATGAAGGTCGTATTCGACATCAAGATTAACACTGATAAAGGCGTTGTATGTGCCGCAGATATGCAACGCGTAACAATCAACGAAACGGGTGCAGTAAATGCCGAACGACCCATAAAGGAAGTCAAACAATCGATAAAGCAGGCCCATGGCAAAGTAGGGCATCCTTCAGAAGAACTAACAAGGATGATTGCCAAAGCCTTAGAATGGACGATTACCCGAGGTTCACTCGGACCCTGTGAGGCCTGTGCGGTGTCCAAGGCAAAGCAGAAGAACGTTCCCAAAGAAAGCAACATGCCTAAGGCTACGAAAGCCGACAATCGATTGTATTTGGATTGCTGCACCCTCATTCCCAAAGATGGCGGAAGAAAATCCGGAAAGAACGTGTGGCGCATGATGGTGTTTCAGTGCGGAGGCTTGAAGATGTCCGATATGTTCAAGTCAAAGAATGGGATGGTGGACCCCACGCTGAACAAGCTCTACCAGTTCCAACAGCAGAACGTTCTGCCAAAGTACTTGCGCATGGATAACGGTGGCGAAAATTTATTGTTGGAGTCCAAAATGATCAGCGATGATTGGAAAATACACATGATCATCGAGTACACTGCACGTGATACACCACAACAAAATGCACCCGTTGAAGTAGGGTTTGTTGTGATTGCCAACAGGGCGAAAGCACTCATGTATGCGGCGAATATCCCAAAGGACATCAAGCATTTGGTGTTTCCAGAAGCAGTGAAGACGGCAACACTGCTCGATGGGTTGGTGCCTATCAGAGTGGACGGCAAACTCGTCACGCGTTACGAATATATCTTTGGAAAGCTTCCACCATTCGTAAAGTTCCTCAGGACATGGGGAGAAGCCGGAGTGGTAAAGGTGAAATCATGACAACTACATCCCAAGCAAGAGTACAAAGGTATCACTTGCATGATGGTGGGGTACTCGGAACAGCACAGCGGGGACTGCTACCGAATGTGGCACCCTACGACGAAACGAGTGCACACAACGGGAGACGTTATTTGGTTAAGGCGCATGTTCTACCTGAAGCCCGGCAGTTCAACAATCGACATGGCTGTAGAAGCAGACGAAGTGTCGATTCAAGAAGTTGAAGAGGGATCAGTAGAGGACGAGAATGCAAACCCTGAATCGGAAGATGAAGAGGAGAACAACCCTGACCAAAATCCTGTCGAAGTAATCGTGGAGGACGCAGAAGAAGAAGATGAGGAGGAAGATTCAGTAGATGAAGATGCAGAGGTTCTTGCTGATGACTCAGAAGAAGACGCAGAAGAACCAGCAACAATTATCACGAGAACCGGTCGCATCAGCAAGCCCAAGCAATACAGTGATCATGTGTGCGGCGTCTGTATGGCCGACCTTGATTACAGGGACCGAGTTCGCGTTCCCCGCTTTAAGGCTTGTTTGAACGAGGCCGTGATGGAGCTCGAGAATCATCTTAGTGAACAAGAGATTCTAGCAGTAGGAGCTGGTATCGGAGGAGGTTTTACCAACACACAGGAACTTCGTCCGATGAAATACAGCGAGGCAATGAACACTCCAGACGCGGAACAATGGGCAAAGGCAGTCGACGAAGAATACCAGCGAATGCTTGACAACAAAGTGTGGAAGGCAGTGGATAGAAAGGAAGTGCCCAAAGGCGCGAAGATGTTGTCATCAACGTGGGCAATGAAGAAGAAATCTAACGGCAAATACCGGGCCAGAATCAATGCCCGAGGTTTTGAGCAGATCGATGGCAAGCACTACAACGAGCAGGACAAGGCCGCTCCAGTGGTCAACGAGATAACAATTCGAATCTTTATGGTATTAATCGTTATGGCGGCCTGGTGCACCCAGATTGTCGATGTGAAAGGAGCATTCCTACTTGGGTCATTCAAACCCGAGCATGAAATGTACATGGAGGTTCCACAGGGATTTGAAAAGTATATCCCAGCGTGGGCAGTGCTACTGCTTGGCAAAACAATCTACGGTACGAAGCAAGCTGCATTGCAGTTCTGGAGGTTCTTGGTGAGCGGATTGCGCTCAAAGGGCTATTCAAAGAGTGCGGCGGACGCATGCTTATACTATCAGTGGATGAATGCCGGGTTCCTCACCATGGCAATCTTGTGGGTCGATGACTGTCTATTGGCCGGTCCGAAGAAAGAAGTGCTAGAAGTGAAAGCGAAGATCACCGAAATCTTCGACGTCGATGATCAAGGCGAGATGGAGGAGTACATTGGATGTAAGGTTGAACACAACAAAACAGAAGGATATTTGAAGTTCACCCAGCCTGTACTTATGCAAAGCTTTGAAGACGAGTTCGAACTTCCCAAGGTGAACAGAAAGAAGGTACTTCCAGCACCAGCCGGTACAATGTTGAAAAAGGAAGAAGAAACAGTATCTGAA
>Ga0163149_10004169_pt1 | contig 16025 bp, 10 predicted proteins | sample OliLakLV19MP5G1_FD_148604 | JGI IMG/M metagenome (GOLD analysis project Ga0163149, IMG submission 148604) | Freshwater microbial mat bacterial communities from Lake Vanda, McMurdo Dry Valleys, Antarctica - Oligotrophic Lake LV.19.MP5.G1 | ecosystem: Environmental > Aquatic > Freshwater > Lake >...
GTTCATTTCGCCGCTGCACGAGCGGCAATTCCAGGCCAGCGCGTCCCAGCCGCAGTCGGCGAAATAGCGTGCCATGCCTTTCATGTAAGGGCGATCGGATCCGCCTTCTAAGCCGTGCGTCAGCAAAACCAATTTGCGGCTGCCGCGATCCACCCAGTCTAAGTCAACAAAATCACCGTCAGACAATTCAAGGCGCTCGCGTTCGTAAGCAACCTCCACGCGGCGCAACATGGGCGCCATCGTTTCCAGATGGCCGTTAAATTGGAGAAACGGCGGCCCGGGGTAGGTAGAATGATGCAGAACAGGCATGGTCGCGGTTACTTCACTTGATAAAATTCTTTCGACGCCCGCGCCGGAGAAAGCGAGGCAGCCTGGGCATTTTCCGCAATCAGATAGTATTGCACGTCTGGTTTATGTTCAATTGAAGCCAGGAAAGCAGGCGCTTCACCGCTCATTTCAAAGCGCTGAAAAGCGCCGGTTATGCCGTATCGGTAACAAAGCCAAACTTTCAGGGGGCTTCCCTCCACGGTTGCGGAAATATTGATTTTTTCACCCTCCACCACATGTTTCGCTTCGGAAATAACCGGAGGCGTGCGTTGCAGCATGGGGTGCGCCTGCAAGTATTCCGTGCGCTTACCCATCAATTCTTTGATGCCGATGATGCGTTTTTGATCCACAACCACCGTCGTATCCATATTTTTTTGAAAAAGGGCATAATCGTAGAGCTTGTTCGCGTCCTCTTTCACGTGTTTGTCCACAAACTGCTGGATTTCTTTGGCGCGCTTGAGGTAGAGACCGTTCGAAAAGTTTTCTTCCAGAATGGTTCGGATATGCGCGATGTATATTTTTTGGTACAACTCATTGGACAGCAGCTTGGTGATGAGCGGCCGCTGAACCGGCGGGAAATTGCCGCTTTCTTTGAAGTGCAGCAAGGGGCTCATGGTCTGCATGCCCGCCTCGGACAGGGAAGGGCCAACGCCGGTGAGCCGGAAGCCGCCAAAACTCAGGTTCATGTCCCAAACCAGCGTGTGGTAAACCCCCAGCGTATCCAAATAGAGGTAGTAATTGTGGCAAAGCTGGCCAGTGTAGCTGTCTAAATTGACCAGTACGTTGTTGAACGCGAGCATCCACAGGGTTTGGTCAATATCTAAAGTCGCTTCTAATTTCTGCGGCTCTTTTTCCAAAACCCGAGCCAGCCGCATGACATCTCTCCAGTCTGCGCCGTCCTGCAACTCATACACGCCCATGTAACACACAGAATCTTCGCCCACATAGGCCAGCGAGGCGTTGTCGCTGCTTTTGCAATTCGATTTGTGCTTCACGTGCCAGTTCGGGTCACATTTCACCAAAGCACCTTTCCGGGTGCCGAAGTGCTTTTCAATGAAAAGGTCGTCAATAGATTCCGTGCAGTTGTAAAGGCCGAGGTATTGGCCGTTGACGTACACTTTCGCAAAATTGGCGCGTGGCGAGGGCATATATTTACCTGCAATTTCATAGGCCAGCACTTCGCGGACAAAGCTGGGGTCAAGGAACGCATTGGCCAATTTCAGGGTCGTCACCCCGCCGGGCAACTTCTGCGATTTGGTCGTTTCGTTGACTTTGATGTTGAACGGGAGCTTTTTGGCATCTAAGTCGCGCACCCTAAAGTAGGAGCTGTTGCCTTTGTAGCGAACGCCCACCTGCTTGTACGCCACGCCATTGATGACGGCATCGCCGACAAGGCGGTCATCATTGCCGGCTTGTTTGTAGGTGTCCAACAGTTTATCCCATTCGGCTTCTTTTAAAGTAAGTTTGATTTCCAAAATGGTGTTGGCCTGAAAAACGTCTTTGTCTTTGCTTTGGGCATACGCGCTCGCCCAGGTAAGAGCGGGCAGGAGTACGCATAGAAACAGATTGCGCATTATTTTTTGAGTTTGAATCAGCGTTTAGATTTCTAAAACGATAAACCCCGGCTCCTTCGTGTGTGGCGGGAGGAGCCGGGGTTTTTGTTTGTACCTTAGTCTAATGTTTCGGGGAGAAGTGGCAAAGTGGCAAGAGGCAAAGGGCAAGTAGGCAACAAAGGGCAACTTGCCTACTTACCCTTTGCCTCTTTTACTATTTATTCAGATCCGCCAAAGTAGCGGTATGCCTTTCATACATATACCGCGCCGGGCTGTAACTGACTGCCTTTGCATTCTCCGCCATGATGAAGTATTCGATTTTGTCAGCGCCCCCATCAGGTTGAATGTCAATGCCATAAAGGCCGTCTCCTGCTTCGCCGTCATTATTTTTGCCATCGTCTGCCATCGCGATTTCGCGGAAGGGCTGGCTGGTGCCAAAGCGGTAATAGACCCGTACTTTTTTGGCAAATTTTTCTACTTTCGCCTGCACCTTGAAGCTGGCTACCTTTTCGCTCGAAAACTTTTCACGGCGCGCAACCACCACTTCGTCTACTGCCGGCGGCAATACCGTAAAATCGGGTTGGGTAGAGAGGTAAGTTGCCCGTTTGTTCATAAAATCCACCAGACCCGGAATTTTGCTGCGCGTGCCGATGGTTTCCATCAGGCTTTTCGAAAAATCGGATACCGGGTAGTATTTATTCAAATCGGAAGTAAACGGCGTTTTGATCAATTCCTGCAACTCTTTGGTGCGTTTGTCCAATTTGCCGTCTTTAATGGCTTCCCGCAATATAGCACGCATGTGCGACACATACTGTTTGCGGTACAGTTCATTGCTTAGCAGCACATTAATCAGAGGCTTGGTGGCGTCGTTGAGGTGCAGCATCGGATCGAGCGCAACAACAGCCGCAGGCTCCAGATCCGAGCCGATCCCGGTATTTTTAAAACTGCCGAAAGCAAAGTTCATTCCGCCAAGGATGGGAATAAACCGTCCGTTTTGATCCCGATAGAGGTAAAAATCGGGGCTGTGCTGGCCGGTGTAGCTGTGCAAATTAGCTGTTACACTGTTAAATGCAAGCATCCACAAGGCGAGGTCAACATCCAGCACCTGTTCGAGTTTATCGGGCGAGTTTTTCAGGGCTGCCGTTAGCTCGTGCATATCCGTCCAGTTGCCATGCTGCACGTTTTTGAAATGCGTTTTGAGGCAATTGGCGTTGTTGTCCAACTGCAAAGACCCATACGCGTTTGCTTTGCAGCCCTCGCCAGCTTTTTCCACCGTGTTGGGGTCGCTGTAATACAAGCTGCCGTCGTCGTTGCCAAAATGTTTTTTCAAAAACGCCTTGTCAACGACTTCTACGTTTACAAACAAGCCATAGTATTCGCCATTGATGGTGACTTTGGCGTAGTTGGCGGCGGGCGCAGGCATGTATTGCCGGGCGATTTCGTAGCCAACCACCTCGCGCACCATACTCGGGTCGCGCAGTGCACTCGATAAGTCAATGTGCGAATAACCCGAATAATTCTGGGAAGCCGCCCCGTGATCGAGCTTGATAAAAAGGCCGTTACGGCGACCGCCGGGCGTGAAGGCACGTGCGTCGCGATAGCGCAACCCGGCGCCTTTGAATTTGGTGCCATTGAGGTCTACCCCGCAGGTCACCAATTCATCGCCATTGTAGCGTAAAGAGTCCAGCAAATAACGCCAGTTATCCTGCTCAAAGGTGATCTTTATATCCTGAATAGCCTTTGGATTATAGAAGTTGGACGCATTTTGGCTGTGACCTTTTACAAAAAAGAAAAGGCTGCTGATACAGCTTAACAGGAGGAGATTACACTTCATAGTCTAAACTTTAAACTTTTTGCGATGCAATATTAAAAAAACTATCACAGCATTTGAGCAATGAAACCGGACAAATGCAATATCTTTTGCCCAACAGCCTAAAGAACGGAGAATGCGGCAAAAAGACACCATTTGGATAGATAAAAAATTCTAAACGTCGTTACGCATTAGAATCTTGCCAGAAGCAAGACCGGAGAATTGGGCTTAAAAATTGTTTAATCGCCATAAATTAACTCCGGATTCCAAAAAAAGTGTACTTTAGGGCGCATCAACTGTGCTAAAGCATGAGAACCCTGGCCTTAATTAGTTTTTTAATTTTTTGTGTCTATACCCTTGCGGCGCGCTGGTATTTTGTGTGTGAGGTGCGTCAAAAGTGCGATCCGCCGCTCGCCGCGCCTGTGGTGGACAGCATGACCGATGTGCGCCTGAAGACCCTCCGGCTGACCCAGGGCGATTCGGTTTTGCTGCGCGACTACGATCATTTTGCATTTGATTCAGCCAGCATCCTGCCGATGCTGAACGACAACAATACGGCTTTTCTCGATACTTTAGCCGCCATCCTTAAAGCGGATACCAACCAGATGCTGACCATCACCGGCCTGTACCGCCCTTCTGAAAAAGACGCCAAGCCTGGTTTTTTTGAAAATATTGGCAATGCCAGAGCCGACGCAGTGAGAAGGCTGCTGGTGCAACGCGGGATTCGGGAAGGGCGCATTACGCTGGACAATACCGCTGCACGGGATGAACGCCTGTCGGAACCGCTGCGCTTCGACCTGTATCGGGATGAGGGCCGTCCGGATGAATTTGACAGGGTGCAATTTACCTTTACCAACATGACTTTTTCGGATGCCAACTTTGCTTTTGGCTCGGATGAATTCCGTCCCGGCGAGCCTTTTGTGCTGTATGCCGATTCGGTGAAAACCTATTTGAGCCTGCACGCGGACAAAAAAATGACCATCATCGGGCATACCGACAACATCGGCACCAATAAATTCAATACGAACTTAGGTTTGCGCCGCGCCGAAAGCGCCCGCAAATATTTTAAGGAACTGGGGGTTGTCAATAAAATCCGGATCGAATCGAAAGGAGAGGGGCGCCCCGTAGCGACCAACAAAACCGAAGAAGGCCGGCAGAAGAACCGGCGGGTGAATTTTGTACTCGAATAACTTTAAGGTTAAAGGTTAAAGTAAAAAAGCCTGTCCCGTACAGCAGGGGTTAAAGGGAATGCGCAATATCATCCGGAAAACGTAACCCCTACTTTCTACTTTCTACCCTTTACTTTCTACCCTTTACTTTCTACTTTCTACCCTTTAACAATCACAACCAACAACATGGATATCAATAACTTCTTCAGCGGATTTCAGACCCAGGACAGCTACGCGATCCTGTTCATCACGCTGATTGCATTTTTGCTGGGCTTGCTCACGGCGTACCTGCTGCGCGGCGGAAAAATTGCGGAACTGAAAAAACAAATTGAAGAACTGAAAAAACGCGTACCCGAATTGGAGGCGCAGCTCGCTGCCGCCCAGGAGCAACTCGACCTGAAAGACGCGGATCTGAAACGCGCGCAGTTTGAGCAGCGGGAGGCGGAAGCCAGGGCGCAACGCCTTGAAGACGAAAAAAACAATCGCTACGCGGAAGAACTGGCGCTGAATACAGAAATCGAACGCCTGCGCAATGCCGGTAAAACCCAGTTGGCCACGATTGAACAACTGAATGCCCAAATCGCGCACCTACAGGTGAATAATGAAGAACTGCTGGGCACCTTAGCCGTTACCGCGCCGATGCTGGAAGATGTAATGGAAGTTTCAGCCTCCGTCGCGCCGGTAACGTCGGAAGTTATAGTGATTGCTGATGACCTTACCTGGAATCGGCTGGATGCGCTGGAAGCCAAACTGACGCAACTGGAAGCGGAAAACCACGCCTTGCAGGTCGCCATGCAAACCCTGCAAACGGCTAAGGAGGAAACCGTTGCCGCCACGCCCCTGATGGCCGTTGCGGACGACGAACCCGAACCCATTTTTGTGCCCGGCGGCAAAGACGTACTGCGCGAAAAAATCGTCGTGGATGCCCCGCCGGTAGAAAAAGACGACCTCACGCTCATTGTCGGGGTTGGACCTTTTTTAGAGAAAAAACTGAACGAACTGGGCATTTATATCTTCGAACAGATCAGCACTTTTGACGCAGAAGCCATCACCCGCGTGACCCGTGACATCGGCTATTTTGCCGGCCGCATCGAACGCGACGACTGGATCGGACAGGCTGCCCGCCTGCAAAAACTAAAGTTGGAACACCCCGAAGCGCTCAAACCCGCTGCCGGGCCCGATGTTTCCAACCTACAGCTCGTCGAGGGCATTGGCCCAAAAATAGAAGCCCTGCTCAAATCCGGCGGCATCGCCACCCTGTACGACTTAGCCGACGCACAAATGGAACGCCTTTGGGAACTCATGGATTCAGCCGGCGAAGCCTACCGCATCCACGACCCCGAAACTTGGGCCACCCAGGCGCGCTTAGCCGTGCGCGGCGAGTGGGATTTGCTGCGGGAATACCAGGAAGAGTTGAAAGGGGGCAGGACGGTGGAGGAGTAAGGGGATTTGAAGATGAGTTAATTTGAAAATTTGAAGATTGGCGTGGCCATCGCAATAGAAACAACCATACTTTTTTAGGATACTCAATGAACCAACTGCCCAGAATTTTTATTGCCTATGCCCGAAAAGATGCAGCCCTGCTGGAAGAGTTGCGCATTCACCTGCGCCCCCTCGAACGCACCAAACGCATCTGGTACGACGGCAACATTGAACCGGGCGCGGTTTGGGAAACAGCCATCAAAGAAAATCTGCACGCGGCAGAAATCATCCTGCTGCTGTTGAGCGCCCACGCCATAGACTCTGATTATTTTTATGAACAAGAAATGGCCGACGCCCTCGAACGCCACGAACGGGGCGAAGCAAGAGTTGTACCCCTCATCATAAAGCCCTGTGCCTGGAGGGCGACGCCTTTAGCCAAGCTCCAGGCATTGCCCAAAGACGCCAAACCAGTTACCTTCTGGAATGACAGAGACGAAGCGTGGAATGATGCAGTCGAAGCTTTGCGGGTGCTTATCGAGGAGCGGGAAATGAATGTGTTGAAGGAAAAAGAGGCTGCAGAAACCAGACGCCGCGAACTCGATCCCTTCCATGACCTCATGATCCGCGTCAAAGGAGGCATCTTTCAAATGGGAGACGAGCACGGCGATCTCAAGGATCGTTGCACCCCGGTTCACGAAGTAACGCTCATTGACTTCGACCTTTGCAGGCACCCGGTTACGCAGGCGCAATGGCGTGCGATAATGGGCGCAGATCCACCATATCTGAATTTCAAAGGTTGTGACGATTGTCCAGTGGAGAAAGTTAGTTAGTAGGACGTGCAGGCTTTTATCAAAAAACTCAATGAAAAAACTGATGGGCATTACCGGCTGCCCACTGAGGCGGAATGGGAATATGCAGCCCGTGGGGGAGATGTCTCCGGCATGACAAGGTACGCGGGTAGCAACAAAATAGAGGAAGTGGCCTAGTACAAGGATAACTCCGGCGGTAAAACGCATCCCGTGATGCAGAAAAAAGCAAACGAACTGGGGCTCTAGGACATGAGCGGGAACGTGTTGGAATTGTGCCAGGATGTATGGCATGAAAACTACGAAGATGCTCCGGAAGATGGCAGTGCCAGTCTGGTTGGTGATGATCAGAACCTCCGCGTATTTCGTGGCGGAGCCTGGATCAACAAATCTATCAATTGTTGGGTTGCGCGTCGCTTCAGGTACGGTGCTGACGACTCCTATAGCTTTATCGGTTTTCGGCTTGCCCGGTAGCTATTACCCTTTATCACTTTTACCCTCTATCTTTTTGATTGGTTGAGGGGAGACGGCGGCTGGTAAACAGCGCGGAGTCGTCACCTAAGCCTGGAAAATAAAAACCTTTCATTTGAAAAATCGTTAACTTTGGTATAAAATAGCAACATAGCTAAGGACAAACTCCATGAGGTATATTGGTTTATCATCATGAAGAAAAAACGATTGTGCAATGGCTGCGTTAATTAAAAAAATTGAACGGTATCAAAACATCCTGATCACCTACTATTGAGTCGCTCGCACAAGAACGCAACAATATGGCCAATGCCCGTCTGGCTTATCAGGTAATTGCAGATGCCAAACGTAATCACTTTCAGTTAGTCCGGTTAGGGTGGCATAATCACAAATTTAATTACCTGGTCTTACTTCATTTTGATCTTAACCCAGAGACTGGGAAAATCTGGATTCAACAAAACAATACGGAGTGGCTTGTCGCTGATGACCTTGAAGATCGTGGAGTGGAGCAATCAGATATTGTTCTTGGCTTCAAGCCCGAGTACATTCGGGCATTGGGTTCTTATGCTGTTAGCTGACAAGTCCCAAAGCGGCGAAAATGCCGCAGGAAATCCAAAGCAAGCTTACCATTTGCAGGTGAGCGGAAAATAGATAAGTAAAACCTAAACTTGAATGAAAAACCCGCGTACATGCCTGTTAATGGCAGCTCTCTCTCTCATTTTTTCGCACGTTTGCGCCCAGGAAACACCACCGGGGGATGCCCGCTACCGGGCAAACATTGGGCTGCACTACAACCTGCCTTTGCGTTATGCAAGTGGCTCCGAAGCATTGGGCTTTTACCGCAAGCCAGAATCGCTGGTTGGCATCCTGACGCCAAGTCTTTCTCTGCCTGCCGGGGCGCCGGTGGTTGCTCGATGCCAGTTTTTTGATTCCTGTGTTCAACCTTTCCGTAGACACCCAGTACTCCCACAATACCGCGCTGACTGAATTGCAGCGTGCCACGGGCGGTTTTAATTTGGATATGTTCAAAGGAACGCATTTCAGGCTCGGCGTTCACTATGTTTTGTAATTATCACATCCCCTTCACCACCCGAATCACCTTAACCCCATCTTCTGTCCTGATTTTTAGCAAATAAAGCCCGCCGGGCAGGTTGTTTTCACTCAACACTTCAAAGCGGTGCAAACCCGCTTGCAGTTGCTCTTTTGCTTCAACCTGGATCAACTGGCCATTGGCGCTGTGCAACTCCACTGCAACCGGGGAAACTGCCGACAATTCCACTTCTACCGACAGCCCTTGCGAAAACGGATTGGGAAAAGCGCGGGCCGAAGCCAGCAAACCATCGCCCTCCGCGTGGGTGCCGGTGAAACACTGGGTTTGCACCACAACGGTGTCGTACACGCTGGTGGCAAAGCCGCAGAAGGAGCGTAGCCGGATTTCGTAGGCCGTGCAAGCCGACAGGTCTTCGATGAGGTAATTTGCTTCTAAGTTGGCGAAGGTTTCCCAGGCCGTTGCGCCAAGCGGCCGGTAACTGACCTCGTAGGCAATGAAGTTGTTTGGCCCCGTCCAATTGAGGGCAATGCTATTGTAGGTGCTGTCCGAGAAGATATTGTAAGGCTGAATGCAGGGGATTGCCGGTTCAAAAAAAGCAGTGATGGTAGCGTCGTTGGTCAGGCTGAACTCGATCAGTTGGGTGAATTCATCCGGTGAAAAAACGATGCCGTCAATTTCCCAGTGGTCAAAAATCTGATCCGCATTGGGCAACGCCTCGCACGTGATGCCGATGCCGCCGAAATAAGTGGCCGAGTATGGGTACGAATACAGCGCAGTCGTATTAAATTTCACCCGACCTGTGCCTGCCGGAACCACATCCACTTCGATCGTGTAAGGGCCGGTAATGCCTTCGTCTTCATAGCAGTCCACGATTTGTTCGGCCAGAAGCGTACACTTGCCTTCCACTTGCGAGCGCAGGTATTCAAGATTTTCCTGCCACTCCTGCATGCTGCCGCCCCAGCGGTTAATCTGCCGGGGCATTTCCGGCGTAATGATCGCAACCAGACTGTCTAAATGGCTTAGGGTGAAATCGCAGTTCAGTAGTGTGTTCATCAAATCAGCGTAGCGGTTGACGTATTGCTGCACAAATGCGGGGTTGTCGAAAAACTTCTTCCACATGCCGGTATGCGCAATGCCGGGGTCATTTGCAAAAAAATCTTCCACATTGCAGGGCGAATTTTCGAACGTGGTTGTGGACAAACCGGTATAGTTTTGCCCCAGGTCGCAGATGTTGTCCATGTCCCAGAGCGCATAACGCCAAGGCACGCCAGCCCCTTCCGTGCCGCGCCACCACATGGTATTCCAGTTCAGCCAGTCCGAATTGACCAAAAAAGTATTGAGGATGAAATAGTCAATGAAACTGCTGATGCTGATCTGGCTTTTTACATATTCATAATTGGCGGGCACGTTGATGTCGTTGTTCAGGATGAAATCATACACGTCGTACCAAGGCTGCGGACTGCCGTTTTCCACATCCATACCGCCCCAAAACTTGAGCATATCCACGTTTTTTTCGCCCTGATTGTAGTAGAAATTGGTGTAATCGGTGTCCACCCGTTCGCGGCATTCATACAACCCCCAATATTCGCCGTTGATGTAAACGATGCAATGCTGGAGGCGCCGAAAATCGAGATCGAGCTGCCCTTTTTCGGAAAGCGTATGCGCAAAAGCATCGCGAATGTGCGTGGAAGGGATGCCATCGAATACGCCCCCGGGGTAGTTGTCGGAAGCGCCTGCTTTCAGGATGATGACATCGAATTCATCGCGCGGGGTCGTTTCAAAAATTTTGTATTCGATGTTGTTGTCGTAACCGTACTCATCGCGGGCGTAGAAGCGCATCCCTTTTTGGTCATACGCCCAGGAATCGTTGCCGTGGCCGCGGATATCGCCCTGTAGTTCAAAGCGCAATATGCCATCTTCGAAGTACTCAATGTAGTTACTGATCTCGCCGCCAAAACCCGAAAACAGGTCGTCGAAATCGCGGGAAGCCAGCGATACCACGGGCATGGTATGGGTTTCGTCAATGAAATAGGTATTGGTTTCGCTGAACGAAGGCAGGATGGATGGATCAATGCTAAACGTACGGGCTCGGATGACGGTGGTCTTGTCCACAGTAATTGAACCGGTAACCTCGGTAGAAGCTGCGGTTGGTTGGGCACCGTCCGTGGTGTAGCGCACTAGGAAACCGGGCAACGGGTTTTGAATGATGACCTGGATCATGCCCGCAGACGGGTAATAAAATCCGGGGACTGTGGTAAAAACCGGTTTGGGTGCATAAGCAACGTAATCCGTTGCGGGGTTATTCGACTGCCCGGGTGTGGGATCTGCAAAAACGGCCCAGATATTGGATCCGTCCGTTTTGCGCCCCCGGGAGTGGTTGCTTTGCGTGACAGCCGTCATCTGCACGGAGCTGACGACGTTGCCGCCGGCGTCGCTCAACACGATGGATTCTTGTTTGGTTTGGGTGAGTTTAAAGCTGGTATGCACGTTTTGCCCGACAATCACATCCCGGTCGCTGCAAAAAACAACCTGAAATCCACCTGCCGGAATGCTGATGTTGGGGAACTGATATTTTTCAGGATCGTCAGGGTCGTCGCTCAGGTACCAGCCCTCAAGATTTACGGCGCTGGCGCTGGTATTGTGTAGTTCCACCCAGTCTTCGAAATCGCCGAAATTATCGGCAAAATCGCTTTTGTTGGAAGCAGAAAATTCATTGATGATGACCTGGGCGGGTACCTGGATTGCAAAAAGAAAGGAGAGTGCGCTGAGAAATAGGTGTTTTTTCATGTTGAAAACGTTGTTGATTTAACCAGATAGTTTATGCTTAGGAACGCCGAAATAATAACTTCCCGATTTGGGCGGTGGCTTTTGGCTACGCCGAACTTGCGTTTCCCACCGGACTTCCCGCAATTGCTTTCAGTCGGCGCAATTGCCTTCGTCGGTCACGTAGCTTTGGCTACGCTCCCTTCTTGCGCCTTGTCCGCTGAAAAAATCCCCACGCCGAAAACGCGAACTTATTATTGCGATGTTCCTTAGAGTAGCAATAGGCTTATTCTGCTGCTTTTATATTAATAATTTTTAAAGCCGGTTCAATGGTTTTTTCCCAGGCTTTTCGGAGGTCTTCGTTCCACTTTTCGTCATGTTCGGCAGCGGTTTTGATCAATTGTGCAATGAAAATTTCGTAATGCTGCGTCTGCAGCCCGCTGTGTTTGGGCGATTGCAGGATGCGTTCCAGGAAATTGCGGTTTCCATCCGATTCCAAAAGCAGCAACACTGCGTTTTGCAACATCCGGTGCTGATCCTTGTGCCCGCTGAACATGGATTGCACTTCCGGAAGGACGTTGAACAGGTTTTCATAAAAATGGACGATAAAACTTCCATTGCTCAGCAAACAACGCTGGTAGCTGTCTTTCGCTTTCAGCAGCCAGGGTTTTTCATTCACCTGAATGGCGTCAATGGCACGCAGGGCGCTTTTTAAATCTTCGTACCGCCGTTCCGGCAATTCCTGCAACATCTTAGACAGGATTCGTTTCATCGCCGGATAGTCGTCGAGCAAACTTAATTGCGCCTGCCGATGCCGGGCATTGCCGAAAAATGAATTTCGGGCATTGATAATTTTTGGAATGTTTTCACCATCAAACAGGCGTTTTCCGGTGAGCATTTCGTAGGCAAGCACCGCCATGGAAAACTGGTCGGAACGCTCTTCTGCCTGGGCATTGTAGGTTTCAATACCCTCGCTCGCCGCTAATTTTTCAGGACTGAGGTAGGCGCAATCCTGAAGTACTTTTTCTAAGTTTCGGTCGGCTTTTCCGGATTTGATCACCTCAAATGGTGACAATACCGGGTATCCTTCCTCGTCAATCTGAATTTTGGATGGGCGGATGGTGGTGTGCCGCACTTTTCGGTGGCGAATATAATCCAGGGTATCCCCCAACTGGCAGATCAATTCCCTAGTGCGTGCCAGCGGAATGGCTCCCGAACTCTGGATGAGCTTGTCGAGGTTGACCCCGTCTATGAATTCCGTGATGATGCAAAGCGGGTAGCTGTCAAAATATACATCGAAAATCTTGATGATGCCCCGGTGTTTGAAACGCGCCACCTTTTCTACCTCGGCTTCCGCGCGCTGGAGTTCGGAAGTTTGGACTTTCAGGACCTTGATGGCGACAATGCGGCCCGAAAATTCGTCTTTCCCCTTGAAAATCAGCCCCGTTGCTCCTTCTCCGACTTTTTCCAGCACTTTGTATTTGCCCAATAATTTGTTTTCCAGCAATTGTTCGCTGTTCTGTTCGAGGCCCCCCGACAGATACGTGGGCGATACATAATTGCGTGCGATCTCCCGGCAATCCTTGAACAAAGTCAGTAAATCAAAATTGATCTTGTTCTCCACATGTCTTTCGCCTTCCGGCAAAAGCCCCCGTAGCTTTTCATTTTCCAATTGATGAAAACGCGCCGATATGGCAAACCAATCTTCCTGGTATTTGACAGAAAGATCATTCAGTAAACCGCCTAATTTGTCCAGCGCCTGCTTGGTTTCTCCATCTGCAAGGAGCCGGTCTATGGTTTTATCCATGGACGTTGGTGCTTTTGTAATGATCGTGGAAATTTCAGATCCCGCCTTGCAAATCGCGATCGGAAAGATCGGGAAAAGTCATGGATCAGGAACATAAAAGTAGGGAATTCGCCGGATGTATGACGATAATTTTGGTGAGACGGTAGGGTGCGACCCTCGCGGTCGCCCGGTAGACGGAGCAGAACCCCATAACGCATACTATTGAGCCATTTAACTGTCGGCTATTAGCAGCGAGTCTGTAGCGGCGGATCGTATCCGAACTGAAATAGTTAAAGAAGTTGCGGCGTGCCACTGTTCATGATCATGAAACCATTTTCTGAATCGGACTCCACCAATAACCAATACCAATCCCCACTCCCCACTCATGGCACCTGCACCGCATTCAGTACCTTATTTATGATGTCTTCCTGGGTCACATTTTCAGCTTCCGCTTCATACGTCAGTCCGATGCGGTGGCGCATGACGTCGTGGCAAATCTGGCGCACATCTTCCGGCAAGACAAAGCCGCGGCGTTTGAGGAACGCATGCGCTTTTGCCGCCAAGGCTAAATTGATGCTGGCGCGGGGTGAACTGCCGTAATTAATCAGCGGCGCCAACGGGCTTAGGCCGTAATCACCGGGATTGCGGGTCGCGAAAACGATGTCAATGATGTATTTTTCCACTTTTTCATCCATGTATACCTTGCGCACCGATTCGCGGGCTTTCAGGATTTCGGGGATGGTGACCACCGGACGCACTTGCTGGAGGTCGTCGCCGGCAATATTCCGGCGGATGATGTCGAGTTCTTCTTCCTTCGAAGGGTAACCGACTTTTACTTTGAACATAAAGCGGTCCACTTGTGCTTCGGGCAGGGGATAGGTGCCCTCTTGTTCAATGGGGTTTTGTGTGGCCAATACCAAAAAAGGCTCTTCCAGCAGGAAAGTTTCGTTGCCGATGGTGACCTGGCGTTCCTGCATAGCTTCCAGCAAGGCGCTTTGCACTTTGGCCGGAGCGCGGTTAATTTCGTCGGCAAGGATAAAATTGGCAAACACCGGGCCTTTGCGCACCGTAAATTCATTGCGCGCCGGATTGTAGATCATGGTGCCGATTACGTCAGCGGGCAGCAGGTCGGGCGTAAACTGAATGCGGCTGAATTGAGCGTGGATGGCTTTAGCCAACGTTTTGATGGCCAATGTTTTGGCCAATCCTGGCAGCCCTTCCAACAACAAATGCCCTTTAGTGAGCAGACCCAGCATGAGGCGCTCGATCATGTCATGCTGACCAACAATCACTTTGGCGGTTTCGCTGTTCAGGCGGTCAACAAAGGCACTGTCTTCGTGAATCTGCTGGTTCAGCAATTCGATATTTATGGTTTGCGTCATTTTTTGAGTCTGTCTGTTTTACCCGCTCTTGAAACGGAATTTGCCTTTTTTTATGATGCGCCGTGTCGGAATCTTGACTTAGAGCTTGTTCGGATTTCCGTCAATCGGCTACGGACGGCAACCCGAACAAGCTCTTAGCGTGTTTAAAGTGCGGAACGACATTAAAAAAGCCCACAAATTTGGACTTTTTTCGTTAAAAAATGGAAAATATCCAATCAGGAACTTGCCTTGCAATAAAATAAACACTTTCCTTGCGGGTTTGCCCCAAGAGGCCGGTAATTTGCAGCATCGTGATCTCATAATCCATCCCGCTACCGGGGTGATTTTCTTAATATCAAAAAAAAAATGCAAAAACTATCCATTCTCGCACTTTTGCTGTCTCTGCCCTGTTTCCTGAATGCGCAACCGGAAGACGCTGGTTGGTCCCGGCGCAAAGCTTTTGAATCCGCCAAAGCTTTGAAAGAAGGGGTGCTTGTGGTCTGCCTGCCTTCCAACAACAATAAAATCAAGGCTTTGTCAGCTTTACTTGACAATCCGCAAGTGAATGAAAATGAAAAAAAACGCATCCGAAAGCAGTTGACCACAACGGAGTCAGAAAGTCGCTCCGACAACCTAACGACCATCGTCGCCTTCCGGCAGGAATATCGCTTTTCGGAAGTGTATTTCACCTACGACACGGCCATCACCCAGTTGCGCAAAGGCATACCCGACGGCTATTTCCTGAATGACGCGCTCGAAACAGACCCCGGCGTCAGCCTGACCGGAAAAACCTGGTTTGTCCTGCGGATGGGCTACACCGACGCCACCCAAAATTCAGGCGCCGAAGCATTTATCCTGTCCGACAGCAGCCTGAACGAGTTGCAACCGCCTTTTCCCGCCGCAGTTCGCTTAGACAACCTCAGCTACCTCATCAACCGGGCATTAGCGCCGGAAATTGCTGCGCGAAAACGCATGACCAAAGCGGCAAGGAAACTTCAGGAGAAGCTGAGTGATTTTTATGGAAACGAATAGTTGAGGATTCGAAGAGTTGGTAACTACACAGCCGCCGGCGGCGATTTCTGTCCTCCAACAAATTTTGGGATGATTCATGCGAATCAGGGCTATATTGATGTTTTTGAACACCATCAATATCAAGGAGCCTCTGAGGACTCCAATATGGCGCGGAGTCTCACGGAGTAAAGGGAGTCTCACGGAGTTAAGCTCCTCCGCGAGACTCCCTTTACTCCGTGGAACGCTGGGTCACCTGATTAGGTGGCGATTTTGGACGTAAAATGCCCTTGCCGGTATAGTTGCATTTATCCTGAATAAGATTAACACAGTATTAATATTTTGCAAAATAATTTAATTCAAAAAAATATCCTGAGTTTTTATAATTAATCCATTTTTAATTATATTGCATCCTCTTTTAACCATCAAAACAATTGCCATGATGAAACCTCCGACAATGTGCTGCCTAATGGGGGGGCAAAATCCCTGCTTACTCCATTC
>Ga0163149_10004178_pt1 | contig 16019 bp, 9 predicted proteins | sample OliLakLV19MP5G1_FD_148604 | JGI IMG/M metagenome (GOLD analysis project Ga0163149, IMG submission 148604) | Freshwater microbial mat bacterial communities from Lake Vanda, McMurdo Dry Valleys, Antarctica - Oligotrophic Lake LV.19.MP5.G1 | ecosystem: Environmental > Aquatic > Freshwater > Lake >...
GCGTCTCGCGTGACATCACAGAACTACGCGCGACGGAGGAGAAACTGCGACTCGTCGCCGCCGAGCTGTCCGAAGCCGACCACCGCAAGGACGAGTTCCTCGCGACATTGGCCCACGAACTCCGGAACCCCTTGGCCCCGATTCGCAACGGTCTGGCAATCCTACGGCTCTTGATCGACGACGGCGGAGAGGCCGCGAAGGCTCGCGCCATGATGGAGCGGCAACTCGGACACATGGTCCATCTCGTCGACGACTTGCTCGACGTGAGCCGCATCAGCCGAGGCAAACTGGAGCTGCGCCGACAGCCGGTCGATATGGCGGAGGCTTTGAGCCTCGCCCTGGAGACCAATCGGCCTCTCATCGAAGCTCGCGGCCAAACTCTCACGGTGAACCTACCGTCGGCACCGAGCCTGGTTCACGGGGACGTGACACGGCTCGCGCAGGTGTTGGGGAACTTGTTGAACAACGCCGCGAAGTTCAGCGCGCGCGGGAGCCGGATTCGACTGAGCGCCGATCTCCGCGATAGCGAAATCGTCGTGAGTGTCGCGGACACCGGCGTCGGCATCTCCCGCGACATGCTGCCCAGGGTCTTCGACATGTTCATACAAGTGGATCGGTCGTTGGAGAAATCTCAAGGCGGCCTGGGCATCGGACTGACACTCGTGAAGAGGCTCGTGGAGCTGCATGGCGGCAGCGTCGAAGCCCGCAGCGAAGGTCTCGGTCGCGGCAGCGAATTCGTCGTGGTGCTCCCCCTTCTCGCCACGACTCGGGTCGTGAACTCGAAGCCCGAAGTGCCGGAGCCGACACGCTCGACGGCTCCACGCAAGATCTTGATCGCCGACGACAACCGGGACTCGGGCGAGAGCCTCGCCACCATCCTCACGATCCTGGGGAACGAGGTCCGCACCGTGAGCGACGGCTCGGAAGCGGTCGACATGGCCCGGGACTTCGCGCCGGAGGTGATCCTCCTCGACATCGGAATGCCGAAAGTGAACGGCTACGAGGCCTGTCGCCGTATCCGCGAACAGTCGCGCGGGGAGAAGACCGTGATGATCGCGCTGACCGGCTGGGGGCAGGACGAGGACCGTCGTCGATCGAAGGCAGCGGGCTTCGATCACCACCTGGTCAAGCCGGTGGACGCTGCCGCACTCGAGCTGTTGCTGGCCGGGTTGCAACCGAGTCCCGTCGGATAGCCGCACGGTCGTATCGTATTGCGCACGGCGGATGAGCTCGAGGCTCGCCCGACATCTGCGAACGGACGATTTCGAGCGCTGCGGCGGGCGCGACAGCGCGGCCGTCAGAAGCGCGGCCGTCAGCAGCGTGGCCGTCAGCAGCGCGGCGCGTCAGCAGCGCGGCGCGTCAGCAGCGCGGCGCGTCAGCAGCGCGGCCGTCAGCAGCGCGGCCGTCAGCAGCGCGGCCGTCAGTACGGTCCGTCGCCAGTGGGGTCCGTCGCCCGCAGGGTGCGCGCCAGCACGGTGGAGCGCATGCCCCGCCGGGACTCGATCGGAAAGCGAATGGGACACCCGCGACGGGCGGCGGGAGATGGTCGGGGCGAGAGGATTCGAACCTCCGGCCTTTGCGTCCCGAACGCAACGCTCTAGCCAAGCTGAGCTACGCCCCGACCCGTGGGCGGAGAACGATACGGGGCGCGCCGTGGCCCGTCAATCACGCCGAGAGCTCGGATCCGCCATCCCCGCGCGGGCTCGCGCCTACTTGCCGAGGTCGACGAACTTCCCGCCGTTCTCTTCGGCCATCCGGCGCATGAAGTCCTTCTGGAACTCCCCGATCGCGATCGTGTGGATCGTGATCTTGCGCAGCTCGTTGGCGGCCTTGACCTCGCGCAGGATGTCGTCGGGATCGACGAACTCCCCCACCGTCGGCCGACCGTCGGACAGGAAGAAGATCGTGTCGACCTCGGTCTTGTAGTCCTTGTCGCCCGTCTGCGGACCCTTCGTCGGATCGATGCCCATCGCGGTCATGATCGCGCCATAGGTGTTCGTCTTGCCCATGTCGAGGTTCGCCGAACCCGTCAGCCCGACGGAGGCGTTGTCCTCCTTGGACGCGCCACCGATCGCGTAGAGCCCCTTCGCCCAGTCCTTGGCCGCTGACTTGTTGAGCACGTTCGCGGGCACCAACTTGCCGCGCTTCCAAGGATCGACCTTCGTCGCAAAGGCGACGATGTTGAAGTTCACGTACGTGTTGAGACGCTCGATGGTGCGCTGGAGCTCCGTCTTGACGATGTCGATGCGCAAGAAGCTCGGGTAGTTGCCATCGCTGAAGCGTTCCTTCTCGACGACCTCGGCCTCCATGGATCCCGAGACATCGATCACGAAGAGGATCGAGCGGCTCGGCGTCGCGATGCCGTGGTAGTCGGCGACGCCGGTCTTGTCGTAATCCCACTTGGCCTTGCCGGTCGTCGCTTCGCGCTTGCTGCGCATGTACGCGATGGCCTCGGCCTTCGGGAGCACGAACGTCACCTTGTTCGCTTCCCACCAGTTCTTCCACGCGACGGGCTCGACGAGCTCGAGGCCCGTCAGGTTCGAAAGCGCTTCGACGATCAGCGGCACGAGCACGCCTTCTTCGACCTGAAGGCGATTTACGAGCGGGGCGACGGCCGTCACATGACGGATCTTCGTGAGCGCCGCGATCGCGCTCGTGCGCACGGTGCGCGTCGGATCGGCGAGCAGTGCGCAGGCCTTCGGGATCACGGCGTCGGCGCCGAGGACCGTCATGGTCTCGAGCGCCTGACCGCGGACCGCGGGCTCGGGATCGTCGAGCAGCGGCAGACACGCTTGGGCAGCCGCCACGTCCTTCGACGCCTCGACGACTTGCAACGCGCGACGGCGCACTTCCCACGACTTGTCGGTCAACGCTCCGACCGCGAGCGGGAGCGCGCCCTCGTAATTCCCTTCGCCGACGGAGCGCAGGATGCCCACGCGCACGACGTCGTTCTTCTCGGTCTTGTACGCGACGAACAGCGTCTCGATCGTGCCCGGCGAAGGCAGCTTCGCGAGCACGCGCACGGACGCGCGCACGATCTCGGTCTCCTGGTCCTTCAGGAGCGGCAGGAGGAGCTCGATGACCTCGGTGTCGTCGATGCCTTCGAGGGAGAGCACCGCCTCCACGCGCGACGGGACGTCGGTGTAGGTCTTGAAGTACTTGCGGAAGTTCTTGGTGGTTTCGTCGATTACAGCGTTGGCCGTCAGGCCAACGCCCACCAGAATTGTGACCGCGACGAGGATCCCGCGGACCCAGTGTCCGGTGCTCCCCCGCCAACTCTCGGAACCGATGCCCAGTCGCATGCGCTGACCTACCCCGTCTGTCGCGTGCACCACGCACGCGGCGAGCATCCTAGCCCCGCCGGAGCCCGCAGTTGCGCTAGCAGCTAGGCCCGTTCCCAGCGCCTAGCGCACGTGACCGGATCGGCAGTCACCCGCCTCCCGAGGATCCCGCTCAGCGCACTTCGGACGGATCCGCGTCCACGACCTCGTCCGCCTCGACCGAGATCCGCGTCCCGGCATCGGTCACCAAGGTCACGGTCCGCCCATCGCGCGCCAGGACCCGCCCATAGAACACCCCACCCGCCGTGCGCACACGCTGGCGCCGCGGAGCCTGCGGAGCACTGGCGGTCGCCTCGCGATTCGCGATCTGCTCGAGGCCGCGCAAGGCATCCCGCTCGATGACCCTCGGCCCCGCATCCGTTTGGATCCACACCCTCCCCTGGCCGATCGCGGTCAGGCGTCCTTCCACGCGCTCCGTACCCTCGAGCCGCACGCGGACACGCCCCACCGAAGGAGTCTCGAGTCGCAGTCCACCCGACAGCGCCTCGACGGGAATCGTCGCGCCTTCCCAGATGCCGGATGCACGTTCGACGCCGGGCACGTTCGACGGCTCACCCTCCGGAGCGCGCGTCACCGTGCCGACATCGCTGAGCGGTGCAGCCGCGCTCGCTTGCGCGGCCAACCAACGATCGACGTCCGCCGCACCGAGCGGGGCACCCGATGCGCTCGGCGTCGCTGCCGCCGGAGACGCCGCGAGATCGTAGACGTAGAGCGCGGGCGACTCGGGCTCGAGCGTGGCTTCGAGCGCGGCGCCTTCGACCCCGGCGTCGCGTTCGAGGAACGAGCGCGACTCAGCGGCCTGCATCGAACTCGCGGATGCGGGCTTCGAAGCGACGGGCTTCTTCGGACGCATTCCAGGTCGCATGCGCGAGTCGGATCCATCCGGTGCGGCCAACTCGTGCGCGAAGTCGATGCTCGCGCGCGTGGATGGCACGACGAGAGTCGGCAACTCGGGGCGCGTGTCGCTCCGACTCACGGTCAGCGAGCGCACCACGACGGCGACGAAGAAGACTCCCGCAGCGATGCCGATCGCCCGCAGGAACCACGGCGCGACGCGATGGGCGACGGGAACGCCGTCGGTGAACGACGCGTTCGTCGGAGCGCGCGACGGCACGAACGACGTCTGCCCGCGCGGCACGGCCGCATCGTCGAGCGCGAGCAGCCAACTCGGTCGCTCGCTCGGCATTGCCGTCGGGACCGCGGGCCCCGTGCGCCACGTGTTCGGACGCGCCTCGGGCCAGCTGGCCTGCAGGCTCTCACCGGCCCCGAGCAACTCGCGCGCGGGCATCGACCACGGATTCGGTGCGTACGCTGCGCTCGGCGTCGGCAGCGCGGATCGCGTTCGCGCGAGCTCGTAATCGAGTCCGAGAAAATCCCCGGCGCTGCTGTTGTAGAGCTCGCGGCTCGGGTCGGGATGCGGAGTATCGAGGCGCGAATGCATGGCAGGAACGTGCAGTCCCGTGGCCTGGATCGGTCGGCGCGACCCGCGGGTTGAGCCGTCCCCGCTGGAAACTCGTTCTGAGTGAGGAAAAAGGCTTCAGCGCCGTCGCAGGACCCGATTCGAGCCCTGCCGGATCGTCACACCGGCCGTGTCGAAATGCTCGAGCAAGGGGATGAGGAACTTGCGCGTCGTCTGCAGTTGATCGCGCAACGACGGGATGTCGAGCGAGCGGTTCTTCTCGCAGTTGGCGACGATCGCGGCCTTCGCCGCTTCGTACGTCGCGTGCGCCAGGTAGATCTCGCCCGGCTGGATCGCGTGGAGTTCGCCGCGGTCCTTCAAGAGTTCGATCGCGCGCGTCGCGGACTTCGCGGGCACCGAGAGTCGCTCGGCGAGCTCGACCGGCGTCGGCGGCTGGAAGTGCGCCGCCTCGAATGTGGCGCGCACGCGGCCGAGCAGATCTTCGAGCGCGGGATCGACGGCGGCCTTGCCGTCCGTGCGTCGAACGAGACCTCCGGGCTCCAACTTCACGCGCCCGGACTTCTCGAGCTCCTGCAGCACGACGTGCAGGAAATCAGGCGCGAATCCGGTCGCGCGGCGCAGCTCGCGCACGTCCACGACCTCGCGGTGCGCGTGCTCGCCCTCGAACCAGGCCTGGATCGCGACCTCGACCTTCGCCGAGCACAAGGCGAGCTTCTCGAGGTGGATCCAGCGCGGTGGCGAGCCCAAGCGCGCGATGCGTTTCTGCGACGCGAGGTCGTGGAGCAAGCGCTCGGTCTCCGCATGGGAACGCTTGATCTCGCGCGCCAGCTCCTCGGGCGTGTGCAACCCCGGTCGCGCGCGCGCGAGCACCGTGTCGAGCAAATCGCGCGGCGAAGCCAGGCTCTGCGATGCGCGCGAGAGTTCCTCGATCACGAACTTCTTGAAGCGCTTGAGTCTATGCTTGCTCTCCTCGAGCACGACGCCGCCGCCCAAGACGTACGCCGGCGACGCGAGGCGCAACACGAAGCGATCGCCGGGCGCTACGACGACGGGTTCCTCGAGTCGGAGCTGCGCCAGCGCTTCGCCGCCCGGCTCGAGCGCTTCCGTGTCGAGGAGCACGAGCTCGCCCAACACTTCGGCCGTCCCCGCATGAAAACGGATCTGCGTGCGGTCCTCGATGGCGTGATCGAGATCGGCGAGTGCCTTCACCGACGCGCCGAGCATCGTCGCTGCGCGGAAGTAGCCCGGCGTCGCGGCGACCATTCCGCGCGAAACGACGTTGTGATCGACGTCGGCCACGTTGATCGCGGCGGAATGGCCGGCGCGCACGACGTCGACGGACTCCGAGTAGGCCTGCATCCCGCGCACTTTCGTGGTGAGGCCGATGGGCAGGATCTCGAGGACGTCGCCGTGCTTCACCGAGCCCGACATGGGAATGCCGGTGATCACCGTTCCGTGGCCGTGCGAGCTGAACACGCGCTGGATCGGCAGTCGAAAAATACCGTCCGCGCTGCGCGGTTTCGTCTCGGACGCCATGCGAAAGAGTGCTGCCTTGAATGCGTCGAGGCCAACGCCTGTGAGGCTCGACAGCGGCAGGATCGGCGCATTCTCGAGGAACGTGCCGCGCACGGCCGAGCGCACGTCGTCGGCGGCGAGCTCGACGAGCGCGGGTTCGACCGCATCGATCTTCGTGAGCGCCACGAGGCCGCGCGTTAGTCCGAGCAGCGTCATGATCGCCAAGTGCTCGCGCGTCTGCGGCATGACGCCGTCGTCGGCCGCGACGACCAGGATCACGACGTCGATCCCCGTCGCGCCCGCGACCATGTTCTTCACGAACCGCTCGTGACCGGGCACGTCGACGACCCCGACCGTGCGCCCGTCGGGCAACTGGAAGCGCGCGAAGCCGAGGTCGATCGTCATCCCGCGCTCGACTTCCTCCTTGAGGCGGTCGGGATCGATGCCTGTGAGCGCCTTCACGAGCGTCGACTTGCCGTGATCGATGTGTCCGGCGGTGCCGACGACGATGGGCTGGATGTGCATGGGGCGGGCGAAGTCTAGCGACCGGCGATTCCCCCGCGTTCCGCGCCACGAACGGGACGGCCGGGGCCGAAGGTGACGAGCGCGGAACCGGCTCGGACCCTGCGCCTCGTGCTCAACCTGTCGAACTCCGCCGCGCGGACTCGGATCCCTTTGAAGCGCGATTCGCTCTTCAACGCCCGGGCTCGGGCGCCGGCGGAAGTCGGTGACAGTCGATCGCGGGTCCCCACGCTCGAGCGCGCAACACCCGCTCGAGTCCGTTGAATCCGAATTCGAAACCCGAACCACCGAGGTCCGAGTGCCGCGGGCCGAAGGCTTCGATCCGGAGTTCCGGCGGGCCGCTGATCGCGTGCACGGCGTCGTTCGTCCGGTCGAATGCGGCGCTGCGACCGCGCCCGGCGAGGGTCACGGCGAGCGTGCAGTTCTCTGCGCGAACGAGGCTGCTCGCTTCCGCCAGGTCGATCGTGCGGTCCGCGAACGCGCCCAGCCGGTAGACGGGGACGAGGCTCCAACGCGGCAGCGCGGGCGATTCCGGAAGATCCAACAGGTAGTGCTCCCACGGCCCGAGCGCCCACGCGGGACTCTGCGCGATCGAATCGCGCGTCCGCGGCAGCGGGAGCGCGAGCAGAACGTTGTGCGCCACCCGATCGCGCGCGGGATCACCGTGCTCGACGATCCACCGCGACGCGAGGGTCAGCGTGTCGTCGCTGGCACGCCACAGGACGAGACGCACGCTGGCGTAAGTCGGCAGGGCGAGAGCGACGATCGACGCCGCGACGAGGACTCGCCGGCGTGACTGCGTGGAAGCGCACGCGCGCGTGCACGCCACGACCGCGATCGCGGCCGCGACGGCCAGGAAGGGCACGAGCGGCACCGTGAAGCGCGAGAACATGTGGGACATGAAGCCCCAGAAGAGCAGGAACGCCGAGGGGAACGCCGCCGCCACGGCGAACGCACGCGGTCGGATCGAGCCCCGGCGCGCATGGACGATGGCGATCACCGCTCCCGCGGCACCGAGGATCGCGAGCACGGGATCGAAGCCGAAGAGCCCGCGAGCGATCCGTACGAATCCGACGGGAGAAATGCGTTCCAAGGCGATGACTTGCCCGCCGATGTCGAGCTCTTCGGTGCGCGACTCGACGACTCCGGGCGTGAAGAGGAAGGGATAGAAGCGCCAGAACGCGAACGCGACGAAAGCGATGGGCCAGAGCCATTGCGTCAGCGAACGCCGCGGTGCGAACCACCACGCGAGTCCCAATGCGGGCAGCGCGAAGACGCCGTTCTGGAATGCGCCGATCCCCAACGCGACGACGGCGGAAGCCGCGGCGAAACTGGCTTGGCCGCCGCGCCGCGCATGTCGGAGCGCGAGCGCGACGGCGACGGCACTGATCGCGGCGCTCGCGGCGTGCGGCCGCGCCTGCTGCGCATACGAAGTCGTCAACAAGCTGGTCGCGGCGAACGCCGCCGCGAGGACGGACGGAGAACGATCCAGGAACGAGCGTGCGATGCGATAGACGGCCGGGATCGCGAGCACCGAGAGGACCGCGATCAAGATCCGCGCGCGCAGATGGGGCTCGGACGCCGCGGTGAGGTGCTCGGCGAGGGACGCATCGGCGGGCAGGACCACGGGGACCGAACTACCGGGCAGCCACTGCAACGTCTCCGCGAGGAGGATCGGATAGAAGGCTGGCAACCCGCTCGATCCGCCGGGCAGGACGTGCGGCAAACCCGAGAGCCACGCGGCCTGCCACACGATGACCGCATCGGGCTCGGGCTGGTGCGGCAGCATCGAGTCGATGCCGACGCAGCGCAGCGCCAGTGCAGCCAGGGTCAGCGCGAAGATCGACCACGCTGCGGCGCGGCGCGACAGGAGCTCGACGACGCCTTCGATCGTTCTCATCGCGCGCGACCTGGTCATCGCGCGCGGAGAGGATAGCCCTGCGATGCGATCCAGGCCAACGATGGCGCAGCGGTCGCAGTCGGGCGCGACACGAGGACATCCCGTAGCGGACGGTCGGAGGCGGACGATCGCGGGCGGCGCGAGGACGATCCGCTGCGCGCACGATCCGAGGCCCGCGCGTTCGGCTCGAGCGCTGGTCGCGCGGCAGTTGGACCGCGAGTGCAGCCGATATACTGCGACCGTGCAAGCTCGGCGCCTCTCTGTTCCACGTCACCGTACGCCCCTCGGACTCGCGCTCCTCACGACGCTCGTTGCGTGCGGAGCGAAGCCGAAGCCGCCGAACGTGCTGATCGTTTCGATCGACACCCTGCGTGCCGATCACCTCGGGTGCTATGGGTATCCGCGGGCGACGTCGCCGGAGATCGACGCCTTCGCCGCCGAGAGCTTGGTGTTCGAGCAGGCGCATTCCAGCGCGCCGTGGACTCTCCCGGCTCTCGCTTCGATCCACACGGGCCTCTTCACGGCGACGCACGGCTGCGACCGGATCGAGACGCGCCTCGATCCGGAGTTCGAGACGCTGGCGGAACTCCTGCGCAACGCCGGTTGGGACACGGCGATCGTCGCTTGCCACGTCTTCCTCGGCGGCGCTTACGGGTTGCAGCAGGGCTTCACGCACGTCGACGAGGACATGATCGCCATGGCCGGCGACCTGGACAACTCGATCAGCTCGCCGGGGATGACGGACCGGGGCTTGAGCTTCCTGGAGAGCAAGTCGCGTGCGGCCGACGGAGTCCCGTGGATGCTCTGGCTCCACTATTTCGATCCGCACGCGGAGTACTTGGTGCATCCCGGCGTGTCGGAACCGTTCGGCACCGTGAATGAACTCGATCGGTACGACGGGGAGATCGCTTTCACGGATCGACACGTCGGCCGACTCCTGCGCGGTTTGTCGGACCTGGGTCTCGCCGACGAGACGATCGTCGTCCTCGTCGCGGATCACGGCGAGGAGTTCGGGGACCACGGCAACTACCGGCACGGGACGAACCTGTATCAAGAGGTCATCCGCGTTCCGTTGATCATCCGCGCGCCGGGACTGCCGGCCGGACGCGTGGGCGACACCGTCGGCAGCGTCGACGTCTTCCCCACGCTGCTCGATCTGTGCGGAGTCGAGTCGGAACGTCCCACGGCCGGACACAGTTTGTTGCCGCTCGCGCGCGGTGAACGCATGGATCCGCGCGAGCTCCTGCTCGAGGTTCGTTGGCGCGAAGGACAGGACCTGCGCGGAGTGCGCGCCGAGGACTGGAAGTACTGCGAGTACAGGTTGAGCGGCGTCGGCCCCGACCTGCTCTACGACCTGGCCTCGGATCCGCTCGAAAAGGTGAACCTGGAGCCGGAGGATCACGAGTCGGCCGCGACCATGCGTGCTCGCCTCGCGCGCGTTCAGGAACGAGCGTTCGAGGAAGCGCGCGCCTATCCCACGCCGATTCGGAATGCGCCGGCGCCGTCCGATCTCGAGCACCTCCAGAACATCGGTTACGTCGGCGAAGACGGACGCGCGGCCGACGAGGACCCCAAGTGAAGGCGCTCGCGGGCCACGTGATCTCGTCGCGAGTCCGGGGCGCACTCCTCGCGCTGTCCATCAGCGCGCTGCTCGCCGGCTGCGGGAGCGACGTGCGACGAACGTTCTGGCCCGACGGACGCGTATGGTCCGAAGTCCACTTCGTGAACGGCTTGCCGAACGGGAGCTGCACCACGTGGCACGAGAACGGACGCACCGCGCGCGAGGGCCAGCATCTGAACGGTCATCGCACGGGAGTCTGGCGAGTGCACAGCTCGGACGGCCGCCTCCTCTCCGAGGCCGCGTTCCTCTTCGGCGATGCGCACGGTGAGAGTCGCGGATGGTATCCCGACGGCACGCCGAAATTCGTCGGGAATTACGTGTCGGGTCGACCATCCGGAGCGTGGGTCGAGTACTTCGCCAACGGTCGTCTGTCGATCCGCGGCAACTACCAGGACGGCGAGCGCGATGGCGACTGGCTCGCGTGGGACACCCACGGAAAAGCGAAGGGCGGCGCGCACTACGAGCGCGGTCGGTTCGTGCGGAAGATCCAGTCCGAGCAGTCGCCGACCGTGCGCTGATCCGCGCTCGTTCGAGTGCGAAACGTGGCGTGGGGAGCCTCCGGCCGGCCGAGCTCCGCTAGGCTGTTCCGTACGCAACATGGCGAGGCAGGACCCCACCACCGCAGTCACGCGATTCCGTGCGTTCGCGCCGTGGCTCGAACAGCGCTTCGGCCGACGAGTTCATCGAGTCGCGTTGGACGCGGGCTCGACGTGTCCGAACCGGGACGGGACGAAGGGCTTCGGGGGTTGCACCTACTGCGACGTCGAGGGATCCGGAACCGGCGCATTGAAGAGCGGCGCAGACCTCGCGCGGCAAATCGCGGACGGCCTCGCCCGCGTCGCGCGCCGCGGGCCCTCGGTCGGGGCCATCGCGTACTTCCAGTCGTATTCGAACACCTACGTCGAGATCGAGCGTCTGCGCGAGGTCCTCGGTGTTCTCGAAGGATGGTTGGGCCGGCCTGAGCGCCCCATCGTGGCAGTCTCGATCGCGACGCGGCCGGACACGTTGCCCGAGGCGGCACTCGACGTGCTCGAGGAGCTCAGCCGGCGCGTCGAGGTCTGGGTCGAGCTGGGGCTCGAAACGGCCGACGACGAGGTCCAACGAACGATCCGACGGATGCACACGCTGGCGGACTTCGAGGACGCAGTGAAGCGCGTCCATGCGCGCGGAATGCTCGCGGTCGGACACGCGATCCTCGGCTTGCCCGGCGACGATCGCGAAGGCGCGCGACGAACTGCGGACGCGCTCGCGCGATCGGGTGTCGAGGGCGTCAAGGTGCATCAGTTGATGATCTTGCGGCGCACTCAGCTCGAGAAATCGTGGCGTGAAGGGTCCGCGCCCACGCTCGACGTCGACACGTACGTCGAATGGCTGGCAGACTTCGTCGAACGACTGGCGCCGACGCAGGTCCTCCATCGACTCACGGGCGATGCTGCACCGACGGACTTACTCGCGCCGCTCTGGCCCGTGCAGAAGACCGTCGTGCGCGAGTTACTGGCGGCCGAGTTGGAGCGGCGTGGGACCCGTCAGGGTGACCGCGCAGAATCGACTGGGACGACGGCATCGAAGCGATCGGAACTTCGACGCTCGTGAACGGGAGGCCGTGAGCGGAAACACCTGAACGGAGTTCGCGCCTGGGAATAGCGCGCGCGACGCTCTGGATCGATGCCTCGCGGGCGTCGCACAGGGAGCCTCGACGATCGCTGCGAGCTCGGATTGGATCCGGAGCGAGGCGCGCATCAGGTGACGGTGTCGTTACCACTGGCGCCGCGCGCGAGCGCGCGGCGCTAGCTCACCGTGTACAGAATGCGATCGCAACTCGGACAACGCACGAGTTCGGACCCGCGCGCGACCCGAACCGTCATGTTCGTCGGCATGTCCATGAAGCACGCTTGGCATTGCCGACCGTCGAGTCGGGCCAGCGCAACTCCGCCGCGCGACTTCAGCAAGCGCTCGTAGTCGAGGAGCACCTCGGGCGCGACGTCGCCCTTCATGCGCTTCGCGCGCTCGGCCTCCAGCTTGGCGCGCTTCACGTCCGCGACCTCGATCTCCCGCGCGACGTTGGCCGCGAAGAGCTCGAAGATCTTGTTCTCGGCGTCGTGCTTCAACTGGATGTCGGCCGCGTCGCGATCGATCCCCTCGACTTGCTCGAGCAGCTTCAGCCCGTCGTCCTCCGCGGTGCTGACCTCCTTGCGGATCGACTTGATCTGATGCTCGAAGAACGCGTGCAGCTGGGCGTCGGCGCGCGCGGTCGTCATGTCGTTCTCGAGCTTGCGGATGCGCTGACGCCCCGCCACGGCGATGTCCTCGAACTCCTTGATGCGGACGCGCACGTTCTTCGCGGCCAGCTTCTTCTCGGCCACCGCCGCCGCGAGCCGTTGGACCTCGGCTTGGCGCGCTGTGCGCTCCGCGGGGAGCCGCTTGAGCTCCTCGAGGACGCGGTGGAGGTCGCGGTCGACCTCCTGGAGATCGAGCAGCGAGCGGATCACGTCACGCATGGGGCGAGAAGGATACGCGTCCGATTGCCCTTGTCCACGCCGGTGCTCGAACGTCGACGTCGAGGACACCTCGGAACCGCACGGTGAACGGCCGGTACCGCCCCGAAAATGCGCCTGCAAATGAGTTGGGGCGGCCCACCGGCCGCCCCAAGGGAACCCGAACGGCCAGTGGCCGTCCGCGTCAGATGTCGCCGGCGTCGTAGGCCAGATCCGCCCCTTCCAGGTCGTCCGGCACCGAAGCGCCGTCCAGGAAGCTGGCCAACTGACGCGCACGCACCGGGTGGCGCAGCTTGCGCACGGCCTTGGCTTCGATCTGCCGCACGCGCTCGCGGGTGACGCGGAAGATCCGGCCGACCTCCTCGAGCGTGTACGTGTAACCGTCGCCGATGCCGTAACGCAGCTTGATGATCTCCCGCTCGCGGAAGGTCAGCGTGCTGAGCACGTCCTCGAGGCGCTCCTTGAGCATCTCGTGGCCGGCCGCAGCCAGGGGGCTCTCCGCCGATTCGTCCTCGATGAAGTCACCGAAGTACGAGTCGTCGGACTCGCCGATCGGCCGGTCGAGGCTGATCGGATGCTTGCTGATCTTCATCACGCGCTTGGCTTCGTCCACCGAGATGCCGGTCGCCTCGGCGACTTCCTCGACGCTCGGCTCGCGACCCTTCTGCTGGACGAGCTTCTTCGTGACGTTCCGCAGCTTGCTCATCGTCTCGATCATGTGGACCGGGATGCGGATGGTCCGCGCCTGGTCCGCGATCGAGCGCGTGATCGCCTGACGGATCCACCACGTCGCGTACGTCGAGAACTTGTAGCCGCGGCGGTACTCGTACTTCTCGACGGCCTTCATGAGGCCCGTGTTGCCCTCTTGGATGAGGTCGAGGAAGGACAAGCCGCGGTTGCGGTACTTCTTCGCGATCGACACGACGAGGCGCAAGTTGCCCGAGCTGAGCTTGCGCTTCGCGTCCTCGTACTCGGCGTAGTGCAGCTTGACCTGCTCGAGACGACGCTTGAGGCGGCTCGAGGGCTCGAGGCACTCGAACTCGAACTCACGCACTTCGTCCTGCAGTTGCTTGACCTGGACGGCCGCCTTCTTGTTGCCCTTGAGCGCCGAGATCTTGCGCTCGGTCGCGCGCATCTCCTTGAAGCGCTCGTCCATCCTGTCGATCGAAGGCTTGACCTTCTTGACCTGGAGGTGGCATTCCTCGATGAGGATCACGAGCTTGCGGCGCAGAGCCTGGACGGTCTCGAGCTTCTCGCTGCGCTTCTTCTTCGAGAGCTCCACATCGAGCAACGGGCGGTACTCCTCGCGGATCCGCTCGTAGAGGCGCTTGATGGTCGCCAAGTTCACGGGCAAGCGCTTCTGGAGGAAGTTCTTGCCGAGCGTCTCGACGATCTTCGGATCGTCGTCGATCTTCGGGTTGGGGTTGACCTTCAGCGTGCGATCGAAGGCCAGCTCGCCGCGTTCGACCGCTTCGAGGACCTTGATCGACTCGCGCATGGCGATGCCGGAACCCATCGTCTTCTTGCGGAACCGCTTGCGCGTGATCTCGATCGTCTTCGCGAGGAAGATCTCTTGGTCACGCGTGAGCAGCGGGATCTCACCCATCTGGGTGAGGTACATCCGCACCGGGTCGTCGATCTTCTCGGGGACAGATCCCTTCGGGAACAACGCCTCGGGCGGGCCGTCGTCGTCCTCGGAATCCGAACCCTCGTCGAGCGCGACTTCGCGCACTTCCTCGTCGCCCTCGGCGACGCGTTCGGAAGCGGGGTCGACGTCGTCCTGGATCTCGACACCGCCGTCCTCCAGCGCGACGAAGATGGCGTCCATCTTGTCCGGCGGGACGAACTGGTCCTCCAGAATCTTGTTCATCTCGGAGTAGGTCAGGAAGCCTTTCTTCCGACCCTCCTCGATGAGGTGCTTGACGATCTCCTCGATCTTCTCGGCCATTGTCTTTCGTCCGGTTCTTCTCGGGGACTCTTCGTGGGAAGCGCTCAGGCTTCCGTGCTGGACTTCAGGGTGTTCTTGTTCGGTGTAGCCGGGCTGCGTGCCGCGGTCGGCCGGTTCTGCGGGTAGAGACTCCGCACGAGGGCCAGGGATTCGGGATCGTGCAGCGCGACCTCGGGACCTTCGGCACCGAGCAGGCTCGCTTCACGCGAGCGCAGCTCGATATAGGTCGCCCGACGTGCGCGACGATCGAAGATCTCGCGCACGCGTTGGATCTGCACTTCGACGGCCGCCGCGGCGCTCCAATTCTCGTCCGAGGTCTGCGCGATGCGGACGTACTCCGCGAGCGGCAGGACGCGCGCGCGCGCGGGGTCGTCGGCCAGCCACGTGAGGACCGAGTTCTCGTCGATCACCTCGGCCCCCTCCTCGCGCAGCGCGAGCACGGCGTCGGTGATCCGCGCGAGGTCCGGGTCGGGGCAGTATTCGAGCCAGCGCTCGAGGACCGGCGCGAGCGCGGGATCGACGAGAACGGCGCCGGTGAGTTCCTCGAAGGCCAGGCGCAGCTCGCGGTCCTCGCGGATCTGGATCTGGGACGGCGGAGCGACGACAGGCAGAGCGGCGGCGTCGAGCGTCGACTCGCCGCTCGCCACGGGGTTCGTCGACGCAGTGGGTCGGACGCGGCGCACACCCGCGGACCCCGCGACCTGCGCGCGCAGCGTATCGGGCGACATGCGGACGCGATCCGCGAGGTCGAGCAGGCGCGCTTCACGCTGCACGGGCTTTTGGATGCGCGTGAGGAGTTCGAGGATGCGCTCGACTTCCTTCGCCAGGGCCGTGCCGCGCAATTCCTCCACGCCGGCGCACACGAAATCGAACCACGACCGCGCCATTTCGAGTTCGGCCGCGAAGCCCTGCGCGCCGTCCTTGATGCACAGATCGCACGGGTCGACGCCGCTCTTGAGCCCCACGACGTCGATCTCCACCTCGAGGTGGAGGAGGCCGTTCAACGCGCGCCAAGCGGCCTTGCGTCCGGCATCGTCGCCGTCGAACACGAGGCTGATCCGGCGTGCGCCCGTGCGTCGCAGGAGTGCGGCATGGTCCTCGGTCGTCGACGTGCCGAGGACGGCCACGACGTTGCCCGCGCCGCATTGGTGCGCGGCCATCACGTCGGTGTAGCCCTCGACGAGCACGACGTGGCCGCGCTTGCGCACTTCGGGGAGTGCGCGATCGAGCGCGTAGACGAGGCGGCCCTTCTTGAAG
>Ga0163149_10004184_pt1 | contig 16007 bp, 12 predicted proteins | sample OliLakLV19MP5G1_FD_148604 | JGI IMG/M metagenome (GOLD analysis project Ga0163149, IMG submission 148604) | Freshwater microbial mat bacterial communities from Lake Vanda, McMurdo Dry Valleys, Antarctica - Oligotrophic Lake LV.19.MP5.G1 | ecosystem: Environmental > Aquatic > Freshwater > Lake >...
CCTTGATTTGAAAAGGCCTCAATAGCTAAATCTCTTGCTTCTTTTCCCAACAGAGCAGACGTATTGTTCTGAATCAAATTCAGAATTTTATCGGTAGTTGTATTTTTTTCTAAAACATTCATATTTTCAGGTTCTATCTCCCTTCCCTTTGGGAAGGGCCGGGGATGGGCCTATGCTCCTACTTGCTCTTTAATAAAATCATATCCTTTTTCTTCCAACTCCAAAGCCAATTCTTTTGTGCCCGATTTTACAATTTGTCCTTTGTATAAAATATGTACAAAATCAGGAACGATATAATCCAACAAACGCTGATAGTGGGTAATCACAATTGTTGCATTGTCTTTCGATTTTAATTTGTTTACTCCACCAGCAACAATTCTCAAAGCATCAATGTCTAAACCGCTATCCGTTTCATCCAATATAGCCAACTTTGGCTCTAACATTGCCATTTGAAAAATTTCATTTCGTTTTTTCTCTCCACCACTAAATCCTTCATTCACGCTACGGTTTGCTAATTTCCCATCGAGTTCTACTAATTTTTGTTTTTCTTTTACCATTGCTAAAAAATCTTTCGCTTCCATTGGAGTTTGTCCTTTGTATGCACGAATTTCATTTATCGCAGTTTTCAAAAAATTGATATTGCTTACTCCTGGAATTTCCACAGGATATTGAAATGCTAAAAACACTCCTTCTCTAGCTCTGTCTTCCGGAGAAAGTTCTAATAGATCTTTTCCATTGAATGTTACGGAGCCTTCTGTTACTTCATAATCTGGACGACCAGCGAGCACAGCCGACAAAGTGCTTTTACCAGAACCATTGGGCCCCATAAGGGCATGAATTTCTCCTGCTTTTACTTCGAGGTTTATGCCTCGTAATATTTCTTTGCCGCCTATTGAGGCATGTAGGTTTTTAATTGATAACATATAGTTTAAAGTTTAAAGTTAGAAAGTTTAAAGTTGATTGTCACCATATAATGTAACATCTTCCATAAACTTACTTCCTTTTATTTCTGTGGTTTTTAAATAGCTCATTAATCCATTAATCATTTTACTTATTTCTAGCAAACCATTTACAGTGTCTAAAAATTCTTCATCCGTTATATACTCCAAATCTTTTGCAATATATAGTTGTGATCTTATTTCTCCTGCCGAAGCTTTTGCAATTGATAAAAACTGCCCAAACTCTTTATTTCCATTTCTCTCAAACCCTTCTGCAATATTTGACAGAACAGAAACACTTGCTCTTCTTATCTGATCTCTTAATCCAAAATCCCTCGTAAAAGTTCCTTTGTTAGATAACTTATAAATTTTCAGATTTATCTCCCGTGACTTTTGCCAAACTTTTAAATCTTCGAATCTTTCTATTTTACTCATATCCCAACTTTAAACTTTCCAACTTTAAACTAAAAACTATCCAACACTTCCTTCTAAACTCACAGCCAATAATTTTTGCGCTTCCACAGCAAATTCCATTGGTAATTTATTTAATACTTCTTTGCAATATCCGTTTACAATTAAACCAATTGCTTTTTCATTATCTATTCCTCTCGACTTACAATAAAACAATTGATCTTCACCAATTTTTGAAGTGGTTGCTTCGTGTTCTACTATTGCCGATTTATCTTTTATCTCTATATAAGGAAATGTATGAGCTCCGCATTTATCACCCATCAATAAACTATCGCACTGCGAAAAATTACGTGCATTGCTTGCACCTTTTGCAATACGCACCAAACCTCTGTAACTGTTGTTACTAAAGCCTGCTGAGATTCCTTTTGAAATAATCGTGCTTCTTGTATTTTTTCCAAGATGCATCATTTTTGTTCCTGTATCTGCTTGCTGATAATTATTTGTTACCGCTACAGAATAAAATTCTCCAACCGTATTATCTCCTTTTAAAATTACCGATGGATATTTCCAAGTAACTGCAGAACCTGTTTCTACTTGTGTCCAAGAAATTTTTGAATTGTCTTCCAAACAAATTCCACGCTTTGTTACAAAATTGAAAATTCCGCCTTTACCATTTTTATCTCCCGGGTACCAATTTTGAACGGTGCTGTATTTTACTTCTGCATTTTTATGTGTTACAATTTCTACAACCGCTGCATGCAATTGATTTTCATCACGCATCGGAGCGGTACATCCTTCGAGGTAACTCACATACGCATCTTCATCGGCAATAATTAAAGTGCGCTCAAACTGACCGGTACCAGAAGCATTGATTCGGAAATAGGTTGAAAGTTCCATCGGACAACGCACTCCTTTTGGAATATAACAGAAAGAACCATCTGTAAAAACAGCTGAATTTAATGCCGCATAAAAATTATCAGTATAAGGGACAACCGAACCCATATATTTTTTAATCAACTCGGGATGTTCCTGAACGGCTTCTCCAAATGAACAAAAAATAATTCCTTTTTCGGAAAGGGTTTCCTTGAAAGTAGTTTTTACAGAAACGCTATCCATTACTATGTCAACTGCAATTCTACTTTCTACTCCACTCAAGCGTTTTTGTTCTTCAATAGAAATACCAAGCTTCTCAAAAGTTTTTAATAATTCAGGATCTACTTCATCCAAACTATTTAATTGCACTTTTGGTTTTGGTGCCGAATAATAAATGATGTCTTGGAAATTTGGCTTGGTGTAGGAAACATGAGCCCAGTGAGGCTCTTCCAATGTTTGCCAATATTTAAATGCTTTTAAGCGATATTCCAACATCCATTCCGGTTCATTTTTTTTCTTAGAAATAAAACGAATGATGTCTTCATTTAAACCCTTTGGGGCATTGTCAGCTTCAATATCAGTAACAAAACCGTACTTATATTCCCCACTAATCTGCTCTTCTAAAATCTCGTTTGCCATTTTAATTCAATAGGTTTTGGCAATTAAAACAGTTGGCAATTTGCGAACCTCTTAATGCTGACTGCAATTATTTATTTACACTCCGAATGACTCCCCGCAACCGCAAGTTCTGTTTGCATTCGGATTGTTGAACACAAAACCTTTTCCGTTCAAACCTCCAGTATAATCCAATTCGGTTCCGATTAAATAAAGGAAGCTTTTTTTGTCAACCGCGATTTTGATTCCTTTGTCCTCAAAAACTTGATCGCCTTCTTTAATTTGACTGTCGAATTCCAATTTGTATGAAAGTCCTGAACATCCTCCACCATCAACACCTACACGAATGAAAGTGCCATCGGGATGATTTTCGTTTTTTATTAGGTTTAACGCATGCTGTTTTGCGTTTTCTGATACTGTTATCATTTTATATGTTATTGATAATGAGTTGTTTATGCCTTATTCTTATTTAGATTTAATCTAATTACAGTACAAAAATACCTAATTTTAGGTACTGAAACAAGTATTTCTATATAAATATTTATGCTGAAATAAAGAGGATTGTGCTGATTACTTTTTCTATTTTTGGGATGTGAATATTCTGCAGTAGAATATCCAGTAGAATATCCAGTAGAATATCCATTATGGCAAGCATTAAAAACAAAATAGAGGAACCTGAACTTAAAAATAAAAAGAACCAATTTATAATTATTTCTCTCCTTGCTATTATTATCAGCATCATTTATTCTTATAAATTAAAATGGCTGGGAGATGATATTTTCATAGCACTTCGTTATGTCCAAAATTTTGTTGCAGGAGATGGATTGGTATACAACATTGGCGAAAAAGTAGAAGGATTTACCGACTTTTTATGGTTGATGCTCATTAGCTTATTTTCAAAATTCAATTTCAACCCACTCACTACAACTCAGGTTCTTGGTATTTTATCATCTGTGGCCACACTCATTATTTGCTCCACCATTGTATACAAAATATCAAAAAAACTAAATACTTTTATTTTACCATTCATTACCATTGCACTTACCTTAAACTACGATTATAATATATGGGCAACAAGCGGTTTAGAAACATCGTTCTACAGCTTCTTACTTTGTGCTTCTTTTTATTCTTTCTTCTTTTCTGAATTCAAGGAAAATAAAAAACTGATTTTGTCTGGCCTGTTTTTAATTCTTGCAATGATGACCCGCCCGGATGCATTGTTAATTACATTTGGAGTGAATGGGCTGTTATTAATAAATCTACTGTTCAACAAAACAAAAATTTCGAAGATCATTTCCATGCTCTTCCTTTTTAATCTTGCTTTCATATTAATTTATATCCCTTATTTTATTTGGCGATACAATTACTATGGATTTATTTTCCCGAACACATATTATGTAAAACTTGGAAATGAAACATTATTCAACAAAGGGTTTTATTACATTTGGCTTTACTTCAAACCTCATTTCACTTCTTTCCTTATTATTATCCTTCCCCCACTTGTACTGTTCCCGCTACTAAAAGGGAAACCGCTTGAGCGCATAAAAGATTATGTGTCCGACAGATGGAATGCAGCTTATTTAACCTGTATTATTGTTGTGTATGCATACTTAATAATTTTTGTTGCAAAAGTTGGCGGTGATTTTATGCATGCACGTTTCATTATTCCAATTGCTCCTTTTATTTATTTCATTATTTTTTATTCGTTGTTGAAATATTTATCTTTAAAAAAACTAAACATCGCTTTGATATTTTTATTATTATTAAGTTTTGTAGAAACGAAAATTCGTTTTGATGTTTTTAAAGCTCCTGATAAAGACGGAAAAATTATTACAACACTTAACCGTGATGTTGCCGATGAACAATGGGTGTATACCACTTTTCTCCCGATAGAAAATGAAATGAAATTGGGAAAAGCACTCAAACGTAGCTTCCAAGGCATTGATGCAAAACTATTGGTTCGGGGAGGACAAGCTTGCATGGCTTATTTTGCGGATTTTAATTATGCACAGGAATACCATGGATTAACAGATACATTGATCGCTCACTCCAAAATTCCACAAAGAGGACGAATTGGACATGAGAAACACGCAACTTATGAATATCTGCAGATGAAAGGAGTTCATTTTTTATTCAACAGAACACCTATTTCAAAGGATCAGTATAAATATGCACAAATGGACATCTTTCCTTATACCGTTCGGACAGAAATTATTACTTACAATAATAAGATCATTGAACAGCTAAAACAAAAACTCGGGAAAGGATTTAAATTCACCGATTTTCAAATGTACCTCGACAACTATATTCAAACTAAACTACCTGTTGCATCAAAAGCAGATTTGCAAAAAGATTACAATGATTTTTATTTATACTATTTTAAGCACAACGATGATAAAGTAAGAGAGAATAAATTTTTAAATATTTTAAAATAATATACCAGCTATGTTTTATTATAAAAAATGGGCGATAGTCATTCCAATGGCAAATGAAGAGCAGGATTTCAAACCTTTTATTGAAATGCTTAATTTTGTAATTAATGAACTTAATCCGGGAAGCGTATACTTTATTATAGATAAAGCATCTACTGATAAAACGCTGGAACTTTCACAGGCATTATCTGCAAAAGATTCAAGATATGTTACTGTATGGTCTCCGGAAAATAAAAATGTGGTTGATGCCTACGTGAAAGGATTGCGTGTTGCATATGAAGCCGGTCACGATATCATTATTGAGATGGATGCAGGACTTTCACACGACCCACGCGCTATCCCAATGTTTTTAAGAGTTTTAAATGAAGGCAACGAATGTGCTTTTGGAAGTCGTTTCATCAATGGTGGCTCCATGGGTGATTCTCCTTTTAAAAGAAGAATGCTTTCAAAAACTGGAACCGTTTTGGCAAATATGTTATTAGGAACAAAGCTGCGTGATATGACTTCTGGCTACCAAGGTTTTCACCGCGATGTTGTTGCAAAAATTATTCAACATGAATTTAAATCGAAAGCACATTTTTACCAAACCGAATTGCGTTATTTGTTAAGAAAACGCAGAACGTTTGAAGTGCCTATTCATTACCAAGCACCTTCACCACGCGTTTCAAAAAATGCGATAAAAAATGCTTATCAAACTTTATTCTATTATTTTATACAACGCCTTTGTGGCAACAAACCAACATTGTAATTAAAACAAATATGTCTAAAACACTTATCATCACCTCCATTGCAAATGATCAACATCCTATTTTAAAACAATTTGCAAAAGAATGTAAAGAACAAAACTTTGATTACATCGTAATTGGAGACACAAAATCGCCTGCCGATTTTAAAATGGAAGGCTGCGATTATTGGAGTGTCGAACGTCAATTAACATTGCCCTTTGAATTAGCAAAAATCACTCCTACACGGCACTATTCTCGTAAAAACTTAGGCTATTTATTAGCCATTAAAAATGGTTCTACCGAATTAGTGGAAACAGATGATGATAATATTCCGCGAGCCGAGTTTTGGACTAAAAAAAATCGTGAAGTACAAAGTCATGTTTTTGAAAATTCAGGCTGGGTAAATGTGTATCATTATTTTACAAAAAATATGATTTGGCCCAGAGGATTTCCTTTGGAAGAATTGCAAAACAAACAAATTGAACTTTCTACTTTAAAACACGCTGCTGTCAATTGTCCTATTCAACAAGGCTTAGCAGATGAAAATCCGGATGTGGATGCCGTTTATCGCTTAACATATCCTTTGCCTATGAATTTTGAAATCAAAAATAAACTGGCTCTTGGAAAAAATGCATGGAGTCCGTTTAACAGTCAAAACACTTACTGGTTTAAAGAAGCATTTGCTTTAATGTATCTTCCTTCTTTTTGCAGTTTTAGAATGACAGATATTTGGAGAAGTTATGTTGCACAACGTATTTCATGGGAATGCGGCTGGAGTGTTTTGTATCATGAACCAACCGTTTGGCAGGAACGTAATGCTCACAATTTGATGAAAGATTTTGAAGATGAAATTCCCGGATATTCCAACAACTTTAATATCTGTAAAGAATTACAAGCTTTGAATTTAAAATCTGGCCAGGAAAACATTTACGATAACCTAATTACATGCTACCAAAAATTAATCGACATCAATGTAATTGGTAAAGAAGAAATGGCATTATTAAAGACTTGGATTAGTGATATCAGTAAATTGAAATAGAAACAACTAGTATTTTATCTCATACAGTTCACATTTCTCTTTTGTACCTATGGTTTTAACTAATCGTACTTTCTGAGGATATTTATTATACAAAGGGCCAATCATTCTATGAATCGTATTGATCATTCTGCCATTATTCTTTTTAGGATTCATTCGCAAGTTTGCTAAAATAACATATTGCACATTCAGCTTTTTCCAGTCCATCAACACTGTATCGGCATCCATCGATGTTGTAAGATACTGCCCTTGAAATTTTTTACCGTTTCCATACAAAAACGACATGGATGGTTTACGGGACAATACCACAGAACTGTCCGGCAAACTATCAGCACAATACTTGCTCATTTTTAAAAAATTTTCCCAGTCAGGTGTATAACCGTAATAAATATCGCCACTCAAATTTTTCTTGAGTGCTGTAATTTTACTTTTGTCGACAACAGATATTTTAATTGTATACAAAAGCATTCCACCGGCAAAGAGCATAAAAATCATTTGTAAAAACGAATACTTTTTTATCAGCTCATAAATGCCGTAGAAGAACAAAAGAAATATCAATGGAATCACAATTACAACAAGCCTGTCCTGCATGTTATTTGCCTGAACACCAAAAAATATTCCGCCACACAACACTATAAAATAAATACTGGAGAAAAATATGAACTTGTTCTTTTTGTAACTTAAAAAAGTAAAAACACCAATCAATACCGCTGTAATGTAGGCAAACTGAGGAACAATGCTTGCCAATTCATACGCATCTCGCCTTAAGTTCATAATACGATAAATATGTAATGACATATAGGTATTAAAATTATTAAAGAAGCGATTAATCATTCCTAAAAAATCTTCATGCCCATTCACAGGTTTATACAGTTCCTTTCGAAGCATCATTTCCAACTGATTCGTTTCATTTGCGCCATACATAGCAGATGTAACAAGTTGATAGATCATTCTAATAACAAAAAACGCAACAAGCGCATACACCACTTGTTTATAGTTTTTATTTAAAACAAAATAAACGACTACTCCTACAATTGCAACTACAGCAACACTTTTAGAGATTGTAAGCAATGTAAATAACAATCCAAAAAATATCCATTTTAAATAATTTTGTTTGATATCTTCTACTAAATTTTGATTGGATTTTATGCTGTCAATAATTTCAAATACGATGTAAAAACAAAGCGACTGAACCAGCAGAAAAAATGTTTCTGTAAATGTTTGGCTCGCATAATATTGAATATAATGATTGAAGGAGATGAATGAAATTAATGCAAACAAAACTGTATAAGGAATTCGTTTGATAAATGCTTTATAAGTAAACCAAACAAAACCAAAATGACACACAACTGAAAACATTTTGAGTGCAATTACATTTAACCCAAATACTTTTACTATTAGTGACAAAAAAATTGGATAACCAGGACCTTGAAAGTAAGGAAACTTCCCATCGTGTAATAATGACCATGCTCTTTCTATATAGGATGAATCATCTCCTCCATCCGACACTTTTGCATCAAACAAAATGAAAGAAAACAAAGTAGACAGAGACAATAAAACATAAAATACTTTTTTGTCGTGCTTTTCAAACCAAGTATTTAATCTATCAAACAAGTCGGATTTACTACCCTTAGTTGACTCTACATTTTTTACACCCTGTTGTGGTTTACTCTGTTGTTTTTCTTTTTTAGACATACGATTAAGCTATTTTAACTTCATAAAATTAATTAAAAAACAGATATATCAAAATAATCGTCTGAATACAGCGTTTTGTTTGTCGCATTCGCAGATAAGCCTTACTTTTACTCTATAATTTTACGTTTATGTTAGAAAATACAGACCGAACAGAGTTAAGCAGTTTAGGTGAATTTGGGTTAATAAAACACCTTACTCAATTCATTGAAATAAAAAATGAAAGTACCATCAAAGGAATTGGTGATGATGCTGCTGTTATTGATTATAAAAACAAACAAACTGTTGTTTCAACAGATATGCTAGTGGAAGGAGTTCATTTTGATTTAGCCTATATGCCGCTGAAGCATTTGGGATTTAAATCTGTTTCCGTAAACCTTTCGGATATTTATGCAATGAATGCCACTCCAAAACAAATTACTATTTCTTTAGCAATTTCTAACCGCTTTTCAGTAGAAGCACTGGAAGAGTTGTATGCCGGTTTTATGATGGCTTGCAAAAAACACAATGTGGACATTGTCGGTGGCGATACCACCACTTCTAAATCTGGATTAGTGATTAGCATTACCGCTCTGGGTGAAGCATCTAACGAGGATATAGTTTATAGAAATACCGCCAAAGAAGGAGATTTGCTCTGTGTAACTGGTGATTTAGGAGCTGCTTATGTTGGTCTACAACTATTAGAAAGAGAAAAGCAAGTTTTTATGGAAGCTCCAGGAGCTCAACCTGATTTAGAAGGGAACGATTATATATTGGAACGTCAACTTAAACCCGAAGCCCGGAAAGACATTCCAGTTTTACTAAAAAAATTAGAAGTAAAGCCAACCGCAATGATTGATATATCAGATGGATTGGCTTCCGAAATTTTGCACATTACAACACAATCACAAGTAGGCTGCAATTTATTTGAAGAAAAAATTCCGATAGATCCTTCAACTTACGACATGGCTCGTGAATTTAATTTAGATCCTACCATGTGTGCTTTGAGTGGTGGAGAAGATTATGAATTACTTTTTACAATTGACCAAGCTGATTTTCCTAAAGTAAAAGCAAATCCAGATATTACTGTTATTGGTCATTTAACAAATAGTAAAGAAGGAGTAAATTTAATTTCAAAAGCGGGAACCTCTATTCCTTTAACAGCGCAAGGTTGGGATTCCTTTTTAAAAAAATAAAATATCTTTGCTGATGAAAATAAAACACTTTTTTATCTGTTTTTTCATCTTGCTCACCTTAACCAGTGTAGCTCAATCTACCTTTTTTCGCAACTACTCAGTTGAAGATGGACTTCCATTTATCAATGTCTCCATCGTTTTTCAAGACAGCAAAGGAAACTTATGGAGCGGTGGCTATGGCGGACTCAGTAAATTTGACGGAATTTCATTTACCAACTTTGCACCCAAAGATGGATTACTGAACCACTTTGTTACCAGTGTTTGTGAGGACAATCAGGGCAATCTTTGGATAGGTACAATCAGTGGAATAAATAAATACGACCGAAAAACATTTGTTGGCTATACAACAAAAAATGGACTCATAAGTAACGCTGTTACATCTTCGCTTAAAGATTCAAAAGGAAATATTTGGTTTGGTACTGAGGCTGGAGTCAGCAAATTGGTGGATGGCACTTTTATAAATTTTTCTTCAAAAGACGGCTTAGTTGGGAATTATGTAACTTGTCTATACGAAGATAAAAAAGGAAATATTTGGATTGGTACAAGGGAAGGAATCAGCATTTTTGACGGCAAAACGTTTACCCCAATCACTATTTCAAACGGACTACTTTCCAATTCAGTTACAGCAATTACACAAGACAAAGAAAATAATTTTTGGATTGGAACATCCAATGGCATCTGTAAAATAAGCAACAATATATTTACTTCCTATACCGATGAACAAGGATTAGTAGACAACAATGTTACATCACTCATTTGCGATTACAAAAACACCCTTTGGATTGGAACAGGAAAAGGTGTGATGAAACTTAGTGATGGAAAATTTACAAAGTATTCTATCAAAAGAGATCAAAATAGCAATCTCGTAAGTTGTTTATTTGAAGATTTCGAACACAACCTTTGGATAGGAACCTACTCAGGATTATTTAAATACAGAGGAAACCCATTTATAACTTTCGGGATTCATGATGGACTTACAAACAATTTTATTTTTGGAATAACTCGCGATTCAAAAAATAATTTGTGGATCGGTTCACAAGGTGGAGGTTTGTTTAAATATGCTAATAACGAATTTTCACAGTATAATAATGAGAATGGACTGGATGCAACCGGAGTAAATATGATTTACGAATATCAGCCGGGAATTTTATGGTTAGGAACAGACAAGGGATTAACTATCTATGAGGGGAAAAAATTTACCAAACTAAAAGATACATCATCCGTTTGGACGAATACTATTAATACCATTTATAAAGATTCAGAAAACAATATTTGGCTCGCAAGTAAAGGATGTGTTTACAAATATGATGGGAAAGAATTTATTATATACCCCCTCAATGGCTTATCCGATAAGTGTGATGCATGGACAGTAGTTGAAGATAAAAAAGGTGGATTATGGATTGGAGCTTATTTAGGTGGCTTATTCAAGCTTGAAGAAAAGGGATTTGTTGAGTGTAGTAAACAAATAGGATTAAAAAGCGATTCCTATTTAGCTTCATTAATTGATAAAGAGGGAAATTTATATTTTGGTGCATTGGACGGCTTGTGGATGATCGATCCAAATGACACTAAGAAACCACCCATTAACTTTAATGAAAAAGATGGGCTAAGTTCCGATTTGGTTTATTCATTAACCTTTGGAACATCACAAAAAGAAATTTGGATTGGAACCAATCAAGGGGTAAACAAACTTGATATTGATAAGTATAAAAGAACGACTGAAAAAAACATTATTCAATTTGGTAAACAGGAAGGTTTTTCCGGAGTGGAATGCAATAGCAACGGAACGTATGTTGATAAGGATGGTTCTATTTGGTTTGGGACTGTAAATGGAATAATAAAATACGACCCGAGTGAATACATTGCTAACCCTTTTGAATCAAGAATAAGCATTACAAAATATCGCTTGTTTTATCAGGATACCGCTTTTACAAATGGGATGCATTTACACTATGATGATAACAGTATAACTTTTAATTTTTCAGGAATTTGCTTAACAAATCCCGCAAAAGTAAAATACTCTCACATATTGGAAGGTTTCGAAAAAAACTGGTCGCCTGCATCTAAAGAGCGATTCACTACCTATTCCAATTTACCTCCAGGAACTTATACTTTTAAAGTGATTTCTTCTAACAACGAAGGAGTATGGAATAAAATTCCTGCTGCTTTTACATTTACCATTGATCGCCCTTTTTGGAAAACCTGGGCTTTTATTGTTTCCACAACAACCTTTTTTATACTTGCACTTATTTTATCGATTCGATTCCGAATCCGTAGAATCAAACTCCGCGAAAAACGAAAAACAGAACTCAATAAAAAAATTGCAAACATTGAATCTCAGGCATTGCGCGCTCAAATGAATCCGCATTTTATTTTTAACACATTAAGTTCTATTCAGCATTACATTTCAAATAACGATACAGATGCCGCTTTAAAATACCTGTCGAAATTTGCAAAACTGATGCGCAGAATCATGGACAATTCCAAACAGCAGATGATTTCTGTTGCAGAAGAAATAAATGCATTGGAGCTTTATCTGGAACTGGAAACGATGCGTTTCGACAAGAAATTTGTTCATACCATTACAATAGATAAGGAAATTGATCAAACATACGACCGCATTCCGTCAATGCTTATTCAGCCATATGTAGAAAATGCAATTATTCATGGCTTACTTCCAATGCAAGGAAATGGGAAAATCACCATCATCCTGGAAAAACAGAATGATACCATTTTGTGTACAATTGAAGACAATGGTATTGGCAGAGAAAAGTCGATGGAGTTTAAAAAGAATAGAGTTCAACAACATAAATCCATGGGAATGAGCATTACCAAAGAACGATTGGATATTTTAAATTCCAGCTTAAATAGTAATATCAATGCCGAAATCATAGATATATTTGAAAACGGAAAAGCATCGGGAACAAAAGTTAGATTGATTATTCCTTTAGATACCAGTGAAAATTAGAAACAATTAATATATTATTTGTACATTGTATAGCAAACCTAGATTCGTAGATTCGTTTTAATGAGTTATCCGTAACCTTACCTTTCTCATAATTGATAAATTGAAAACATAAAATGATAAAAGCTATAATAGTAGATGATGAATTAGGAGCACGCGAATCATTATCAAAAATGATAGAGAAAAATTGCAAACAGATAGAAGTTGTTGCAAAAGTAGATTCTATGCTTAGCGCATTTGAAGCCATTACGAATAAAGAACCCGATTTGGTATTTCTAGATATTGAAATGCCTAACGGAAATGCATTTGATTTATTAGAAAAGTTTAAAAGTATCAACTTTAATATCATCTTCACAACAGCATACGACCATTATGCTATAAAAGCAATAAAGTTCAGCGCAATAGATTATATTTTAAAGCCTATAGACCCAGAAGAGCTAGTTACCGCAGTAAAACGCTTTGAAAACCAACGTGGACAAAAAGAATCACTCGATAAACAGTTTAAAACGCTTCTCTCCAACGTAAAACCAGATAACAAACTCAAAAAAGTAGGTATTCCGGATGGAGATGGATTGATATTCATAAACCTTTCCGATATTATCCGCTGCGATTCAGACGGGAATTACACCTTTTTTATCCTTACTAGCGGTAAAAAAATAATTGCCTCCCGTACACTGGGTGAATACGAACAAATGTTTACCGATGACAACTTTTTCCGTATCCACCGCTCCCATTTAATCAACCTGGAGCACGTAAAAAAGTACATAAAAGGAGAGGGCGGATACGTTGTAATGTCCGACAATTCACAGGTTGAGGTCTCCAGACGCAACAAAACCGACTTCCTGGAAAAACTATCCCATTTATAGTAAAACCACTTAAATTCTAATTCCTACCACTAAATAAGTGAACCCGCCATTTACTCATTATGGGTATACTTATGTCTTTTTGTGACGTAATATTGGTCAGAAGTTCATTCAATTATTGATTCAAAAGATTAGAGCAGGTGTTGGGAGGTTTGCAACAAAATTAATTGGCACATGGGGATGTTGTTTTATTAATATGCAAACCGACCACACCTTAACTCAAACAAAAAAGAAAAATATCCTTCAGAGGAAAGAAATATTAATAAGAAATTAAAAACTTTAATACGATGGCAACAACACTACTCGATTTTAACAATTTAAATTCAAAAGCCATGAACAGAAAAACATCAATCCGCCACGGGCAGAATTACCACCAAGAGGGTATCGGAACCGTAACCATTTTGTTAGCGATTGCTACAGTATCAATCATCTTCTTTAGCATCTATAACGCATTTTAAAATTTCAGTTTTGTTTGTTTAGTTTAGTTTAGTTTAGACCCCGAGAGCGGTACCTTTGAGAGCAGGTGCCGCTCTCACTTTTTATACCACCACTAAACTTATTTCATTCCCGCAGATTCTTCTACAATTACTCTAAACGACACACGTTGTACTTTACTTTCTGCCCAAGAAATAAAATCAAAATACTCAAATGCTGCTCTTTCAAATGAATCATCTTTCAACTCAACCAAGGCATTTTTTAATTCCTTGTAGTATTTGTTTTGTTCTTCCCTCTTCGTTGTTTTTAAAATTTTACCGATAAAATCCAACATCACGGTTTCAAATTTGTATACCTTATTTCTTGAACTTAAATATCTGAAAACACTCTTAAAAGCAGTCGGCACAAAATCATCGTGCTTTAGCTCGATGTGAATAATCAAACTCATAATCTGCGCAAAACAGTAAATATTTTCGCTTTCTTCAAAATTGGGGCTGTTCAACAGTTTATTAATCCACTTCAATGCTTGAGAATATTTTTCTGCCCCAAAAAACATTGCTGACATGTTAAAATAAAAATAGGCTTCTCTCAACTTGGTAAACTTTCCGGGATATTTTGCCAACTTCTCCTCTATTTTCGGAGCCAATTCTAAGCCTTTTTCAAATTCTCCAGTTTGCATATAAATAGACAATTCGATACTTGTAGCACTGGAAAATAATTTCACTTCCAAATCTTCATTTTTCCCATTCTCAAATTGCACCAATGCCAAACGAAGCTTTTTTAAACTAGCATACACTTCCTTGTATTTTTTTAGCTGACTTCCAACATATATTTCATTTGTCAATACCGAAAAATAAATATTCGGTTCTTCTTTAAAAATGTCCGGATACTCTTCTATCAATTGAACATTTTTTACCAGGTTTTCATAACTTTTTTTATAATCACCTATTCCAAAATAATAAGCACTATAAATGTGAAAGAACAGATAACGTGTTTCGGTAGATAAAGCTTTGTGTTCACCTTTTAATAAAGTATTATCAATAATTTTTTTGAAATGTAGCAGCTCTTCGTTATTGCGGACTTTCCCTTGTTTATTCAAGATGGTAAAAAAGCGACTTTTTATATTCCAATATTCATTGAAATTTTTAATTTTCTCACTGATTAAATCATCTGCCACAAGCATTTGTAGAATATCGTCATCCTTCTTACCAGAATAGTTTTCGGTTTCCATTAATTTCTTTTCCCACAAACTAATCTCCAATAAAGACGAATGCCGCTCGAAACGTGTTGCCACTTTTTTTGTGCTTGAAAGCATTTTACCACATTGCTCGTACAACGTTTTTTTGTACAAAATTTCGGCACAATGTAAATCGCGTTTTAATTGAGCATCTATTGAGCTGGTTGAATGAAAGGCTGTAAGGCTATTTAACACAACATCATACAACCGAGCTTTTGTAATCGAAAATTTATTGACAAACGCTTCATTTTTAAATTGTTTTAAAATAGCAGTCTCATCGTACTCTGTTTGTTTATCAATTGCCTCAAACAAAATCGCATAATTATTTTTTTCACCGAGGGTATGACGTGAAGCATACAAACTAAAATATCGTTTCTCAGATTTATTGAGCGATTTTATCAATTTAAACAAATGATTGGAAGCAGTGTTTGACATGTATATTTTTGTAATAATTTGTTTTATTGGTTAAACCCCTCCAACAGCACGTTTGTCTTATTTCTCCAGCCAATGAAGGCTAACGATTTATAGTTTTCGCCTTTATTTATAGACCATTTAGCCATTATAAGAGATCTATCTATGTCTAAATTACTTATTATTTATTATATATCAT
>Ga0163149_10004185_pt1 | contig 15999 bp, 10 predicted proteins | sample OliLakLV19MP5G1_FD_148604 | JGI IMG/M metagenome (GOLD analysis project Ga0163149, IMG submission 148604) | Freshwater microbial mat bacterial communities from Lake Vanda, McMurdo Dry Valleys, Antarctica - Oligotrophic Lake LV.19.MP5.G1 | ecosystem: Environmental > Aquatic > Freshwater > Lake >...
GCGCGCAGCTCCTGCAGGCGGACGCGAGCGGTCGAAGATCCCGATGTTGTCGAGCCCGAGGAATCCGCCGGCGAACAGGTTGTTCCCGTCGGGGTCCTTGCGGTTCACCCACCAGGTGAAGTTCAGCAAGAGCTTGTGGAACGCCCTTGCCAGGAACTTGCGGTCACGTTCCCCTCGCTCGCCCGTCATCTTGTAGACGCGCCAGCATGCCCAAGCGTGCACCGGCGGGTTCACGTCGCTGAACTGGAACTCGTAGGCGGGAATCGCGCCGTTCGGCGCCATGTACCACTCGCGCAGGAAGAGCAGCAGTTGGTCCTTCGCGAACTGCGGATCGACGCGCGCCATCGCGACCATGTGAAACGCGCTGTCCCACGCGGCGAACCACGGGTATTCCCACGTGTCGGGCATCGACAGGACGTCGCGCGCATGGAGATGTCGCCATTCGTGATTGCGACCCGTGCGGTGCGCGTCGGGCGGCTTCGGTTGATCCGCATCGCCTTCGAGCCAGGCGTCGACGGCGTAGTGATAGAACTGCTTCGACCACAGGAGACCGGCGTAGGCCTGACGCACGACGGTGCGTTCGTCGGCGCTGAGATGAGCGGGCTCCTGAGCCGTGTAGAATGCGTCGTGTTCCGACTTGCGCTGGGTCAGCGTGCGCTCGAACGCCGATCCGAACCGATCCTCCGGCGCGTCGGCCGACGGGCGCAAACGCAGGCGCAGTTCGCGCGACTCGCCGGGCGCCAGATCGAGCCGCACGATCCAAGCCGCTTTCGTACCATTCGGCTTCGGGTTGACTGCGTCCTTCCGCCCGTTCACGACGTACTCGTGGAACGCGTCCTTGACGTGCGCGACGCTATTTTCGCCGCCGAAAAGACGCTTCACGTTCGTCTCGTTCTCGGTGAAGACGAGTTCGTGGTCTCCCGGAAGTGCGTCGTCGAGCGACAGCTCGTAGCGCCCGAGAGTGGGCTCGTCGAGTCGGACGCGACGCGCGGTCTGGCGATGCAAGCGCGGTCGCACGTCGCAACCTTCCTCGTGACAGCCCCACGACCACGCGTTGCGGAACCACACGGTTGGCAGCACGTGCAACGCGGCCTTCTCCGGCCCGCGGTTCGTGACCACGACGACGATCTGCGTGTCGTCCTCGCCGGCTTTCGCGTAGCGCACTTCGACGTCGAAGTAGCGGTTTTCCGCGAAGATCCCCGTGTCGACGAGCTCGTACTCCGATTCACTGCGCGACCTGCGCCCGTTCTCCTCGACGAGGTTCGCGTAGGGGAACTCGCCCTGCGGATACTTGTAGAGAGCGGTGCACCACGAATGCGTCGGCGTCGACTCGAGGAAGAAGTACTCCTCCTTCACGTCCTCGCCGTGATTGCCTTCGTGATGGACGAGGCCGAAGAGGCGCTCCTTCAGGATCGGATCGCGCCCGTTCCACAGCGCGACCGAGAAGCAGATGCGGCACTGACGATCCGTCCAACCGAGCAATCCGTCCTCGCCCCACCGGTATGCGCGACTGCGTGCGTGGTCGTGCGGGAAATAGCGCCAGCAATCGCCGTCGGCGGAATAGTCCTCCCGCACGGTCCCCCACTGTCGCGCCGCCAGGTACGGCCCGAATCGCTTCCAGTTCGCGGCGCGCGTCGCGTCATGGGTCAAGCGCTCGGACTCGGGATCGACGCGCGACGGCTTCTTCTGGGGCATGGTGGGCGAGCTTTACAACGCGCGATCCCGCGGGAAAACGCAGCGATCAGGATGATGAGGATCCATCGTCCCTGCAACACGAGCGGGCCGGATTGCTAGGATCGATCGAGGAGGCTGTCCCCGTTTCCACCGCCCCGTCCTGCCTCGTGCACATGCCCCCCGCTCTCAAAGCGGGAATCCTGGACGCGCTCGCCGCGCTGGGACGTTCGTTGGGCGAAGAGGTCGATCCGCGCACTTCCCTCGACGATTTCTCGCGTCTTCTGCGCGCCTGGGTGCCCCACGATCGGCTCGTGGTCGCCAGCTTGGCCGATGACGGGTCGAGCTTCACGATCCTCGCCGAGCAGATGGGTCCCCTCGGCGCGCTGCACGAGGGCCACTACACGAATCTCGGGTCACCGCGCGCGCGGCACCCCATCGGTGACTGGGGCATCGCCGAAGTCTTCCGCGGGTCATCGATGGTGGCTCCGGATCTGCACACCGATCCGCGTTTCGCGACGCGGCCCGGCGAGCTTCCGATCCTGCAGGCCGGAATCCGATCGGGAATCGCAGCGCCTCTCGTGCACGGTGGACGCGTCGTCGGGGCACTGATCGCTACGAGCGTGATCCCGAACATCCACCACATCGATCACCTCCCGATCTTCACGTGCCTCGCGGACATCGTCGCGCCATTCGTGCAGGGCGCGGTCCTCTTGCAGCGCGATCGGATCCGCCGCCACAGGTTCGAAGTCCTCTCGCGCCTCACGGCAGAGATCTCCGGAACACTCGAATTCCGCGACGTTTTCGCCAAGTTGGCCGAGTACGTGCGCGGTGCCGTCGAGTTCGAGTCGATGGGAGTTCTCGTCGTCAGTCCGGATGGCAAGGACGTGGTCTCGCTAGTCGAAGTGGATCACGTTCGTCCGGACGTACCTCCGCCGGACAGCGTGCCGAGCGACCAGTTCACGCTCGGCGGCCGAGTCCTCGGCGGAAAAGCGACCATCATCCGGGACGCGCCCGAGGATCTCGACAAGTCGCTGGCCGGCGATCGCTGGATCATCGAGAGCGGCGTGCGCTCCGTCCTCGCGCTACCGCTCTGGATGCGCGAAGACGTCGGGGGCGTCTTGTACTTCGCGCACCGCGAACCGCGCTGGTTCGACTCGTCCGACGAGGAAATCGGACGCGCAATCGCGCTCCAGGTTTCGCTCGCGATCCAACACCAACGCCTCGCCGAGGAGCAGAAGCGGCTCGCCGCGACCGAACACCGTGCGAAGAAGCTCGAACGTCGCGTGGAAACGCTGCAGTTGGAGCTCGAATCGCGTTTCGGCTTCGACGGGATCGTGGGACGTTCTCCCGAGTTGCGCGCAGCTCTCGACAAAGCCGCGCGGGTCGCTCCGACCGAGACGACGGTCCTCGTCACCGGCGAAAGCGGCACGGGCAAGGAACTCGTCGCGCACGCGATCCATGGGACGAGTCCGCGGCGCGAGGGCCCGTTCGTCGCCCTGAATTGCGCGGCGATCCCCGAGTCCCTGCTCGAGTCCGAGCTGTTCGGTCACGAGCGCGGTGCGTTCACGGGAGCCGATCGCGCGCGGGCCGGGAAGATCGAAGCAGCCGGCGGCGGGACGCTCTTCCTGGACGAGATCGGCGAACTGTCGGCGCCCGCACAAGCGAAGCTCTTGCGCGTGATCCAAGAGCGCGAGTTCACGCGCGTCGGTGGAACGGTGACGCAGAAGGCCGACGTGCGTCTGCTCGCGGCGACGAATCGCGACCTCGTGGCCGAGGTTCGCGAGGCGCGCTTCCGCGAGGACCTCTATTACCGGCTCGCGGTCTTCACGGTGCACCTGCCGCCGCTGCGCGAACGGGGTGACGACATCCGGATCCTGGCCGAGCATTTCCTGGCCGAGTTCGGCCGCCGGATGGGCAAGAGCGACGACGGGCTGTCGCGGGAAGCGCGGGATCGGCTCCTTTCCTACGCGTGGCCGGGGAACATCCGCGAACTTTCGAACGCGATCGAGCGTGCGCTCATCCTCTCGGACGGCGGGGCGATACGGCCGGAACAACTCGGCCTGCCGACACGGGATGCGGCCATCAGCAGATCCGAGGCTCGGCCCGCAGCGACCGTTTCCCAGGGCGGAGGCTCCTTGCCCGAAGTCGAGCGTCGGCTCGTCGTGGACGCCCTCGAACGGGCCGAGGGCAATAAGGTCCGGGCTGCTGCAGGTTTGGGAGTGACGCGGTCGCAGCTCTACACCTTGCTGAAAAAACACAAGATCGAAGCCCCGTGAACGCGCGAACGTTCGGAGTCCCCACGTTCAAGGGCTCCCAGGTTCTGTTCGTAGGTGTCGATTTTTGAGCACTCACCCTGCCCGGATATCGACATCCTGAATCGACGCCAGGAGTTCGCAAAGATCGAATCACCGGATTCCCAGTGCTTTGCGTCGCCCGTTCCCGACGCGGCACACCCCGTGCTCTGACGGGAGGAGTCTGCGCGCGGCTGACCCGAGTTCGCTCGGCGAGGACGGTGCGTCGGGAACGCTGGGGAACTCTCTCCCCCACGTGTCCGACCACTGGACTCGAGCCTCGCGCGGATCCGTCGGAGCGCAAAGGGACACTCCGGCGGGGCGGCGCGCACGAAGACCTGAGGCTCTCCGCGGACACGGCGAGCCGGACACGAGCTCTGGCGAGCACTCGTGTCGAGGCCGGAGGCGCGACGCCCTTGTGAGGAGCACCGCCCGCAAGGGTGGGGCTGGCGATGGTCGCGGGTTCGGACGCAGCGGAGGAACGGGCCGCTGCACCGACCCGCGGCCGGAGCTCTTCCCAGAGCGCGGTCGCGACACTATCCTCCTCGCCCCGGTTGGGGACGTAGCTCAGTTGGTAGAGCGACGCGTTCGCAATGCGTAGGTCGAGGGTTCGACTCCCTTCGTCTCCACCAACCGATTCATGCGCGGGGGCGCGTCCACTCGAGGGACGTGCCCCCGCGCGGATTTTGGGCGCGGTCGGCTCGCCGGACCGGCCCAGGAATCGAGCGTCCGGTGAAGGTCTGTGCGCGAGTCGACCGTCGTCGGCCGAGAGCCCCAGGCGCGGAGACGGTTCCTCCGACCCCGCCGGGTTCAGCTCCGACGACGACGCTGCGTCAGCTCGAGCAGACCGGCGCTGCGATCGCTCTCGAAGCGTGCGACGGCCTCCACGAGGCGCGTGCCCAGGCGATCGACCTGCCATGGATCGATCCCCGCGACCCGACTCAGCGACGCGATGTCGAGTGGTCTCTCGAGCGCGATGCGGCGCAGCACGTGTCGGTTCAGCACGTACGCCGAGTCGATGCCGGCCTGCTCGGCAAACGTCTTGCGCACCGACTTCAAGCGCTCGTGGAGCTCGATCTGCTCCTCGTCGAAGTCGTCGGTCCCCTCCCGACTCTCGAGGTGCGGGAAGCGTTGGATCGGGCCCATCGCGAGCCCGCGTGCTACGGCCGCCAGCACGAGATCCCCGAACTTGCGGGCCTGACGCGGGGAGAAACCCGGAACGTCGCGGAAAGCGTGGATCGAACGAGGTTTCGAGAGCGACAAGGCGATCAGCGTCTCGTTGTTCACGACGCGGAACGGCGGCTCGTTCGCCTCGCGCGCGAGACCATCGCGCAGGATGAAGAGCTCGCGCAGGATCTGCCGCTCGCTCGGCGGCAGCGCGCGCGCCCCCTTGATGCGCGACCATTCGTCCGGATCGAAGGAGTGATCCGGCAGTTCGAGCGCTTCCAGCCGCCGACATTCGGTGGCGACGACGACGGCGCGATCCGTGCGCGCGAGCTCCGGAATCTGCTCGTCCATCAGCGGAATCAGGAAGTGCGTGTCGAGGCGCGCGTAGCGGATCTGCTTCTCGGTGAGAGGTCGCTGCCCCCAGTCCGAGCGTTGCATGGACTTGTCGAGCGCGATGCCGAAACGCTCGAGCAGCACCGTCGCGAGCCCCGGCGTCTTGCTGCCGAGCGTCGCCGCCGCGACGCGCGTGTCGAACAGGTTTCGGAACTGGAAACCGTGGTCGCGCTTCAGGCTGAGGACGTCGTACTCGCCGTCGTGGAAGACCTTGCGCTTCCGTGGATCCGCCATCACGTCTCCGAGGCGAGCCAGGTCGAGCCCATCGAGCGGATCGACGAGCCAGTCGCGCTCGTTCGCCGTCACTTGGATGAGGCACACGCTCTCGCGGTAGCTGTAGAGCGAGTCGCCTTCCGTATCGACTGCGACGTCGTGCGCGCGGTCGAGTTCGAGGAGCAACCCTCGAAGTCCGGCTTGATCCTCTACGAGAGTCGGCGGAGGAAGGTCGGCCGGATGCATGGGTCGATCGTTCGGGCTGCGCGACATCTTCGGTCCAACCTACCGGGCGGAACGGCTCCTGCGGAGGGTCGAGGTACGAGTGCGCCATTTTCCAGGCCGTTTCCGGTCCATTCGAGCGCGTCGGAAGCAGTGTCCCCGCCATGAAGGTCGGCTGGTTCGCGCGCCGTGTTCTCCATCCCCCGCCGCCGACGATGACTCGCCACGAGCGGCCGCGGGACGAATCGACCGCCGACTGTTCGCCATTCGGGGCGTCCGAGAGTTCGACCGCTCGCGAACGGCGCCGTCGAGATCGCCTGTCGTCCGCGTCGGAACGCTCCCTTTCCCGACGCGCGAGTGGACCCGACGTCGCCGGGGAGGGACCTCCGCTCCAGCTCGCCGAAATCGAGAGCAGCTTCCCGACTCTTGGTTCGGCCTTTGCCTGGACTGGATGTCGTGCTCGGTAGGCGCTCACGCGCGGACTGCAGCGCGCTGCCCTCGAATCGGTCGAACCTGGAGGCGAATCGTGACCCGAGAAGAACGGCCCGTGACCCGTGACGACGAAGACCCGCCCGCAGGCTTGCCGGATTCGCCGGATGCGGCAACCGGACGGCCTGGGCCGGGCTTTGGTGCTCCCAGCTTCGACCCGCTCTCCCCGCCGCACGACGAGCCGCCCTTCGACACGCGACGCGGCGGAGCCGGTGGGGTGGGCACGCTCGCGAATCTGAATACCGCATCGGTCGATGGAACAGCGGACGAGGTGGTCGAGCCGACCGCCGGTCGCGACTCGAAGTCGAAGACGCTCGGGCCGTAGCGCGGATCGACCAACGCGGCGCACCCGGTGCACTCGACGAAGTCGCCGCGGGTACCGACGAAGTCGCCGCGGGAAGCGGAAGCTCCCAGGCCGCCCACGCTCGAGCCTCGCGTTCGACCCGTGCTCATCAGCGAGGCGCTTCATCACCCAGGGTCGAGGTGCCCGATCTCGTTCGGCTCAGACCCACTCACCACTCCGGGGCTGATCGTCGGTCTTGCGCGCACGAGGCCCCGGTCGGCAGGCGAGAACAAGTCAGCAGAGCCTCATCGATCATGAAAAGACGGCGATTCTTGCGAGATCACGGGCTCACGCTCGTCCTTCTCTTGCTCACGATCGCGTCCCTCGCCGGGCACCTCCTCGCCGGCCATCGCGTGGCTCTCCTCGAGGATCCAGGGAGCCCCGGCGCGCAGTCGCTCGCGCACTATGCGGTCAGTGGTCACTTCCTCGTGTCGCTCTTCGAGAACTGGGAGAGCGAGTTCCTCCAGATGGCGACGTACGTCCTCATCACGATCGCGCTGTTCCAGCGGGGAGCTTCCGATTCGAAGAATCCCGACGGCGGAACCGAGTCCGTCGACGAGGATCCGGAGCTGCACCGGGACGACTCGGAGGCTCCGTGGCCCGTGCGCCGGGGCGGGTTCGCGCTCAAGCTCTACTCGACGTCCTTGGGCGGAGCACTCGCGCTGTGTTTCGCGCTCTCGCTGGCGGGACACGTCGCGGCGCGTGCTGCTTTGGTGGCCCAGACGACGGGCACGCGACCGGGCGTCCACGACGTGCTCACCGACCCCCAGTTCTTGTTCGAATCGTTCCAGAACTGGCAGAGCGAGTTCCTCTCGATCCTCCTCCTCGTCGTGATGTCGATCTTTCTGCGCCAGCGGGGCTCTCCGGAATCGAAGCCCGTGCACTTTCCTCATTCGCGCACGGGCCGGGACTGATCAACGGCCCTCCACAGCGATTTCCTGGCGAGGTTCGATACTTGCGTGCGCACGAGCCGACCGCCTCCGCCGTGTGGCCCTCCGCGGTCGGTCCCTCGTCCGCACCCGAGACACGAAGCATGAAGGCGCTCTGCTGGCACGGCACCGGTGATGTCCAGATCGACAACGTTCCCGACCCCATCCTCGAGGAACCTACCGATGCCATCGTGCGCATCACCTCGACCGCGATCTGTGGATCGGATCTGCATCTGTTCGACGGCTACCAACCGACGATGGAGAAGGGCGATGTGTTGGGTCACGAGGCCATGGGCGTCGTCGTCGAGACGGGGAAGGCCGTGACCAAGCTCAAGAAGGGCGATCGGGTGGTCGTGCCCTTCGTGATCGCCTGCGGGCACTGTTTCTTCTGCCGGCGCCACGAGTACTCGATGTGCGACACGACCAACCCGAACGCCGAGATCGCGCGCAAAGCCATGGGTCAGTCACCCGCGGGCCTCTTCGGCTTCTCGCACATGCTCGGCGGATTCGCCGGCGGTCAGGCCGAGTACTTGCGCGTGCCGCATGCGGACGTCGGCCCCATCCGGATCGAGAGTTCGTTGCCCGACGAGAAGGTCTTGTTCCTGTCCGACATCTTCCCGACGGGATACATGGCCGCCGAGAACTGCGGCATCGAAGAGGGCGACCTCGTGGCCGTGTGGGGATGCGGCCCCGTGGGTCAGTTCGCGATACGCAGCGCGCAGATGCTCGGCGCGCGGCACGTCGTCGCGATCGACCGGGTGCCGGAGCGCATGCGCATGGCCGAGTCGGCCGGCGCCGAAACGATCGACTTCAGCAAGGACGACGTCTACGACCGCTTGATGGTGATGACGGCGGGTCGAGGACCCGACCGCTGCATCGATGCCGTCGGATGTGAAGCACACGGCACGGGCAGTTTCGACGCCGTCGTCGACAAGGTGAAAGCAGCTGTACACCTGACGACGGACCGCGCGCACGTGCTGCGGGAAGCGATTCGCTGCTGCCGCAAGGGCGGCACGATCTCGATCCCCGGTGTGTACGTGGGACTGCTCGACAACATCCCCTTCGGGGCGGCGATGAACAAAGGGCTGACGATGCGCATGGGTCAGACGCACGTGCAACGCTACATGGCTCCGCTGCTCGCGATGATCGAGGCGGGGAAGATCGATCCGTCCTTCGTCGTGACGCACCGTGCCCCGCTCGCCGATGCGCCCGAGCTGTACAAGACCTTCCGCGACAAGAAGGACGGGTGCGTGAAGGTGGTGCTGAAGCCCTGAAAGGGTGACCGGCCCGCGGCGGATGCACGCGAAAGAACTGCACGTCCAGAATTCCGGCCCGGCGCGGCAGTCCGGAAGGATGCGCGCGCGCGGGAAGCTCCGGTTCCGCGCAGATTGGCGCTCGGAAACCACTCGTGAGTGCGGTCGACGCCCCCACGCGCGGTGGGCTCCGAGCGCGGTGAGCGTCTTGGATTGATCTGGATCCAGGAGACCCGTTCGCGGTAGCTGCAGTGCGAATCCCCTCCGTGGCGACCGCGAAGTGCCGCGCGCGCTCGAGATCCTGAAGGAGCGCGCGCAAGCCGGCTTGGTCCGGGACGAGCATCGGCGCATGTAGGTCCGCCGGATTCACGAGTCGTTCGTTTCGGCATGCCAGACTTCTCCGATCCGAACGAAGGGTCGGGAAGGCGCTGCGGAGTTCGGATCAGCGCGAGTTCACGATTTCGAGCCGATTTCTGCCGATTCCGACGGCGGAGCGACGGTCCAGGCGCGCCATGACGACCTTCCTTGCTCTCTTCCTCGCACCCTTCCTCGTCTCGACCCCGACCGCAAGCCACGCCCCCACGACGCCCGATCCGATTCCCGAGCGCGTCGATCGCAACCTCGTCGCCGTGCGCGTCGTGCGCGTCGTGCGCGACCTCGACCGCGATGGCGTTCCGGATCTCTGCCTGCGCACTTCGACCGCCGGTCGGGCCGAGATCGCGTTGCTCTCGGGCGCGCGCGGCGAACTGCTCTGGCGCGCGCCGGGTCCGCCGGGCGTCGTCGAACGGAGCAGCGCCCCGATGCCTGGGTCGATCGCGGCGCTCGGAGATCTCGATCGCGACGGCATCGGCGACATCGCCGCGATTTGGCGCGACATGGATTCCGCCGGCGAAGTGTGGGGCGTCGTGCTGGCGTTCCATGCGGGTGTCGACGGTCGCGTGCTGTACTCGCGCAAGCTGCCGACGCCCGCCTGGCAGTCGGGGGCGGAAGCGATCGTCGCCACGGGCGACCTCGACGGCGACCTCCTGCCGGACGTGCTCGCGCTGTCGCCGGCGCGCGAGCTCACGCCGGGGAGATTGACCGCGCTGTCGTCGAGCTCGGGCGAAGTCTTGTGGAGCGTCGCGACCGGATGCCGCGGCGGCGGCGGGGACGCGGCGGTCGCGGCCGTGCGTGACGTCGACGGAGACGGGACGACGGACGCCGCGCTCGTCGTCGACGGCGCGGTCGAGATCGTCTCGGGGCGCGACGGACGGCTGGTGAAACGATTTCCCTCGCGGAAATCGCCGTTTCGGCGCCCGATGCCGACATCGTGATCTCGGCGCCGTCCGCCCCCTCCGAGCCCGAGTCTGCGCCACGGACCGCCGATTCGGTCGAGCTCCGGACGACGCCAGGGACGCCCATCGCAGCCACGCCGCCGGTCGAACGTCCGCGCGAGTCCTGGAGGGCGACCGGCGCTCTCCTCGTCGTCGGCGATCGCGACGCGGACGGAACGGTCGACCTGGCCGTGCTCGAGCGCGACGTGTCCGGTCACGCGAGCTCGTTGCTGATCGTCTCCCTAGGAAGCACGCACGGTCTGGGCCGCATCGACCTCTCGATCTGGTCACCCGAACTCGTCGACGCACAACTACGGCTCGCCGGGCTCGTCGACGCGGACCGCGTGAACGACTTGGTGCTCGCCGATCCGGGCTGGAACCGCCCCGACGCCGAGCTCCTCGGCGGCGTCGACGCCGGCCGCGTGCGACTCGTCTCGGGCGCGAGTGGCACCGCGATCCACGACATCGAAGGCGGTCGGCTGCTGAGGGAGCTCGGTCGTTTCAGCGCGGTCGCCGGCGACGTCGATCGCGATGGGACGGTCGACGTCTGGTTCTCGGCGCGCGATGTCGCGCAACGTCCGCACGACGTGCTCGGCCTCGCGTCGGGAGCGAGCGGCGCGATCCTGCGTTGGATCGACCTCGGCCGGATCGAGGGCGGCGCGGAAGAGTAGACGCGGAGAATCAGGCGCGTCGCGGCCGTTCGTGGAAAGAGGACGACGAGTCCGAGGAGGACCGGCGGATGCACCTCCCAACCGATTCGCGGGGCCTGGCAGCCATCTCCGCCCCATCGGGGGTGGGAGAGTGGCGAGGACGACGGGACTTGAACCCGCAACCACCGGCGTGACAGGCCGGTACTCTAACCAGTTGAGCTACGTCCCCGCGTTCGGGCCGGGGAGTCTAGCGGCGGACGCACGGCCGGGGAAGAGGAGTCTGCCCGCCTCTCCCGCGTTCGAAACAGGTCGCCAGCGCGGCCGCAAGCTCGGCCACATGCCCGACTTGGACGGCGGTCCTGAGGGTCCGGGGAACAGGCTGCGCTTCGCCACGGCTCGCGGGGCCCTCACGGTGCCGGACCAGGGCACCCCGTGCCTGAACCTAGGGCGCCCGCACCGCCCCCACCGCGTTCGTGCGGTTCATCCGCGCGATCGGGTAGACGGCGGCGAGGACGGCGACGACTACCGCTCCGACCGGGACGATCCACAGCCACGGCCCCGGTCCCACGTGGGGCAATTCGAGGCCCGACAGCGATTCGAGCGAGCGCACGATCACCGGCGTCAACGCTGCGCCGAGCGCGGTGCCGAGTAGACCGCCGAAGAGGCCGATCACGAGCGATTCCGAGAGCACCATGCCGGCGATCTGTTTGCGTGTGACACCGAGCGCCTTGAGGACGCCGAGTTCCTTCGCGCGTTCGAGCCCGGCGAGCAACTGTCCGTTCAGGACTCCCAGCGCCGCGAGCGCCGCCGTGAGTCCGAGGATGAGGTCGAACAAGCGGAAATCCCGCTGCAAATCGCGCAAGTGCTCCGTGCGTAGCCACGCGCCGGTCTCGAACCCGATCTGAGCCGAGGGTCGAAGTTTGTGGATCGCCGTGCGCACGATCTCGGGATCCGTGCCGGGCTCGAGGACGACGGCGCACTCGGAAATCGTGTCGATGTCCTGACAGAAGGACTTCTGCAGGAACTGGTCGCTCACGACGCCGTACAAGCGTTCGTCGGGATGCGGGAAGTAGCCGTAGGCGTCGCTGATCGCGATGACTTCGAGGTCGACGACGCCCGAGCCCGTGCCGACGTGCACGCGATCGCCGATGGCATAACGGAAGTGCCGCGCGAGTCGCTCGGACACGATAACGGTGTCGCCGCGGTCGAAGCGCTTCAAGAGCTCGGGATCGGTGCTGCACGGACCGTGCGCGTAGAGCTCGCGCGAACGCACGCCGAGCAGGAGGAACGGGACCCACGAGCGCGCGCTGCCGTTCTCGATTCCGACGAAGCCCGGGTATTGCGCCAATTCCGCGCGGAGTTCCTGGAACGGAATGTTCGGCAAGTGACGCACGTGCACTTTGTGGACGAGCGCGCGCTCGGCCCACTGATCGATCTCGCCGGTGAGGCTTGCCGTCATGCCCTTCAAGCCTGTGAATGCCGCTGCGACGAGCGCGATCGCCGCGGCGGAAACGGCGATGCGCGCGGGGCTCGCGCGGATGCCGAGTGCCGCCATGCGCCCGGAGAACGTCCACATGCGTTGCATCGGAATGGCGATCCACTCGCAGACGCGCGAGAGGAGTGCGGGTACGAGCAACGGCAGCGTCACGAGCAGCGCCAGGAAACCGACGCCAGCGAGCACCGCGCCGACGAGTTGCTTCTGTGCTTCCCCCACGACCGGCACGATCGCGAAGTAGATCGCCGGCAGGAGACCCGCGAGAAGTACCGCGGAAAACAGGTGGAAACCGCGCAGTGTGCCGCCGGAGCGCGCGCCTTCGTCGCCGCGCAATGCCGCGACGGTGCTGGCGCCGCGCGCTCGCAGGAGCGGCCACACGGACCCGAGCAACGCGATGCCGACGCCGAGCCCCGTGAGTCCGAGGATCGCCGGCCAAGGCACGTCGAACGTGCGGATCACGTGGCCCGTGCCGAGCGTCGTCACGCCGGAGACGAGCAGGAATCGCGCCAACGCGAGGCCGCCGCCGAGGCCGAGAAGTCCGGCGACGAGGGCCATCAGCGCCGCTTCGAAGAGGAAGATCCGCGCGATCTGGCGGCGCGTCGTGCCGAGCGCGTGCAACGTCGCGATCTCGCGCACGCGCTCGACGAGCGCGATCGAGAGCGTGTGGAAGATGACGTAGAGGCCGAGAACCAGCGCGAAAAGGCCGGCGAAACGCACGCCGTTGCGGAACGCGCGCTCGTCGGCGGCGGCACCGACGAGCACTTCTTTGTTCAGTTCGTAGGAGAAGCTCGCGCCGAGGCTCGCGCGCAGTCGCTCGAGATCGACGTTCGGATCCTGGCGCACCCAATAGACGGGATCGACGCGCGCTCCGCGGTAGAGATCGCTCGCGACCACGGCGTCCGTGACCACGACCATGCCTTGCGAACGGCGACCGAGTCGTTCGCGCGCGAGCATCCCGACGACGCGGAACGCGCGTTCGATCGGCACGTCGGCCTGCGGTTCGCCTTCGGGGCCGACAGCCTTGATCTCGCCGTCCACGCAGGCCGTGCGCGGCTGACGCGGGGGCCGCGAAAGGGACAGCGTGTCGCCCACGGCGAGACCGAGCGCTTCCGCGAGTGCGTCACCGACCAGAACCTCGGGCTCCGTCGCCGCCGGATCGATCGCGCGTCCCTCGAGCACGCGCAAGGCATCGAGCCCGGGAATCGAAACCGCGTCCAGCGCGAAGAGCCGCACGCGTTCGCCGTTCCCGCGCCCTGTTTCCGCCGTTCGCCGCGCGATCGCGTCGTTCTGGAAGAAGGTCGACACGCCCGCGACACCGGGCACGCGCTCCAAGTCGCCGCGCGGATCGACGAGGCTGTCCGCCGGCCGCACTTCGAGCGCAGGCTTCCACTCGCCGCTCTTCTTCGCCGTGAGTCCGAGCACGGTGTTGTGGTCGAGCGTGAACACGCCGACGACGATCGCGATGCCCAGCGCGATGCCGAGGATCGAGAAGAGCGCGCGGCCGGGTTTACGGCGCAAACCGCCCCAGGCAATCGTGCGGACGAGCGACATCGGTCAGATCGCGAGCGCCGCGAGTGCTTCGTGGACGCGATCGACGTGGATGCCGGGCCCGCGCAGCTCCTTCGACTTCGACAACTCGCCGTCGACGAGGAACAGCACGCGATCCGCGAACGTGGCGTCGCGCGGATTGTGCGTCACGAGCAAGACGGAACGCCTGTCCTCGTCGACGAGCTTCCGCAGGATCTGCATGACCTCGAGGCCGGCTTTCTGCGACAGATTGCCCGTAGGTTCGTCGGCCAGGATCAACGGCTGACCACCGGCGAGAGCGCGTGCGATCGACGCACGTTGCATCTCACCTCCCGACAGCTGGTGCGGGAACGCATCGCGGCGATTCGCGATGCCGAGCTTCGTGAGCAGAGCGACGAGGCGCTCTTCGTCCCGTTCGGGATGCGATCCCGCGATCGCGAGCGGTAAGCCGACGTTCTGCAGCACGGTCAAGTTCGGCAGCAAGTTGAAGAACTGGAAGACGTGGCCGAGCGCCGAACGACGCTCGAGCGTGCGCGCCTCCTCGGTGAGCTTCGAGAGGTCTTTACCGCGCAAGACGATGCGACCCGCGGAGGGTTGGTCGAGGCCGGAGAGCAGATGGAGCAGCGTCGACTTGCCCGAGCCGCTCGGCCCCATGATGCACGTGAACTCGGCAGCCGCGACCTCGAACGACACGCCGCGGAGGATCGCCAGTTTGTCGGCGCCCTCGCCCTGGAAGCGATAGATGTCGTGCGCTTCGACGAGAGTGGTCACGTCGCGGCCTCTTTCTCGGCGGATTTCGCGTCTTGCCAGGCCGCCATCAGGCGCTCGAGCGTAGCCGACTTCATGGGGACGTCGAGCGACGTTTCCATCGAACGGAAGCGCGATTCGAACCGACGGACGGCGCTGCGCGTCGCGCGCTCGGGATCGATGTCGAGGTAGCGCCCGAGGAACGCAGCCGCGAGCAGCACGTCACCGAGTTCGTGCTCGATGCGCGCTCGCGCCGCGGTCGTTGCACCGGGCAGCCCGTCCCGCGCGAGATCCGCGCCGACGAGAGCCTCCTCCAGCTCGAGCACTTCCTCGCGCACCTTGGCGAGCGCGCCCTCTGGATTCGCCCAGCGAAACCCGGCCGAAATGGCCTTCCCGCTGACGCGATGCGCGCGCTGCAACGCCGGCAACGCGACGGGGACGCCGGCGATGGCGCTCGCGTCCTCGCGCTTTTCCTCGCGCTCCGTCTTCTTGATCGCTTCCCAGTTCGAGACCACCTGCTCGGCCGTCTCGGCGACGACTTCGGCGAAGACGTGCGGGTGACGGCGGATCAACTTGTCGGAGATCTCGTGGGCCGCCGTCGCGAGATCGAAGGCGCCGTCCTGTTCGGCGATGCGACACAGGAGAGCCACGACCATGAGCACATCGCCGCATTCTTCGGCAGCCTGACCGGTGTTGCCGCGCTCGATCGCTTCGACCGCCTCGTGCGCTTCCTCGACCAAGTGCGGCGCCATCGAAGCCAGCGTCTGCTTACGGTCCCACGGACACCCGTCGGGCGCGCGCAACCGATCGACGACGGCCAGCAATCGAGCGAACGCCAGGGCACGCGGATCGTCGGTCGTCTCGGGGGTGCGGGGTGCGGGGGCGCGGCTGGGCGTCGTCATGCGCAGAGAGCGTAGCGCGTCCGCCTCGTCCGTCGGCCACTCGAGGCGACGCTGTCGATCGCCGGCGACGCGAACGACCCGAGCTCCGGTCGGCGGCCTGGCCGTTCCAGAGGATCCGATCCAACATGGCTCGAACGTAGGTTTCCCTGTCTTCCTCCTGGAACAGGACGTTGAGCGCCAGCATCTCCGACTTGTCGACGCTCCAGAGAAGCTGGAGTTCGCTCGACGGTGTCCGGGAGATCAGGAATGCGTGCAGATGCGTGTGCGGATCGCCTAGTCGGCGTTCGATGCCCTTGACCGACTCGGAGAACTGCACCTTCGGGTCGTCGCGAGGGACCTGTCGCAAGCCCTTCGGGTCGACGAACACGACGTGCTGCATTCCCTTCACGAG